>Ga0222639_1000257_pt1 | contig 25073 bp, 19 predicted proteins | sample AntAcemetagen185_FD_179863 | JGI IMG/M metagenome (GOLD analysis project Ga0222639, IMG submission 179863) | Saline water microbial communities from Ace Lake, Antarctica - #185 | ecosystem: Environmental > Aquatic > Non-marine Saline and Alkaline > Saline | place: Antarctica: Ace Lake...
AATGAGATCTATGATACTGATGCAAAAACGAATATCTTTGTTGGTGATGTATTTTATCATGACGTATTTTCAACGGTTAAAGCGATTACTCCCGTGCCCGGGGGTATAGGTACGATAACTACAGCTTCGCTGCTAAAGAATGTCATTGAGGCGAGTCAAAGTTGAAGCGGAAAAATGCGAATATGAAAAATATTTCAAAAACGAATTTTTTTATTGACTTATTAAACTTAGCTACAAAATCTTTGTTCAAAGATGGGAGGTTTATAGATGTTAAAGAATAGGTCTCTTTTAATTTTGGTAATTTTATTATTAGTTGCAGTCTTAACTGTTCTAAGCTGCGGCAGAAAGGGTTCATTTAATCCTAATGTTGCTCCGTATATTGAAATCTCGGATTATAGCGGAATAGCTCGACCTGATACTGTCCTTACTGATTCTTCTATGTCTCATGTGATCGGGAATCTCATTAATCCTGATATTTACGATTCACTTTTTTATCAAGAGATATTTTGGAGAGCTTGGGATATTGATGGTGTCGTGAAATCCTTTGCCTACAGAATAGGAACTTGGGACAGTTTAAGTGAAGATTGGCAATATGATCAAACCTATGGCGTGAATGTAAGCGAAGATGGATGGGTCCTGCACCTGCAGCCTAATGGTGAATATGGTATTTGGACTCCATTAAAAGAACGATTCCCCAAAACTGCAGTGTATTTTACAGCGAAGGATACAGCTGATTATAGAAGTAATTTCGGCAAATTTGAAGTAAAATGCAAGGATAATTACGGTGAAGAATCAGAGATAGCTGCACGGTATTTTTGCAGTTGGTCTGATGTTCCGAGTACAAGTGTACAAACTTCGCAGGGAAGCATTGATTCATTACGAGTTGGCTCTGCAATACTGTTCAAATTCATAGTTCTTGGTGATGATGATCCATTCGGATATGGTTCCGAAGCTGCATATTACAAATATCGTTTGATGTATTACCATAGTACTGGAACCGACACGATAGAAGTTAGTGGAGTTGGAGAGGTTTTAGATAGTACGCAATGGTATTCCACGGAAGGATATCCATTAAGGAACGAAGTATTGCTCATGGCAGATTATCAAGATGGCAACCCATACGGGAAACCAATCCTGAAAATAAATGAAAAGTTCCCAGATGGCACCTTTGAAGTTACTGAAATTCAGGTAAAGACTGTGGACAAAGCCGGTATCATTGACCCAAAATATGCAAGTATGACTTTCTTTGTCCGAGGATATTTCCATCCCGATACTGCACCTTTTATGGCACAGTGGACAGATTTACCGCTAGAATTAGGTGGTGAGGGTTCTGATCTAAATATACTTCCACATATTTTTGTAATCAGTGACTATACATGGTTGAATTATTTATGTTTGAATGAAGATATACCCAAACGAATAATTGGCAATGAAAATCAATATGCTAACCAATTCTATATGGCGAGGGACACTACGCTATCAGCAATTTGGTCTGACAATGTGGAAATCTACATGCAATGGGAGTATCTTGGTGAATTTGAATATGCTGGAACAGATCGAGGTAGAATTTCGGCAAATCATACGTATTTCTATGATGCAAACCTTGATGAGTATATTCAGTATTTCTGCGATGTTGAGTATATGGAAATTCAGTTAGATGGAAACGTAGATGGCTTGCCGCCTGTTGGAACCGTTATTACTGATAATGTTACTGGAGAAGAATGGATGCGTCTGCCGATCTATGATGATCAAAACTGTAAATTGTTTGATCTGTCTCCCGGTGAGCACACATTTAAAGCGCGTTCTGTAGACTTCCAGGGAGCAGTTGATCCGACACCTGCAGAGCTCACCTTCTATCTGCATGAACCAATTCTGGAAGAGGAAAAGGAAGGAATCTTATTAGTCGGTGATACAAGAGATAGAATTATATTCTCTACGAAAGATTCAGTAAATCAGTTCTATGAGAATTTAGTTAGTCACAGTACTGAGACATCAGAATTCTATGATCTTAATAATGAGGAATTCGGGAATCTATTTCTTTTAAACAAACAAATAAGAAACCCAGAAAATCCAGGTGTTCAACCATTCTTTGCACCATCCGATATTCACCAATATAAGATGATTATTTGGTATGCAAACAAACCTCAGGGTTATTTTGATGTAGAAACAGAAGTCCATTTACGGAATCATTATGATCCTCTGAGGTACTACATGATTTCAGGAGGATCAGTATTTTTTACAGGAACGGCTAAAATTTCAGATCCACCCGTTCCAACAAGGAATTTCCTTCAATTATATGGTGGTCTTGCAGATACATTATCAGCGCTTTCTCAATATATAGACGATAACCAATTGCTATGGGGTACACCAACTTTAGAGAATTCAATGTTTGTAGCAGCTAATGGCCATAATAGTTTTAGTAGTCTTGATTCCTTCAATTTGAATTTGCATCTATACAAATTTCCAAATGGTGTTTATTTTCCTGAAACATGGGCCTTTAATACGTTAGGTAGGATTGGTAGTATTACATTCCTTAATGTTGACAATGCAGAAACTATTTTCACGTGTGTAACAGATACAATGGCGATTCATCAGCAGTTTGCAGATGCACCTGTCGGCACAAAATACACTCATGCAACAGTAGAAAAACCAGTTTATCTACTTGGATTTCCGCTTTACTATATGATGCCGGATGATTCTAAAACGTTTATTGATATCATCTTTGACGAAGTGGGTGTAGCACATAATTAGTTAGATAAAACGATAATAAATAAAAAGGCGAAATCGTAATTGATTTCGCCTTAATTTTTTAAAAATTTCAGTTAAGATAAATATTTATCAGCAAAGAACTTAAAGAAATCCTTTTGAATAGTCTTCTTTACAGTTCGAAGAGCACGATTCTGTGCTTCAGTTAAGTTGAGGTGACCTTCACGATCACTCTTTGTGTATAAAACAGCTTCGGCATTACTGATCTTATCAATGATAGTGATCGAAAGTTCCCATCGGACAAACTTTTCATCCCTGTAAAGATCGATCTGTGAGATTAATAAGGAGCTTTCAATTCGAAAATCAATATAATCCGCATCAGCAGCAGCGGCATACACAGTAAAACCAAAGTTATTGAATACTTCCTTAAGATAATCCTCGAGATAATCATTATAATCGCCTGAACCTTCCACTACTACATGGATAGTTTTTGCAAAGGTGTTTCTTTCTGCAACAAGCTTCTCGAGTGGTTGCTTGAGATGTACGCCGGCGTTTGATGGAGAAATAATTCGCAGCTGGGCATTTAATATCTCATTCTGTTCTGCAAGATCAATTGCTTCGCTGAGATATTTTAGTTTATCAAGCTTTGATGTGCTACTCTCGTATTGGGAATAGAACTGTTCGATCTTTTGTGTGTTTTGAATAACCTCATTTTGATAAATGTCCTCGGTTTCACTTCTGTTGAGATAGGCAATAACATAGTACTCACCGTTGTTCGGATCGAAATAGGAGTCACCAATCTTCACATTTTTCAGGGTTTGTTCGCTCTGTATTTGAGTAAGATTTCTCATTTTTTCTTCAGCAGTAAGTGAGGTTTTATCTCCAACTGTGGTTTCTTCGAACTTTTGTGTAAGCGTTTCATCTGATTTGATATCTGCTTGAAATATCTTTGAAAGATTTGAATAAGCATCTTTTTCTGCCGATTTCTTTGTGTCACCCGAGCCAACAGCAGAAAGATAATAAGCATCTTTATATTTCGACTGTGGATTCATGATCCATCCCGGCGTTTTGTTCTTTTTTGCAGTTACCATCGAAGGTGCGCAGGAAATAATGATCACAACTAATAGTAAAATAATTTTTTTCATGATAATTCCTAATCTAAATAATGCGATTCAATTATATTAAGTTGATTTTGTCTGATTTCTTTCTGCTCGGTGAAATCTGAAAACACGAGCGAATTGTTCTGATCAAAATAATTGATCCTTATACTATGGCTGCCCGGTTCGACTGCCACATGACCAATATAAGCCATTGCAGGGAAGAAGCGGGAAATTCGAAGATCAGCATTCTCCGTTGCATCTACTGCAGTATCTGTTGCGAACATAGCAAGTGATCCCAAAAGACCGCCACCAACCTGGTTGGCCAATTCCTGTTTGCCCTGCTCTGCGAGAAATCCTTTCACGATGGTTCGGGTTATTGTTTTAAGATAGATAAGTGGTTCTTTGATCTTATAGGTTACAAAAGCTGCATTCTCCAGACTTTCCAACGGGTACATTTCATAGGCAGGTTTGTCATCTATCATAACTTCGATCCTGTTAATATCTGTACCTAACTTTTCCATATAGGGAAGAGGAAATTTGAAATGATAACCGGGTTTCATGCCCTCCCATTCGATGATATCCAGGGTTGTGAGTTCTTGTTTTGGCTCTTCTTTCACTATTTCTTTTGATTCTCCAGAGGATTTCGAACTTGTTTCTTCCTTTTTGGTCGGCACAATATCAATTACTGAATCAAAGAAATTCTTCGTAAGGCTGACCATCTTATCGGCTTCTTTCTTAGGATCTATATTCTTGCTTTCTCCCGATACTTCCTGAGATGTAGCTATGATCAGTTTGTTTTTCTCGGTATGGATCCAGAGAGTATTTGTCTTTTTCTCCGGTGAATTGCCAACAAAAGTAAGGAAATAAAGTTGAGCTTTATCGGTGTCTGCGAGGTATTTATCCAGCTCGGGTTGAGTAAAATCATAAACAATGGGTTGAAGTTCAAAAGCTTCTTCTATTTGTGCTAGATCAATCATGGCATCATCATATTTGCCGTCAGCTTGGTATAAAAGCATACTTAGATATCGAGCAAGCGCTGAGTTATGAAATTTGTTATCTCCGATCTTGAATTCCTTCTTCTTGTCCTCGGACTCATTATATTGTTTGGCAATTTTTTTATATTTGTCTTCAAGGAGGTTGAGCTTATTATTTACTTTTCTGATCTCAACAAAAGCATCTTCAGATTTGTTTAGATGTAGGTAGTTCAGCGCCTTGAAAATATTCAAATAGATATCTTCATAGTCTTCACCAAAATAATCAAGCGCATTATCATTCAGCAGAAGTGATGCAGCAGCTTTTCCGACACTCTTTGTATAAAGGTCTTCAATAGCGTATTCGGCTTCTGTCAGGAATTCATTGCTTAGCTCGTAATCTCCACTATAGTGATAGAGCATTCCCATGTCGAGATAGAATAACACTTTTTCCTTTTCTTTATAGAACTTATCCTTTGAGTCTTCAATTTGCTCAAGGCAGGCATCATAGTCCTGCTCCCTGAGTTTTTCCGCAACTCCGACATATTGCCCTTTTGAGGTTCGCATGCTTGAGCATCCAATAAAAGCAGCAATTAGGAGCGATGCAATAAAAATTGAAAGTAATATTTTATTCATTGTAGTTACCATTTAAGTTTAGATTTTTCGACCATTTTTTTGATCTTCTTTGAGCCCATCCATACGATCTCATTTGTTTCCAAATTTACAAGGTTCATATCTGCCTGGTAATACACCACTTTTTTCCCATCAACCGCATCCTCGATAGAAGAGAGGATTCCCTGCAGCATAAAATCTGCACCAAGTTCCTGAGCTAATCTCTTTGAGGTTTCTTCCGTTGCCTGGCTCTGCTGATCAAGACGTTCATCACGGATTTCTTTACGCTGTTCTTGGGCAGCCACAAAACGCACTTTGCCGGAATTGACAAGTTCTCTCTCAATATCTGTAGAAAAAGTTTCTGTATTGATATGCTCGCTCGTCTTATTACCGATAGTGCCGACTACAACAATTGGTTTTTCCTCATTATCACCCATCCAGTTATACAGCCAGTTTGCATCCAGCACATCTTCAACGATATTCTCGGAGACCATACGTGCATCAGAATCATTCCAGCGTCCGCTTAGATCGATTGTCGTATCAACGCCAACTCGCGATACCTGTTTTGTGGGACCGCTACACGAAATGATGAGTATAAGAACTGCGATAAATAAAACACTCTTTTTTAACATTGTGTCCTCCTGTTAATATTTCATAAACAATTTATTTAATTTTATTCAAATTTTTGTCAATAAAGAATGAAAAAAAGCCTGCTCATATTTGAACAGGCTTTTCAAAGTATGGTAATTTAAATTACTATCGAGTAAGAATCATCTTATTAATGTATTCCGAATCATCGACATTTACCTTATAGAAATAGATGCCATTTGCTACATCTTTACCATTAAGGTCTTTACCATTCCAAGTTGCATACCCCTCTGTGGGTAGCTCACCAGCTTGCACATCGAGTGTAGTAATCAGTTGGCCTCTTGTGTTATATACACCAACCGATGAGTTTTGATATGGTTTTTTGGCAGTAAAGTTGATGGTCGTGGATGCGAAGAAAGGATTGGGATAATTGATTAAAGAGACTGGATTTGATTGCCCTGGATCTACTGATGGTACACCAAAATAAATTTTGATTGATGTATAGGTTATATAACCACCAGTATTTGGACCTATGCTTTGTATAAAACTACCATAATCATTATCGTCGAAGTATAAGATATATATCTCACCCCATCCATCTCCTAAGTCATGAATATATGGAGCTAAATAAGGATAGACAGTTATCTGATCTTCAAATGGCGTTGTGTATATATCTGAAAATTCTATTGGGTCACTCCAAGTGATACCGTCTCCAATTAATCCTCCCTTAGCTGAAATGTGAATTATGGGTTGATTAAGATAATTCATATCGGTTGGTGTTGGGTAAGGTTCATCCGGATGTTCTGCTTTAAGTAGTTTTGTTCCATCTGTCCACATCTGAACCATCCAATCACAGTCTTTGCCAACTGCTTGATTTTGGAGGTTTTCGTGGAAACCTAATGTGGATAAATCGGAATAAGCCATAGAAAGCCATGGGTACCATGTAGTATCTGCTCCGGCTACGGTCCACGGAACACTATACCCGGAAGCATTACCAGGCATTTGGGGAACATGATTAATTTCCCAAGTGCCATCGTTTTTATAAACTATTTCCGCTTGAAATACCCAACGATGTGTGGTAGAGGACCATGCAGTTAACACGTCTATACCGTCTCCTTCAAAAGCTACATATTGTAATTGTGTTGGCATGTGAATGTTACCTTCATAATCATACATCACTGAACGATGCTCACCTATCGATGAACCAGGAAATCCTGAGTAAGCAAATAAAGAATCTGGAGTGAATGTTTGTCCAAGAGAGTCCTGATAAGTAAATCCTGAGGTATTTTCAACTTTATAAAGTGCATATTTATTCAATCTTTCTGTTGACGACGGATCTAGGCTTACCATAATTGGGCATGAATGAAAGTTATTAGTATCCCAAGTTTCTCCACCATCGAAAGAATCCCAGACATAGGGACCCGGTTCGACATAGGAAGGAACATTAGTTAAAGTGTCCACAGCATGAAAGCCGGCATAACCCATAAATGAGATGTGTCCTGGATTATTCCAGTCCACAGCAAATGAATCATAAGGACGACTTGAAGCATTAGAGGGCCATATTGGTGGTCCTACATGCCAATCAGTAAATATTCTTTCAGGTGATGACCAATTGCCCTCAGTAAGAATTTGTTCAAGTTCGCCATAAACGAAATTATCATTAGGAACATCAATGTATCTAAACAAAACATCTTCTATTGTGTTATCATTATCTGCATGGCTTACTTGGTAAATCCTAACCGATCCGTCGGTATTATACGTTGGAGAAGGACCTGCGAACACATAGGGCCAAATATAGAGTAAATCAGTAGCTGGCTGAGTAAAGTACATAGGTAATTTCCAGAACCCAGGCAACCCTAAAAGTTGAATATCATCATAAACCATGGTTGTTTGGTAAGTACCTGCAGGTGCTACATGCCAGGATGCAATGCAACTTCCCGATGCGGGATGTATAGTCATTCCTGGGAATCCTTGCCGATAAACAGCTGATGTAATAGTAGCATTACTAATAATACCATTCGGGTCTACATATCCATAATAGGTTCTTCTGTTAATTTCTGGAGTTACAATTGGACCAGCTTGAGTTTGATATACCATATAAACGCCAGGCCCAAAAGGCGTGCCAATTGAGCTAATGAGGCCTTCGCGTTGTTTCATAAGCGGATGACTACAGTAGCTACCAGGCATATAATCATAGTAATTAATTGGGCCTACAATTTCAGGGGAATGTGTAAATTCCCAAACTGGCGGATCTGGATTTACGTTGTCACGCAATATTTGTCCTGAATAATCTTTACCTTCAGGTAAAATGGATTCACGTGTTATTTTTTTTTCATCGTAAAGAGGAATTTGCAACTCTGCAATTAATGCAATATTGAAGAAAAATATTGCAATAATTACAATAATAATAAATTTTTTCATATAATTCTCCATTTAATGGAATTTATTAATATTAGGTCTGAACTAGTAATGACATTAACATATTATAGAAATTCCTAAACAAACCATTAAGGAAATTCAACCTATCAATTAAGTTTTCGTTTCATACGTTTGGACATTATTAAAATTTCATCTTTACAGATAGACGTATTGGTCCGGTAAGAAATGAACCATCCATCTTTTCTTCTAAGTTACCAAAAGGAGTATATGCAGCATCAATATCCATTATAGCAAAGGAAGTAGGAAGTTTCCAGCCAAGTCCAAACGAAGCTGTTTGAGCATCAAGATTAAATTGATATCCACCGCGAAGGAAGAAGGTTCCGATTCTGTATTCAAGTCCAGCATTATAAGTTTCAAGTCGGTCAACGCAGTTATCAACCTGGAACACTGCATTAATTGACTGCATCTTGGATTCGAGAACGGTCATTGCAACGCCAAGTGAGAAATTCATAGGAAGTGCAAATGAGAGTTCTTCTCTGTCTTCATCAACAAGTCCATCAGCATCATTATCAAGTAGATCATAGGGATCTTCATCAATAAGGCCATCTTTATCATTATCCAATGTGTACTTCATTTCAGGACCAAAATTTCTTAAGCTCATACCAATCGTAAAATTTTTCCAACCGGTATTATAAAGAGATCCAAGATCAACACTCCAACCATTTACATCGTATTCATCAAGATTTTCCCTGAGATATTTGAACGAGAGGCCGATTGAGAATTTATCAGTAAGCATGGTTGCGTAGGAAAGCCCAGCCATCATATCACTACAGGTGAACTGTTCACCATTAGGTCCGAATTCATCAGAAGTTGTCACGTCCATCCAGTCCATATACAATATCGAGCCATTGATTCCGAACACTCCGAGGGAGGTCGGAAATGCAAAGGTCAGGTAATCATAATTTATATCTGCAACATAGCGAGTGTGGGTTACAAATAATTCACTGCCATTTGTAAATGCGAGACCAGCGACATTCCAATAGGTTGAAGAAGCACCTTTTGTATATGCTGTGTATGCTTCTCCCATACCGATAGCACGAGCGTCAACACCAATTTTGAGGAATTGAAGACCGGTAGTACCGACTTTAGCAAAAATATCAGCTTGAACCAAGGTTGGTATAAGTAAAAGGGCCAATATTACAAAAATTATCCTTTTCATGTTAACCACCTTTATTTAATTAAAACAAGTTTATCGACTTTAACATTACCAGTCGCATGATCTTTTACAGAATATAGATAAACACCACTTGCAATGATCTGATCGTGTTTTGAGAGGAGATCCCAGGGTTCTATTCCACTTTGTGCAATACCAGTATGAGTTGCTTTACTAGGGTTAATAACATCAGCATATGACACACCATCATGTTCAATTTCATCTACAAGGTCACCCGCAAGAGTATATATTTTGATAGTACATTTCTCAGGAAGATTCACAAACCAGATACGCTTACTTCTATCACCGGTTTCATCTTTGTCGCGACGCCCATCAAACTTGCTTTGTCCGAGATATGGATTCGGTACGACATAAATATTATCGAGATTAGAAGCGGCAGACGGACCGGCAAACATCGTTATTCGGTTTCCATCTTTACCTGATTCAAGTGCTTGAAGTCCCTGAGAAGGAATACCTCTATCAAAGGTCGTGACAGCAATATAGTTTTCCACACCCTTTTCGGGATAGAGTATTTCACTAATATAGTATCTGCGTGACAGTCTCTCCTTTTTCTGTTCGAGCAATCCCTGAGGATGTGCCTGACCAAGATTCCCTGGTAGTGGGATCAATTTGTCATCATAGAGATCGAGATAGAGTTCATCATTTATTTCAGGATTTTTAAAAAGAAGCGCGTTTTCCTGCTTTTCATTTTCTGTAAGTGGGGGAGGAGGAGCATAAATAGGATCCACATCAGCGCTATCCAGTACATTATAAAGCGGAATTCCATAAACTTTATTGCCAGCGGTAATACCTACAAAAGAATAGAGTGAATCAAGATGATAGTAATTTGTCCAGTATACAGTGCTGTCTGTAGTATAGATAATATTTTTTGTTGAGTCCGATGATACAATATATTCCATAGGAATTCCATTATTAATACCCAACTGACCGCCATAATATACGTGCATAGTTGTATCTGTTAAATTCATACAGACATCATAGTCTCTCATATCCTGAGGAGTATCGACCTTATCCCAGCGGTTCCATTCCATATAAGCATCCTGTTCACCGGAATTGGAAGCTTTCCAGAGTGTGTAGCCCTGAAAGTCATGGCGAAGGCGGTAACCTGTCCATGGATTAACTGTTGCATTTATGTTTTGAATGAGCTGACCTTGATCATTATATTTAGGAACAAAATTATCCGGGAAGGGTCCATATTGAGCGACTTGCTCATCGTATTTGTCAATATAGCTGTCCAAATCGGAGTTCGTGTTCTGCCAACCGACAAATTCCCTTGTGAGTGTCATTCTATCAACAGTGAATTCAGATCTGTTATCCCAGTACACGAATATAGTATCACCATTTTGAGATTGGTCAAGCGTCATATTGGGAATATCTGGTGGACCCGGTGCTTCATAGTGTTTAAAGGTATCTGGAATCACAACTTCAGTAAGACCCTGGGCTTGCCCATAAAGCGTTTTAGACCAAACCGCAGTTCTCATGAGTTCTTGAACGTCATCACCGGGAAATACTGCAATAACGATTTTCATTGTCTCGCCGGGTTTAAGGTTCCAATTGGTTGAATCCGCAGGTTCATAAAATCCATTACCATCCCCGTAGAATGCAAATAAATAACGAGTGTCAATAGGGTCATTAACTTGAGCGTTCGGATCATCACGAAGGGAGGTGAATTTATCATCAAATGGATCGACATTGTGTGTCATCAACCAGTATTTTTCATTTCTTACTTCATTAAGAACACCATCTTTAGGACCGTCACCAACTTCCCATGTCCAGCATGCAAATTCTAACTGATCGGGGTCAGGAGTACAAACACGAGAACCAACGTAACCAGTAGTGAGTCCACCATCCTGGTCAGCATCATAGGTATAGGCAAACTCATATCCCTCACCTCCAACATAACTGCTTATGTCATCAGAATGAGTATCACCCCAGGACTGTGGACCTACATCACAATCCATATATATAGCCATAGCACAATCGAAAAGAGTATCCTGCTTTTCAGGGTCGTCAGAATTAGTATTCATGTTGGTAATATCAAATTCAATATAAACCAGATTTTTAATATATGAATAGCTCCACTGGAAACTTACCTGGCGTACACGCACATTAAGTGGTCTATGATCCTGGCCTGACCAATGGGTACCCCATACTCTTTCACCGGGAGTGCCAAAGGGACTGTAGTCATAATAGTAACCAAGGTAATCCTGTTCTGAGATCGGGTATCCGTCCTCATCACGAAGGCCGTCACCATCATCGTCCTGCACCTGAGCAAAGTTGTAGATGCTGTCCGGATCTTCATATCCTAATCTCAGGAAACCGAGTGGGAACCAGATATCAGGATATGAAAGTATTTCTTCCGGCTCACATTGCATTCTTTCTACTGCACCCCTGAACTCATTATCTCCAGGCAGAAAAGTGCTGAACTGATCGGGCACAGTACTTCTATAAGGGAATGCAAAACCAGCAGGGTCTTCGTCGATCCTACCGTCGCCATCATCATCCACACCGGGTTTCTGGTCACGAATAGATGCTTCAACAACTCCATCTTTCTGGTTATAGAGATCATAAATATGTCCAAGAGCATTTTCTTCAAGTTGATTATATGCAGGTAGAAATTCGTACATGTCATCATCACCATCAAAGCCGACGGTCACGAGAGTATCAATAACTCTACCGTATTCCGTGTAATCAGTACCGGTTGTTTCTTGTGCAGCATCTTGCCAGTACAGCTTATCACCGAAGTCATTTCTGCGTTGTTTACAAGCACCGAACCACAAGGCGCCCTGGTAAAGATAATCAATACCAGATCCTCCCGGATATTCCAGGGAGGGCCATTGCGGGACAACGTCGTCGCCTGAACCAAAGAAACCATAGTTACTTATTCGTAACCATATGTTTCCGACATCATGATAGTGAAAGATATCAAGTCTTTTGTTTGCGCCGGAGCCACCATTTACTGATCGACCCCAAAGAAAAGTACTTGAGAGCATCAGCATGAGGAGAACTACCAGAAAAACAGGCAGGAAACCAATTTTAGAGCGCATATTATTACCTCCTACTTTCTTCATTAAAATTTTATTTTTCATATTACATTACAACTTTATAACTGGAATGTGATCGGAAAGATCACCCATACTGCGACAGGTTTACCCTGATTTTTTGCAGGTATGAAAGTCCATTGTCTAACTGCTTGAATCGCTGCTTCGTCCAAACCGCCGGGACCTGATTGAAGACTTTTCACAACTTCAACAGCCCCAACTGAGCCATCTTCAAAAACCTCCGCTCGTAAGGTAACAGCGCCCTCGATACCCGCGTTTTGTGCAAACTGTGGATATATCGGGTCAACTTTTTTTATGCGAATAGGTTCTTCTTCGTGAACAACGAATTTAGGAGTGGTACCTTCTCTGGAAACAGGAGGTGGTTTGGTGAGATCAAGAGTAGTGGGTCCGATAGTTTCGATTTCTTCAATCTCTTCATCTTCACTCATATCACCTTCTTCAATTGTCAGAGGAATAATAGGTTTTACTTCTTCGGGTGGTTTGAATTTCTGTCGAACTTCAGGTGGTATCTCAATGGTTTGGATTTCTTTTGCTTTATGCTGATAGGGTTTCACTTCGATCTTTGGAAACACCAAAAAAGTGAAAAGCAGCAAAAGAAGTGCGAGAGATAATGATTTCTCATAGAAAGAACTCGCAACATCTTTCCAATCATGGTAAGTATTAACAGATTTCTTTTGCATAATATAAAACCTTTAGTATATTTATGTTACGTTACCTAGATTTCCGCGCTTCAAAGGATATTCTCAAAGCATTTGCTCTTTTTAACTCGTTCATCACATCTACCATAATGCCATATTCAGTATCTTTATCAGTTCTAAAACTAGTGATCATTGCTGGATTATCTGCAATCTTACTTTGCATCACGAATTGGATCTGACTGACCTGTGTTGCAAAATCATCAATAGAGATAAGACCTGAACGGCTGATATAAATAGTGGCGGCATTTCGTCTGTTGATTTTCTGAACGGCTTGCGCTCGAGGAAGATTGACTTTCAGACCTTTTTCTTTTACAAATGTGGTAGAAACCATAAAGAATATCAGTAGTAAGAAGGCAATATCGGACATTGAAGCGTTAGGTATTTCAGAAGCGACCTTTGTTTTTCTAACTATTTTTGCCATAGTGCCTCTTATCTGGTAGAAAGTGAAACGGTTTGTGCGCCGGCAGCGAGCAATCTGTCAAGTGCACGCACCATCATTTCGTATTTTGCTCTTCTGTCAGCTTCAAGCACAAATACCATTTTAGGGTTCTCAATGATTTTTTCATTTACGATACGTTCAAGTTCAACAGGAGTAACAATTTCATCGTTAACAGCAATATCTCCTCTTCTGTTCACCTTGATCTTTGTAAGGTTCTCCTTCTTGATCTTTACCTTTTTGCCACCCGATTCGGTGTGTGGAGGAAGTACCAAGCCAAGTCCTTCTTTCACGTCAAATTTTGTAGTAACCAGGAAAAAAACAAGCAAAAGAAAGGCAACATCAGCCATTGAGGATGTAGGAATCTTAGGAGTGAGGCGCGGTTTTTTTGCTTTTACAATGTTCATGCTAACTCGATTCCTAACACTGTTATTTAATTTCTGATAAGGTTTCGGTCAGTTTTTCCGAACCTGTTTGCATGTCGATTATCAAACCATCAATAATTGAGACAAAGAAGTTATTGAACAACTGAATTGGGATAGCAACAGCCAAACCTGATGCTGTGGTGATCAAAGCAACTGATATACCGCTTGCAACAATAGTAGGTTCAACTTCACCGGCAGCTGCGATAGCTTCAAATGCCTGGATCATACCAACAACTGTTCCCAAGAAACCAAGCATGGGTGCGAGGTTAATGGTTGTGGCTAGAGCAATAAGCCCTTTTTCAAGGAAAGACATTTCAAGGATTGCAGCATGTTCGACTGCTTTTTCCACTTCTTCGGATCCCTTATCTGCTTTTAGCAACCCGGCATGAAGGACACTGGCAACAGGACCCCGGGTTTTTGCACAAAGTTCTGTTGCTTCATCGAATTTCTTGTCTTTTACTAAAGGGAGAAGTTTGGCTAAGAAATCGTGAACAGAAATTTTTGCATAACGAAGGGAAATGATCTTCCAAATTGAAGTTGCTAATGCCCAGATAACCAAAATGAGCATCGGGTACATGACCCATCCACCCTTGATAAAAAGGTCAACTAAGCCGCTTCCAACAATTTTTCGTGCAAAGGCTTCCATACCTCCAGTTTGTGCTGTTTCTTCAACCGCAACTACTTCTTCAACGATAGCTGTTGTGTCTTCAGCTGTCACTGCTTCCTGTGCACAAAGATTGCCGACAAACATGCCAACTAATAATAATGCCAAGAATAGAATTCTGAGTTTCTTATTGGTATACACTTGTATATCCTCCTTAATTTTTACCATTCAAATTTTACGCCTAAGGAAATTCTGCGACCTACAGAATAAATATTGGGATTAGACAAACCGGCAAGGTATATTGCAGCGCCAGTGACGTCTTCATCACCATCCGGAGGTCCTACAATTTTGCCGTCATGATTCAAATCATAGGTATCCCAATAGGTCAGGGTTCCTTTATCCGGTGTTTCACCAATTTTTGCGTCTACATAATTGATATTTAGAGTATTAAATAAATTTGATATGTTAACGAAGATACTGAATTGTGTATCTCCAAAAAGTTTGAAGGACTTGCTGACCCTCAGGTCAGCGGAATTTGTCCAGGGAAGTCTGTCGGAATTTGTTTCTAATTCTACATTACTGTCAGGATCAGGTGTAAGGGGTGTATATGGGGCACCGGATTGAATTCTCCAAAGCAAGCTGGCATAGAATTTATCAGGCATTTTTAACCCGAGGAGATAGAATTCTTCATCCTCTGGGATCCTGAAATCGAAACTTACTGACGCATTATGACGAATATCCCAAGTAAGAGGAAATTCTCGCAGGTTGTCACGGGCTTCATGAGCGCCGGAATTACGTCCGTTTGCCCAGGAGTAGGTATAACCTATAGTGCCGCCCCAGAAATTACTGAAGCGTTTTCGAAGGGTTAGCTCTACACCACGAGCACTGCCATAATCTTCGGAAATATATAACCAGTATTGTCTTCCTACCTCCGCGCTATCACCGAGTACGGCATAATTATTATCAAGAATACTGACAAGGTTATAAATATTCTTATAGAAAAGGGTTACATCAAGGAGATAATCCTCACCCATCTGATGCTCGACACCAACCTCATAAGTAATGGTTGTTTCGGGTTTGAGGTTTGGATTACCAACATTAGTGCCGACCTGTCCGGCTTCCGGAGTTGCACTCGTGAACACATACTGCATAGAAGGTAGCTGAGTTTGGTAGTTATATGCAAAATGCAGAACATCCTTTTCTGTGATAGGATGAGACACACCCAAACGGGGACTGACCATGATCTGGAATTTCTTAACATCTTCTGTCCTGGTCATATATCCACCGCTACCGTCATCAACGATATAGGTTACTTCATCCCACTGAGCATCGACATATTCACCGGTCGTATCGCTTTTCACCTGGTATTTATCTCCAAGATACCAGAAGTCGAAACGCATACCGGCATTAACGATCATGCCTTCCCATTCCATTTTATCCTGCAGATAATAGGTGCCCTGCCATGGATATGCCTTATAGCCATCGATATCACCACCTGCAAATTTTATGGCATCGATAAAATCATCTTTCCAATAAATGTCTGCACCATAAGCAACCATGTTTTCCGGCTGGAAAGGTGTGACGTTCGTATCAACCTTAGTTACCTGTGATAGATAGTTCGGAAGGCGCGTTACATCGTCAATATCCCATGGATTTGTTAAACGGTCTTTATAAATTTCGTTAAACATAATTTCAAGACCGGTTTTGGCTTGATGTATCTCATTGATCTGATAAGTGAAATCGCTACGTAAAGTATAGGTAATGGTTTCGTCTTTCCAGAAATTACCTGCGTGGCTTCCGGGATTGGAGAAGAAAGGAATATTCTTTTCGTCATTAAACTGATCATAATATTCCACAATTTCATTTACCTGTTGCCCGGGTATGTGTACACCGAAATTGTTAGAGATAGGATCCTGGATCCATGTAGGATTATTCCAGTCAGTGTTTTGCGCTTCGAAATACCAATCTCTGTCCACGCCGGAATTAAGATCTATGTTTGTCTCAAAGCGGCTTGCACGGAGCGTGTAGAACATTTTTGGAGAGAGAGTGTGATCCCACGTTAATGCCACCTGGTTATGTTCGGTCGTCCAGTGGTTCATGTAACGAAGTGAGAGTCTATTTAAGTAACTAAAAGGAAGATTGGTTTCTCTGTCACCACGAACTGCAGCAGTCAATTTAACAGTAGGACTGACCTGGAATTTTGTTTTCAGGTTTGCCTGATAGTTGTTAACATATCTGTCACCGACATCAAAAAGCCAGACCTTCTTTCTGTCTCCTGCAACAGAATTAATTTGATCGACGTAATGTAATGAATCTCCGAAGCCAAAATAAGATAATTGCCTCAATGGATCGTATAAAGGATTATCTTCCTCGAGGGCATAATAATCTTTGTACCGTCCATCCGTCCATGCTCCGGTCGTATTTAAATAAAATGTAAATCTGTCTCTTTCTTGATTTGAAATTGGGGTCGTTGATATTTTTATCAACCCTTTTTCTGCTGGGGAAATATTAATCGTTGTAGACGTTGGAATTAGTGGTCCACCAATGGCGAATTTGACCTGGTCTTTATTGCTACCTTCATTAAAAATGTGATCAGAGCTTACTTCAAATTTTCCTGAGTATTCTGGACCACCCGACTTGGTAACAAGGTTAATAATAGCCGATTGTGCGTTACCGAATTCTGCGGTAAAGCCACCTGTTTGAACAGACATGTCTCCCACAGCGTCCATATCGAGCTGCATTCCAAATCCATTATCTACAGGATTTGAAACGGACATACCGTCAACAGTATATACTACCTCATTTGCACGACCACCTCTGATATGGAGATTTTCTCCAGATCCGACAGCGCCTGCAGTAACAGCAACGATTTCCTGTATGGACTGAACCGGCATTTGTTTAATGTCTTCAGCTGTAATGATTTTCTCTGAACCGGTAATGTCCTTCTCAACAAGCCTCTGTTCCGCTCTCACGGTGATACCTTCGATTTCGGTATCAGTACTTTTGAGCTCAAAGTTCAGGGTTGTGGTCAAATCCAGATTGATTTTGACACCCGTAACAGTGACTGCCTGATATCCCAGTCGGAAAGCTTTAATCTCATAGGTGCCAGGAGGAATATTTATTACCATGAAACGACCTTTGTCGTCCGAGGACGCACCCATCTGTTTTTCAATAATGAGTACATTCGCACCAATAACGGGTTCTCCTGAATCTACATCAGTAACACGGCCAGCAAGTTTACCAGTGGTTCCTGCATTAAGCACGGCTACCATGAAAAAAAGCACAACGAATATAAAAGCAAATACGTACCTTTTCATAGCTTCTCCCTTCATAAAAAATTGGCCTTAGGTACTAAGACACGGGGCTAATTTCGAGTGAGTTAAAACATATGTCAACTTTTTTTTACTTCGACAAAACATTACATTTCATTGATGATATACTTATTTTTGAAACCTTCATACAATTGATTCTCATATTGGGTCAAATCTCCATTTTCAGAAAAGGATATTCCAAAATGTTTTTGGAAATTATTTTTTAGGATATTTACAAAGTCATTGAAATGCATGGATTTTGCGATTACATCATTTATTGCAATCGTTTTTTTTGACAACAATTTCTTTATTATTTCTTTTTCTTTATTACTATTTGTGGGTATCAGCTCTGCCATAAGCTCCTGATTGTGATTAAGTAAAATTGAGCCATGCTGAAGCAGGGCATTACCCTTGCGGATTTGCGCACTGCCGATTATCTTTTTGCCTTTATAATTTATTTCGTATTTAGATGCGCTTGTAAAGCAGGGATTTACCCAAATTTTCTGCTCTTTGTCAGAAGGCATACTGTTCTGCATCTTCGCATCAATACCAATCTCCCGGAGTGTGGCGAGTAGTACTTCTCCTATCTTTCGATAGGATTCCAAAACCGAACCTGCAAGGATTCCATCGGTTCTGGAAATAACAGCGTACGTAACTTCATCATAGTGAAGCACAGCTCTGCCGCCTGTCGGTCTACGCACGAGCCCGAAACCATACTCTTTTACCTTGTCCGGTAGAATATGCTCTTTTATTTTCTGATGATACCCAAAAGAAACAGTTGGTGGGTCCCAATCATATACACGAATTGCAGGTGGATCATTTTTATTGATAATTCCGAAAAGGATCGCTTCGTCCATCGCCATGTTTTCATAGGGTTTGAGTTTTCCTGAATTAATAAAACGCCAGGTTTCTTTCATTATATAAGAACTACTTTCTGTACACCTTTTATAATAGTACCGATTACATGAGCATCAGTTTGCTCAAGAATCGTATTCGCCTCTAATTTGTTAACTACAGCGATCATGCCAATTCCCATATTGAAAGCCCGGTACATCTCGTCTTCATCAACCTGCCCTTCCTGCTGAAGAAAATTGAAAAGAGGGGGGACTTCCCACGATGTTTTTTTCACAATTGCAGACATTCCCCCAGGAATTATTCGTTTAAGATTTCCTAGTATACCTCCACCTGTGATATGTGCAAGTCCTTTAATAATGCGCTTATCAATAAAAGGTTTAAGGACAGGATAATATGACCTGTGCACAGCGAGAAGTGCTTCTGCAATGGTTTTTCCCAATTCATTTATATATGAATCCGGTTTGAGCTTAAGCAGATCAAATACGATTTTACGAGCGAGCGTGTAGCCATTAGTATGAAGTCCGGTTGAAGAGAACCCGAGTAGTACATCGCCATCGTAAATTGTCTTGCCTGAGATTACATTCTCTTCGTCAACACAGCCGATAATGGTGCCGACGAGATCAAAATCATCCTTCTGATAAAGAGACGGCATTTCTGCAAGTTCTCCACCGATAAGAGCGCAGTCGTTTTCCCGGCACGCAAGAGAAAGCCCTTTAATAATTTTTTCTACATGCTGAGGTATAACTTTTCCTATGCCGATATAATCGAGAAAAAATAGCGGAAATGCACCTTGGGTGAGGATATCATTCACACAGTGATTTACAATATCCTGCCCGACCGTGTCCCATTTTTGTGCTAGATTTGCAACCTGCACTTTTGAGCCGACGCTGTCTGTGCTTGATGCCAAAATCGGCTGCTTCCATTTTGATAGATCGAGTTTGAAGAGCGCACCAAAGGAACCGATGTCCATGACCACATTTTTTGAGAAAGTGCTTTTTGCAAGCGGTTTTATCAACTCTACGGCTTTTTCGCCTGCGCTGATGTCAACACCAGCTTTCTTATAATTCATTTTACCTTTCATTATTCAAACTGAGTATAATTTTTAAGCTTGTCAAAGCGCAATTTTATTTTTTCCTTTGAAAGCTTTGTGAGGGCATCTAAGCTGAAACCTTCAACATCGAATGCTGAAGTGATCGTTCCCATGATGGCTGCCTGTTTCAGAGTTTTATCATTGAGTGTTTTGCATGATGCAAGATAACCCATGAAACCACCCGAGAAGCAATCTCCCGCACCGGTTGTGTCCAGAACCTTTTTGAGCGGATAGCCCGGAGCAAAGAAATAAAAATCCTTCTTTACGACCATCACGCCGTGCTCTCCCTTTTTGACGACTACGATTTTTGGTCCGTATGTGAGTATCTTCTGGTATGCATCATATAAATAATGTTCCTGTGTGAGCAAACGGATTTCTTCATCATTAATAAAAAGAATATCAATATGTTTAAACATTTCTATTAATTTATCGAGTTTCTTGATGATCCAGTAGTTCATTGTATCCGCAGCAATGATCTTTGGTTTTCGCATCTGAGATATTACATTAAGCTGTATTTCCGGATCGATATTTCCAAGCAATACAAACGGGGAATCGCGCAGATCGTCAGGAATAATCGGGTTGAACTTCTCGAAAACATTTAAGTGAGTTTCCAGCGTAATAGCTTGATTGAGATTCACATAACGCCCTCTCCAACGAAAAGTTTTTCCATCAGCAAAATGTAAAGCCGATGTATTCACTCCGTGCTTCTCCAGGAGTTCCACATGCTTTTTGGGGAAATCCTGTCCGACTACGCCAATGATGGAAACATTATCATAAAGAAAACTTGCTGAAACCGATGAATATACTGCAGAACCACCAAGCACATCATGCACCTTTCCATGATGATTTTCAATACTATCAAGGGCTATAGAACCAACGACCAGTAAACTCATTATTCTGTATCCATTTCTTCAATTATCACAGTGGCAGGTTTGTTCTTATCATTAAGAATGTAGTTCCAGAATTTTGAAACTCCTCCTGTAGAAAAAAAACGGACAAGCAGGATTAGCAATATCAACAGTATGATTCTAATAATGAGTTTCCAGATCGAAGTGAGGTCTTTATTTCGATAGTCTCTTCGTTTTTTCCATTCATCAGTGAAAAAAGACATATTATATAATATTTTTCAAACCCTCAGCAAGGCGCTGCAGTCCCTCTTCAATATTCTCCATGGAATTTGCATATGAAAAGCGGACATAATTGTTTGCTCCGAAAGCTGAGCCGGGAACAATTGCAACAAAATAATTTTTCAGAATGTAGTTGCAAAAGTCTGCCGAGGAGGTGATATTCTTTTTATTATTTTGTAAATAATAGGAAATGTCGGGCATTGCATAAAAAGCGCCTTTGGGAAGCGTGCATCTTACATTTGGGATTTTATTCAATTCTTTCACAAGAAAATTTCTTCGCTTCTCGAACTGTTGTCGCATCTTCTCAATACTACCGTCATTCTCTGTGAGAGCAACGATGGCAGCTTTCTGTGTCATAGAATTTACATTCGATGTCGTATGACTCTGGATACGGCTTGCATATTTAATGACCTCTAATGGTCCAGCAGCGTATCCGAGACGCCAGCCGGTCATGGCATATGCTTTGGAAACGCCGTTTATCACAATTGTGATTTCTTTTACTTCAGGAGAAAGCGATGCAATAGATACATGCTCTTCACCATCATAAATGAGTTTCTCATAGATTTCATCAGAAATAATAAGAATGTTATGCTTCACACATACTTCTGCTATACCAAGCAGTTCCTCTTTGGAGTAGACAATTCCCGTAGGATTATTCGGTGAGTTTAAAATGAGCGCTTTAGGATTGCTCAGTGAAGAAAGTGCTTCATCGAGCTGTTGGGCTGTGATCTTGAAATTTGTGCTCATATCTGTGGGAAGCAGGATTGGATGTCCGTCAACCATTTCTACCTGTGATGTGTAGCTCACCCAGTAGGGAGATGGGATAAGCACTTCATCGCGGGGATCGCATATTGCGAGGAGGATATGAATGATTGAAGCTTTCGCTCCGGGAGAAACAAGTATCTGATCTGCCGTATACTCGAGTCCATTGTCTTTTTTGAATTTCTCTACAATTGCCTCACGAAGTTCAAGAATTCCAGCAGAGGCAGTATAGCGAGTAAAATTTTCATCCAGCGCTCTTTTTGCTGCTTCCTTTATATAATCGGGCGTATTGAAGTCCGGTTCACCAACCCCGAAATTTATCACATCATGTCCTTCCGCTTTCATCTTTTTGGCAAGGGCAGAAACGGTTAGTGTGGGGGATGGTTTGATCGCACGAGCGCGGTGTGAAAGTAAAGTATTCATTACGTCTCCAGATAATTACAATTCATACACTATTTTGGATAGATCGGCAGTTTTGACAAATGTAGAATGGATCAGACGAAGAAGTGCCATGCGGTTTTCTCGAAGCTGCTCATTCTCTACCATGACCATCACATTATCAAAAAATGTATCAATAAAATCTTTTAATTCTACCAGGTCATCAAAACAGGCATTGTAGTTTTTTTCTTCAAAATGAGCTTCATAAATAGGGATGATCTTGGTGAGTTTTTTATATAGTTGTAATTCCTCTTTTTCATCAAAGAGCCATTCATTCAAAGGAACAATCATTTGTGAGCTCTCAAGAATATTTGACGCTCTTTTAAATCCAATGATGAAATTTTTGAAATCTTCATGCAATTTAAATTCCTGCAGACTTCTGGCTCGTATCATCAAATCGGGAATATCTGTATGATCTGCTTCAATTACTGCGTTTATCACATCGTAATCGATTCCCGAATTTTCAAGGTACTTACGTATTCTTTGAAGAAAGAATTCGATTACTTCAGCTCTCAAACCTTTATCAGGTTTTTTGAAAGTGGTAATGCTTTCGTCGATAAAATTATCAAGGTTCAGGGTCAGATTATTTTCTGCGAGGATGGAAATAATCCCATTTCCTGCTCTCCTTATCCCGAGAGGATCGCTTGTGCCGGTGGGTTGTAATCCGATCGAGAAACATCCGACAATTGTATCCATTTTATCAGTGATCGAGAGAATGGTTCCTGTTTTTGTCTCAGGGAGAACATCATCCTTGAAACGCGGCAGGTATTGTTCGAATAGTGCTTGTGCAACTTCTTTGTCTTCGCCATCATTCAAGGCATATTGCCAGCCCATGTAGCCCTGCAATTTGGTATATTCCTTTTCTCCAAGAATAAGTGTGGTCAGATCGGATTTGCACAGGTAAACCGCTCTTTCGATCTTATCTTTTTCGTATGAAAGAACATCTGCACACCATTTTCCAAGAGATTTCATTCGTTCGATCTTATCGAAAAGCGTGCCGAGATTTTTTATGAAAGTGATCTTTTCCAGCTTTTCTACTCGTGCTGCAAGCGGTATTTTTTTGTCTGTATCAAAGTAGAATTTCGCATCGCTCAACCGTGCGTTGATGACCCGTTCATTGCCGTAGAGTACTTTGTCTATCGTGTCAGGATTGCTATTCCCAGTGCCGATGAAAAAGGGCATAATTTCATTATCTTTATTCTGAACGGAGAAGGATTTTTGTGTTTCTGAAAGTGTGGTTGTAAGCACTTTTGGGGGCAGGGAAAGAAATGATGTGTCAAAGGTTCCCACGATAACAGATGGATATTCAACCAGGTCGGTCACAGTATCGAGCAGTTCTGGGTTCTCAACAGGTGTGGCATCGATCTCCGCAGCAGCAATCTGAATTTCCTGTTTGATCTGTTCCTTTCTTTCATTTCTGTCTGCAATAACAAAGTGTTCTTTTAATAAAAGAATATATTTATTAATTATATATATATTAATATTATTATGTAATTTCTTAAAACGGTTTCCGAAAGTATATGTGTTGCTGGTTATTTCATCGATCTCAAATTTGAGCAGTTTGTCATTATACAGTGCAAGAAGCCAACGTATTGGACGTGCAAACAGTAGTGTTCCATTTCCCCAATGCATTTTTTTCGGGAAGGGAATTTTTGGAATGACTTCAACGGAAATGGTGCTGAGAATTTCGTGGGTTTGTTTTCCCTTTATGTGTTTTATAACACTGAGATACTCGCCTTTTGGAAGTTCTTTAATAACGATATCTTTTTCTTCAAGACCCTGCTTCTTAAGAAATCCCAATCCAACCTTGTTGAGATTGCCTAGTTCATCATAAGCAATACGCTTAGGAGGTCCCACGATTTCTTCAGAAGAATCTTCTTGAGCTGCGGGAAGACCGGTTATCATTATACATAATCTGCGCGGAGTGGAATAGTGTTTGATCTTCTCAAAATCAAGCTGAGCTTCTTGTAGTTGTGAGGAAAAATATTTCTGCAAGAATGTAATCGCAGGTAGGATGTAAGAAGCTGGTAATTCTTCTGTTCCAATTTCGAAGAGATAGGAGTTACTATTCATGTTGAGGGGGAAATTTCCTGATGGGGTAAAGCGTGTCAAGATTTTGGGTGTGCTGGGTTGTTTTGGTTCTATTCTCTCTCCAGAAGAAAGGTTGCCGGTCCAAAGTTCAGAAGGTCAATTTCCATGAGTGCACCGAATTTGCCAAGTTTTGTTGGAACTCCAAGCTCGTTGAGGGACTTGCCAAAATATTCGTATAATGCTTTTGCTTTTTCGGGAGGAGCAGAATCGGAAAAGCAGGGACGGTTACCTTTCTTTGTGTCCGCATACAAGGTGAATTGTGAAATGAGCAGAATTTCTCCACCAATATCTTTCACGCTGAGATTCATCTTACCTTCATCATCCCCGAAGATGCGCAGGTTCACTGTCTTTCTTGCAAGGTAATCCGCTTGGGCTTCGGTATCATTGTGCCCGACTCCCAGAAAGACAAGCAATCCTTTTCCTATTTTTGAAATAAGTATGCCTTCCACAGAAACAGATGCGCGGTTCACACGCTGAATTAGCAGACGCATAGCACCTCCCGAGATTTAATGTTATTAGACTATTTTTTGCTGATGTTTTGTCAACAATCATCAATTTCTTGACGAGAAAAATCAATGTGCTCA
>Ga0222639_1000260_pt1 | contig 24838 bp, 24 predicted proteins | sample AntAcemetagen185_FD_179863 | JGI IMG/M metagenome (GOLD analysis project Ga0222639, IMG submission 179863) | Saline water microbial communities from Ace Lake, Antarctica - #185 | ecosystem: Environmental > Aquatic > Non-marine Saline and Alkaline > Saline | place: Antarctica: Ace Lake...
ATTTTATATAACCTTCGGGCCAAAAGCTCTTTTCCCACGCCTGTCTCGCCGAGAATTAATATAGTGCTTTCTGAGGCTGCAACTCGATCTGCCTGGGACAGGACCTTGTTCATAAGAGGGCACTGGGTCACGATTTCCGGTACGATTGTTTGACCCAATTGCCTCGGGTTTATGGAACCCTTTTGTTTCAGGCGCTGGCTGAACGCGAGGATGTTTTCAATATAGCTGGTCAAAAACTGAGCTATTTTAACCAACTGCAATTTATCAAAGTGTTTGAAGCAGCCCTCGACATAGGAGTTATCATGGTAAAGCACGCCTTGCGGCCGGCCCTGAACCTCGAACGGTACACAGAGCAGGGACTTTACCTGACCGGGCACAGAGGCAGCCACTTCGGGCCGGACCACTTGCGGCTTGTTTTCCCGGTAGGCCTTAAATACCAGGGCCAGGTTGGACCGAAACTCTTCAGCGGCCACATCGGCCTCAAAGAGATTGCAGCCGGCTCGCAGTTCCGGTCCCTTTTGGGGCCGTCTACGTCTAAACCAGAAGACACCACCGCGCTCCGCCCCGAAAAACCGGTTGGTGGCCACCACGGTTTGGGTCAAAAGTTTATCCAGATCAGCGCTGGGAACCAGTTCCCGGGTCATATCCACGAACATATCAAGAAGTTCTTCGCGAGATTCACGGTCCGGCAAGATGTCGCCCTTGACGGCCAACAAGTGCCTGAGATCGTCAGGATAGAAAACGTCCCCATAGCCTGAAAAGCCCTCCCATGCCTTTTGGGACAAAACACGGGCCGCTTCATGGTCTCCTTCGCGAAGTCTTAGACGCGCTATCTCCAGCCTGGTCTTGGCCAATTGAACCGGGTCTTCAGAGCGTTTCAAATAATATTCACTGGACGCAAGATCTGATTGAACCACGTCATTGTCATCTCCCCTGGCCGCCGCCTTCATGGCCCGCAAACGTAAGGCCACCCCGCGCAGATGGATATTCGGCTCATTCATAAGCCGGTGCACTTCCCTTTGGAAGCTGAACTCAGGAATAGGTTCCAAACCAAGACGATCGAATTCGAAGATCATTTCCAGAACGAATGGGGAGGCGTATTGGCGTACCAGGCCTGAACCGGCGCCCTCCGCCATAGTCAGTGCCAACTCATCCCGGGCTTCTTTGGGACGGCCTTCAAGTAAGTGATAGTAAGCCATTCCGCCCCGGGCAAAGTGAAGCGCAAGAGCGTTTTTATTCTTAGTTGCTTCCTGCAGGGCGCCCGAAAGGTGAAGAGCTCCTTCCCGATTTTTTTTGATCATCAACAGCACCAGGCCCAGAACCGACCTAAGAGTAGTGGCCAGGGTCTGATCCGAATGCTCCAGGGCCAGACGTCGGTGATAATCGAGACTGCCGATAGCCCGGTGAAACTGTCCCAGATAGGCTGTGCAGTAGTCCAGCCACATGGCGGCGGAAGGATTAATCAACCCGTCTCTTTCCTCGGATTCAAAACTCTCCATCGCCCGTTCAAAATACTTTTGGGCCTCTCTAAATAATCCCTGCATATGAAAGTATTGGCCCAGGAATTCGCTGGACTGGGTCAGGATGTCATCGTCACCCAGTTCTTCCACCTCTCTCTTCCCTTCGGAGAAAAACTTCATGGCCTCAGAGCGTCGTTCGGCAAAGTAATAATATCGGCCAAGGTGCAGTTTAATAAGAGATTGAGAGCGTCGGTCGCCAAGACGCTCGGCGGCGGTGAATGCACTTTGCAAAAACGCGGATAATTCGCTGAAGCCCTGACCCAAGATGAAACCGAGATTGGATAATTCCAGTGAGCTGTAAACAAACAAACCATCGCATTTCGGATGCCCTAAATGAGAGCTGAGTCGCTCCAAAGCCTGGTAGAAGTGCTTACTGGCCAAAGGCTGGTCCTTGGCCTTAAGGGCCGCCCGGGCCATATCCACTTCCAGGCGTGCGGCCTCTTCCTGTTGGGCAATTCGAGCCCCCATATTGTCATCCATCGAACACCCCCGTTTGGACTTTTTATTCTAACTTACAATAAATTGACTTTCTGGTCAAGGAAAATGTCCTCATATGGACACATGGATGACCCTATAAGGGCAAGTCTGCGAATTAGGCTTTAAATTATGTAATTATATTGGTTGGTTAGAAAGAGATTGTGTCAGGCACAGATTTTGCTTAACATGATGTTATTGTTTATGCTAAGTCTTGGCGTAATGCTTGCCGGATTAATTCTGTTTTTTACCATGGGGAAATCCAAAGAGAGGGAGGTTTAAAGGGAGGTTTAAATAGGTTAGTAACCCAGAATAAGGAGGTTGAAACATGTCAGACAAAAAAGAGCAGAAGTTGATTAAAGATATGTTTGAGGATGGGGACAGCTTGTTTTCCTTATTGAGTACGGTCCGGTCGAGGAGGATAGGGTATGGTTATAAATACGATACCGGTAAGTCGGAGGTGCACCCTGTTACCGGACGGACCCTTCATGCACCGGAGGGTCCGCTTGAATTCGAATCCAAAAAGGAATCAATGCCGCTGACAGAGCTGGAAGAGGCCCTTTTGTGTTGGGCAGCCTGTGGGCCCAATGGTATCATCACTGCGGATGTCACCCCAAATTTTGGCCAAAATACCATGATATCCTATGCCGGAAGGACAATTCCCGCACCCTGCAATGACCTGGCCGTCGAGCTTTTTGTCATTAATGATACAGGGACATATCTCTATCGACCGGGAGAGGAGCGTTCAAAGATCATCGAGATTGAAGGAGAAGATGATTATTACAAGATACTGAAATGGTATCGTGAGGGCTTGATCAAGGTTAGCGACAAACGGCCCGATTTCGACTGGGCAATTATGGCGCCCGGAACTATCGCCTCTCCGTGGCAGTATAACTGGAATCGGCCGGGGACAACTCTGTTCATTCCTGTTTTTGATATAGCCAAGGAGTGTCTCAACGCACTGATGTGTTACATGGAATTTTCAGGCTTTATGGTTGTGGATGATGATACGGGAGAGCCGGCAGGGATGCAGGATTGGGCCGTACCTGGGAAATTGGAGATCCCCCTTACCGAGAAGATACTTGAAGAACTTTTGCTACACGCAGATGATTTTCAGGCCGGCGCCCTGATGCAGAATATGCGACTTGCGGCAGAGGCGATGGGTCTGGGATGTTGGATATTCGGCGGGACCAGCGAAGATCTGGTTTTGGGCGGGTTCCCAAATGAATCCAAAGGCCTGGGGTTCTCTTACGAGTCCTTTGCCGGAGTGAACATGTATATGGGGATCCCTGGTCTGTTAGAGGGTTTCGGTCTGCCCGCCCCATGGTGGAAAGATTCTGATGCGGTGGTTGATGAAGTCGTTGGCAGGAAGTACCGCAAGGGCTCTTTTTACGCCAAAGAAGACAACTGGATGAAACGCTGCGGCGGACCGTTCAAGCCTGAAGTCATGCCCACAATCATTGACCACCCCAAGATGCAGATACCCGAATGGGTGCAGGATGCGACTAAATCCTATCTACGGTACATTATAGATAAATACGGGCATTTCCCGGTCTATTTCTCCCCTTACCACATGCATATCCAGATCCAGATTCACCATACGGATGCCGAGTTCTATGATAAGTATTATGCTGAGGGTTATATTACGGATAAAATTCGTAATCATCTTGATCGATGGCACAAATAACAGTGGTCGTTTAAACTGCCTGTTTCGATCCGAGGGACAGGCAGTTTAAGACAAAAAACTATTATATTTATCGATGAGACGGGGTTTATGACATCAGGATCACCGAGCGTAAGGTGGGTCGAGCAATACCTGAAGGCCAAGAGGCTCCGGGAGGCCAGGGAAAAAGAAGAACGTATTAAAAATATCAGCGAGGAAAAAAGAGACGGATCCGTCTCTGGTAAAGCGAATCACCAAATGACTAAGGAGGATTGTTTTATGTTGGAACAGTGTAGTATATACTTACCCGAAATGATAGACCCCATCAATAAAGCCCTTTCAGGTTTATCTCAGCGACCTGCGCTTACAAAGGGTTTATTAAGATACCTCAGAGAGAGGAAAGAAAATGAAACGTGTCCAGGTTGCGGCAGGGATCAACTTGATCATGTCCTGACGATTTATCGTAACGGGAGCAAGTCTGATTGCCGGGATTGTACCCAGGCCGGTATTTCCCTTTGCAACCTGATTCCCCCTTCATCAGATCCTTTTGAAAGAAAACTTCAGGCGAACGTGATCGGAGGAATCCATCGCTTTGGGCTGAAGCATCACCTTGTTCCGGCAGCCCCCATTATGGTGACCTGGGAACTGACCACTCAATGTAATATGGGCACCTGCCGACATTGTCACATAAAGGCGGAAACTCACGGAGGATCGGATTCTGAGCTTACTTCTCCGGAAGCAAAAGGGGTGGTGGATCAATTGGCCGATTGGGGGATAGGTGGTATCGCCTTTACCGGTGGCGAGTGCTTGATGCGACCTGATTTTCTTGAACTGCTCGGGTACGCAACCAGCCGGGGGCTCGCGTGCTATATGGCCACTAACGGTTTATTGCTTACCCCGGATACCATAAGGGCCTTAAAAAAAGCCGGGCTATGTTTGGTCCATATCAGCCTTGATGGAAGCAACGAGCAAACTCACGACTATTTCAGGGGTTATCCAGGGTCTTTTGCACAGGTGATGAAATCAACAAAAGACTGTCTTGGCCAGGGACTTCAGGTTGCTCTTGCAGCCACGCCGACCAGAGTGAATGCCTCGGAGATGCGGGACATGTTGCAATTGGCAGACAGCCTTCAGGTGGACTGGTTCATCACTTATAATTATATACCTGCCGGGCGTGGTGGAGTGGAGCTCGACTTAGACATCAGACAAAAGGATCAACTCTGGTCAGATCTATTGGAAGAGGCCGGACATTGTCGTAAAACAAGATGGCTTCCATTTGCCCCTCAGTTGTCCATATTTGGGAAAATTATCGGCCTGAACGACAAATTATCAACCACCCACTACTACGAACCGCTCTTCGCCTCCAGCTATCAAACCATGCTGAGGTCGTCTACTGCTTGTATGGCAGGACGCTATTACCTGGCCATCAAGGCCGATGGCAGAGTGGTCCCATGTATCTTTTTGCCCGAAGAGGTGGGGAATGTCAGGAATCACAAATTGGCCGATCTCTGGTCAGACAGCCAGGTATTAGAAAACCTCCGTGATCACGATAGGATCGAAGGTTTCTGCGATCATTGTGCCTATAGCACATCTTGCGGGGGTTGTCGAGCCCGTGCCAGAGCATACACAGGCAATTACATGGCGTCTGACCCGCACTGCCCTGTGGCGGCGAGACTGGCGATGGGCGCAAGACCAATTCATGAGGCAAATGTCGGCGATTATTTACACCAACAAGGAATTTAGCCGGGAATCGCAATGGCCTCAGACATACTGTTTCCCGGATGGCTCCGGTCGTTGAGCTAACAATAAGCACGGCTAATATAGCTATGAAAGACCTCGTATCCATTGCTCATACAAGAGAGAATTTGGGAACCCCCACATCTAATTCTTCTCATGATATGAGTATCATAAAAAGCATGCTCGCCGAATGCCTTGATCCTCTGGGCGGAATCCGTTCCCTAGTCAGACCAGGTTCCGTAGTTATCAAAGTTAATGCCGGATTTTCCGGACCACCCGCAGTGCATACCACTGATCCGCGGGTTGTGGAGGCCCTGATCCTTCTTCTTCAGGAGGAAGTTGGCCCTGAGGAGATCATCATTGCAGAAAATGCAGCCGATTTTCACATGCTTGAGGAAATATGCATAGGTTCAACCACAATGGAGTGCTTTGAGAGCTGTGGCCTTTCACGTGTGGCCGAACGTAATCATGTGAGGTTGCTGGCCTTAGAGCATGATGTGCATGAACGGGTGACCATTCCCGACGCGAGTGTGATGACCCGCTGCCTTGTACCGAGGACAATCTTGAATGCAGACACTCTCATCTTCGTGCCACACTTAAAAACCCACATGGCGTGTGGTGTAACTCTGAATGTCAAGCTGAATCAAGGGGTCATTCCAACCTCCGAAAAAAAGAGATTCCATGACTCAAGTCTAACACTGAAGCTGCTGGACCTTCTCAAAATCATTAGACCCGATCTATCGATTATTGACGGCCTATGGGCAATGCAGGGACAGGGGCCGACATCACCCTTCCCTGAAGACCTGATAGATGACATGAATATCTTGGCGGCCGGTCGGAATCCGGTCGCGGTTGATGCAGTAGGGACGATGCTTATGGGTTTTGAGCCAATGGACATACCGGTATTGGCTAAGGCCGAAGAGGATGGATTTGGAGGTTACAACACAGATTCCATTTCCGTGGTCGGGTCCCCTTTGGAGATATGTGCAAGAAAATTTCGACCTCCTGATATGCACTTGAAAGGGATCTATCCCAATGTGCTGGTGTATCAGGGGGAGGCTTGCGAGGGCTGTACAAGTCATTTGCGTATTTACCTTGATCAACTTCTGGCCACTGGCATTTTGGACGATTTGGCTCAACCGATCACAATAATTGTGGGGCGAAATTGCCAGGTCCCGGATATGGAAGACGGACCTGTTCTGGTGGTTGGTGACTGTACAGAGGAACACAGGGATCGGGGTCTTTTTGTAGAAGGTTGTTGTCCACTTTCACATATCTTTCAGGGGCTGTTGGATCAGATCAGCCTGTGCTGTGATCTGGAGAAATTCCGTTTTAGGCTGGAAGGATGCGATATTCATTCCTGAGCCATGACATGAATAAGCATGATCTTCCATGGCTGAATTTAAAATTTCCTCTGCCGTGCTCTTTATGGCGAGCGAAGAATCGCCCTCTGGGAATGGCACGGCATTACCCGTAGAAGGCGACCGCGGATGCCTGGCAATTTGGTTTTGTTGCTTTACCTTAAACCTTAAAAAAAGCTTAGATAAGGAGGGGACAGTGGAAGAATACAATGAAGTTAAAGGCGAGGAGTATTATCATGAATGGCCCCCTTACTCACCCCCTGATTCGAGGAGAAAGGAGGTGGTAGTGCAGATCACACGGCAGATGTTAATCGGCGCCATGACCGCGCCTTTTGCCGGGGGTGTACCTCAAATCGAGGGGCATATCGTATACGGCCAGGAGAATCAGGAGAAGGTGGCACGAAAAATGGAGGAATTGGCATATACCAATTCCCGCTGGCAAGAACCCTTCAAATACGAAGCCGTTATGGTTCGTGAGAGCGATGCCGTCCTTTTGATTGGAAATTATCGGTGTCATGAGACACCCTTGGATGCGGGTTGCGGTCTTTGCGGGGGACGGGCTGATTGCAGTTTCTTTTATGAGAGACGATCTCACCGCTTTGGGTTGGTGGATATTACTGATCGCCGGTCTGAGACATTGATCAAGGGTCCCCTTTGCAGCGCCAGGGTGGATGACCTGGGCTATGCCGTGGGATCGGCCTTGTGGCAGGCCGTGAATAACTTTGTTGATGCCCGTCCATTTATGAGTGTGGGTCTGGCAGGCCAGAAACTCGGATACTGCCCCAATTCGGGGATGGTGACCGGTATTTTGGTGGCAGGGCAGTCAAAGAACCCCTATGTGGACATCAATCCCGATTACCATCTTTTCAATATGGGAAAGATCGTCGATGTGGCCCGGAAGCAGTATATCACGCCCAGAATGGTAACATCCTTTGATTACCGCAAATGGATTCCCAAGAGAAAGGAGGGGGAGAGCGAATGAGATATTCAGGAAAAGAAGCCAGTCAGGAACAGTTACTCGATGTGGCCAGGCACTGCATAAATGCCTTTTTTAAGGCCCCCCAGATCGCCGGGTACACCAAATTGGATGCAGAGATAGTGACCGGGGAGGATTTACTGCCCATCATCGAGATGCTGGGGGCGCTGGCCAAGGTAAATCAGTTCATCCGGTGGGACTATGAGACGTTCAAGAGCAACTATGAGGCAGGGAACCCGCCTGTGCTGTTGATCCTTGCCGGAGACCTGACCAGTTCCCAGATGGGATGGGATTGCGGGTCATGCGGTTTTTCCACCTGTAATGAATTCAACAAATACGCTCACGAAAACAAGAACGTGGGTCAGCTCTGGGCCGGTCCTTCCTGCAACTGGAAGGTGGTTGATTTCGGGATTGCCTGCGACTGGGCCGCGGCCGCGGCAGCCCAATACCGGGTAGACAATCGGATACAGGCCGATTCCGGATCCATGGCCGGGCAACTTGGTTATCTGCCGGGCAACTCGGCCCATATCGGCTTGCCCTTAGGACCGACCCGTGATCTGGTATGGTATAGCCGGCCGGAGATGAATAAGAAGTTCTCTTATGACTATGCCATGCAAGGCCTGTTCCGGACGTGTCCCACACATTTCAGCGCATTTCCGGGCGGGATGAATCCCATATTTAAGAACAAGGATGAGTGGTGGGCTCCTCCGGCCTTTAACGTGGCACAGGAAGTACCTGAGGCCATGGATGCTGTCTATGAAGTCCTGGAAGAGATGGCAGAGATTGTGGATAAATACGGTCCGGCCATTGCTGAAAAATATGAAAAATAACTATTAAATTTAAGAGAGGAGGGGCGAAAATGAGCGGAACCATAGAAAGATTAAAAAAAATGTGGACGGATGAGGATTCTATAGGTTTGACTGTATTGCATTATGTTAAAGAAGAAAAGGATGCCTTTTTTGATGTGGATTTAGAAAATGGCAAGGAATGGTTTAACTTCCACAACGAAGGCCCTAAATGGTTTATTGAAGAGGGCCGCTGGTCTCAAGGAAAACCGGATTGTATTATTCGCTTTTTCGACTATGGGGTGCTCGATGAGCTGGACAAGGCCAAAGATCATGATGATTTCCTGACCATTTATGCCCAAATGGTGAAAGAGCGACGTATCAAGATTGATGTAACATCCTCACTGATCAACATAGCTGGCAAAGGATATGTTGTCTTTGGAAAAAAAGTTGGCGCCCTATAAGACAGTTTGCATGAGGTAGACGGCGGGAAGAGGATGATGCTCATCTCTTAATCTTCCCGCCTATATTTCTATGCGGGGTGAAGGGCGGCTAATAAAGCCGGGGCAAAGGATTTCCTAGGACCAAACAGAAAGAAAGGGTATTGCCATGCTTCAGATCACAAAAAGAGAAGGGGAAGAGGTCAATCCTTTGATCGATACTTTTGCTGATTTAATAGGAAACAATTGCGCCAATGACCTTAGTAAGGAAAAGCGCGCCATGAAGATGGATTGTTCCGTTGTAATCAGGGCCACCGATACCGGAAGGTGCGTCACTCTGATATTTCAGAAAGGACACCTGACCGTCAGTGATGGAGATCAGACCAGGCCGACTCTGGCCATTTCCGCTGATCTGGACAGCCTTATCGCTATGACCAATGTAAAGTGTTTTTGGGGTCTTCCGGTGGGATACTATACCCCTTTCGGTTTGCGCCATATCGTTGGAAAACTCCTTATCGGCAAGATTCGAGTCAAGGGAATGATTATGCATCTGCTGAGCCTTCTTCGAGTGCAGGAAGTCCTTTCAGAGAGGATTTGAAGGTTAACACCCAAGATCTTAAGTTCTTTTCCCGGGTATGCGTTGACCTGTGCTGTATCGCACTCCAGGGGATGGTCCCACCACGGGTGAGTTTCTTGTCCTGTTTTTCATAAGGACGAGATGGTCGATTTTACCAGCGCAGCCGATTAATCTAAAAGTGTTATAAGGAAATTTTAGATGGGAAATCTTATTGGAGACATTTTGGAAGAAGGGGCGCTAAAATATGGCGATAAGATTGCCCTATCATTTGAAAACAAGGAATCCGTATCGTACAGGGAGTTAGATGAAATTATAAACCGCCTTGCCAATGGGCTGACCCGGCTCGAGGTGGAGGAAGGGGGAAAGGTGGCCATGTTTATGCCCAATTCCCTGGAGATCGTCTACACCTGGCTTGCTGCCAACAAGTTGGGGGCCATTGAAGTACCCATAAACCTGGCCAACAGAGGCAATTTTCTCTCTTATATCATCAATAATTCTGAATCCACGGTATTGATCGTTGATGAAAAGCTCATGGATAGGGTGAAATTTGTGGAGAAAGATCTTGTCCACTTGAAACATGTAGTAGTCTGGTCTAGGGAGGGCAAACCCTCCCTACCCACCTTGAGATTTGAAATGCATACCTTTGAGGATCTCCTGGAAGGTTCAGCCGAGACCCCTCAGGTGGAGCTCAAAAAGGGAGATCCGGTGGCCATGATCTATACATCGGGCACTACCGGACTTTCCAAGGGGGTATTGGCGCCGGCAGGAGAAGTAATGATGGCCGCGGAAGAATATGTCGAGGTCATGAGATGTACCCCAGACGACATCTTCTTTACATGCCTTCCTTTATTTCACGGAAATGCCCAACTCCTCTGTATCTTCCCCGCCCTGATCTGTGGATCAAAGGCGGTGATCTATGAACGGTTGTCTGTTAGTAGATTTTGGAAGCAGATTAAAGATTCAAAGGCTACCGTGTTTAATTCACTCGGCGCAATGGCTCCATTTATTTACAATCAAGCGGAATGCCCGGAAGAAAAGGACAATACGGTTCGAGCCTGTATGGCCGCTCCCATGCCTGCCAATATTTTCAAGGGATTTGAGGAAAGATTTCAGGTCAGGGTTATCGAGGGATACGGCCTCACAGAGACCGGAATGATCACCTATAACCCCTGGGATAAACCTGTTATCGGTTCCTGCGGCAAGGCAACGCCCAATTATGAGGTAAAGATTTTTGACAATGACGATAATGAGGCGCCACCCAACACCTTGGGTGAGATTGTAGTTCGGGCCAAGGCCCCTTACACCATGTGTCTGGGCTACTACAAGATGCCCGAAAAGACGGTGGAGGTCTTTCGTAACTTTTACTTCCATACAGGTGACGCAGGCGTTGTGGACGAGAAGGGTTATCTCTATTTCCGAGACCGTGTTAAGGATTACATCCGCCGAAGGGGCGAAAATATCTCATCCTTTGAGGTAGAAAGTGTCTTCTTAAGCCATCCCGATGTAGCTGAATGCGCGGCCATCTCAGTAAAATCTGAATACTCTGAAGACGAAGTAATGGTCGTTATTGTCCTGAAAAAGGGTAAGGAGATCCCCTGCGAAGAGTTAATGGACTGGTGTGTGCAGCGCATGCCCTATTTTGCCGTCCCCAGATTCATACTCTTTCAAGATCAACTCCCAAAGACCCCCAATGAGAAGATCCGGAAAAATATCCTGAGAGAAAAAGGGGTCACAGACAAGACATGGGACAGGGAAAAGGCCGGCTATAAGGTTGCCAGGTGAGTGTGTAAGTTGTTATCAAAAAGGAAGGAGTGCAATAATGATTGAGGATAGACTTTACTGGAATATGGATGTCGAACCATTTCTGAACACGCCGGAGATGAGAAAGCTTCAGTTGGAAAAACTGAAGGTCATGCTGAAGAGACTTTATGCCAATGCCCCATTTCACAGGAAGAGAATGGACGATGCCGGAATTGATATTGATAAGATAATGAGCCTGGAGGATTTTTCGAAAGCCATACCCGTCTATGACAAAAAAACCTATCGGGAGCATGCTGCTGTCTGCGGAAGTGATCTTATTAAACTTATGGATGAAGAAATAGCCGTCAGTGTGGATGATCTGGTTATGTTGAACAGCACCACCGGTACAACCGGAGATCCCACCCCTTATCCTTTAACCTTCAAGGATATAAACAATGTCTGGGGTGAGGCCATGTGTCGTGGGGCATGGAGAGCGGGTCTAAGCAAGGAGGATCGACTTCTTTTTTGCTTTGCCCTTTCGATGGTTATAGCCGGCACCGGCACTTTTATGGGCTTACAAAGGATTGGCACTACAATCATTCCCGTGGGAGCCGAATCGGGTACGGAGAGGATGTTTCAGATGGCCAAATACTTCAAGCCCACGGCGTTCATGGGGACACCATCATTGGCATCGTATCTTATTGAAAAAGCGCCTGAGAAAATCGGCACGGATGCCGGATCAATGGGAATAAAAATCCTCCTCTGTGGAGGAGAGGGAGGAGCAGGAGTTCCTGAGATCAGGAAAAAACTGGAAGAGGGGTTTGGCGCCAAATTGTTTGATGCCGGGGCGGGATATGGCATGTCCTGTGATTATCCGGAATATCAGGGAATGCACTGGCTGGGAGACGATTTATGCATTTATGAATTGGTCGATCCTGATACCAGAGAGCCGATCCCCCTTGAGGATGGCGCCAGGGGAGAAGCGGTGTTCACTAATATCGAAGGGGATGGCTGGGTATGGCTCCGTACCAGTTTGGGTGATATCCACGAGGTGATGATGTCACCCTGTCCGTGTGGCAGATCAGGATTTCGATACAGGATCGTGGGCCGTACAGATGATATGCTGAAGGTCAAAGGGGTTATAGTCTATCCTGCCGCTGTAGCGGGGCTGCTTCAGGGTTTTGCCCCTCGATTAACCGGAGAGTTCAGGCTTGTTCTTACAGAAAAGCCCCCGCTGGTTGTACCTCCTTTAAAGATAAAGATTGAGATAGGAACAGATTATCCGGCGGAGAGGCTTGCTGAGTTAGAAGGGGAGTTGTTGGAGGCCTTCCATGGCAAGATGAAAATCCGGCCCAAGATCATCTGGCAGGAGCCCGGGGAACTGGAACGTTCTACTTATAAGGGGAAAAAATTTGAAGATCTTTATAAGGAAAACAATAAATAATTGGTGGAGTGGTCAGTGATTTCCGGCTGGATTCTTATATGTGGCCAAATTTCCAACCGGAAATTGCCAAGATCTATCTCTCAACCAATTTGCCAATGTTGGGGGACTGGTTTTTTATGTTGTTTGAAAACATTGATATTTTTCAGATTGTGCGAGGTAATATCCAATGATTATGAATATTGACCATATAGGTATTGCAGTTAAAAACATTGATGAGGCGGTTAAATTTTTTGAGGAAACTTACGGGGCAGAACTACTATGGAAAAAAATCTTTGAAGGACAAAAACTAGAATCCGCCTTCATAAAGCTTGGAGAAAGTCAATTTGAATTATCAATGTCAACAGATCAGGACGGGGTGATCGCAAAATTCATTGACCAGAAGGGCGAAGGAATGCATCACATATCTTTGCGGGTTGATGACATTAAAAGCACAATTAAGAGATTGGAAGGGATGGGCATGAAGCTTATGGGTGAAGCATCTACCGATGAATTTTCGGTAGTATTTGTACATCCGAAAGACAATTTTGGAATTTTAATCGAGATTATTGAAAGAAAGTAGCACAGGAAAAATAGCTGAGAAATCTTCCATTAAGGAAGGTGCATTTATCGAGAGACCTGACGGAGGAATTGATCATGAGAGATGTTGCCGTGCTGGGCGTAGGACAGAGTATCTTTGGGAAACTGCCGGAAAAAAGCGTTGCCAATCTGGGCCGCGAAGCTGTTTTGGCTGCGATCAAAGATGCGGGCATCAGCCCCAGAGATATTCAGGTCGCTTATACGTCCCGGCTATATGAGGCTATGGTCACAGGCCAGACCATACTCAAGGAAGTGGGTATAGCCGCAATCGAGATGGTCAACGTTGAAAACGCCTGTTCAGGCGGCTCCACTGCCATAAGAGGCCTTTGGAAGGATATCGCTAACGATATGTATGACGTGGGCATTGCCATCGGCGTAGAGTCCATGACCACCAGCCCAATAGCCGGGAAGTTGATTCCGCCGGCTGAGGATGACCTGGAAGGGCAACTGGGTATGGCCATGCCCACCATGTTTGCCTTGCTGGCCAGGCGCCAGATGGAGGAATGCGGAGCCACGCTGGAGGATTTTGCACAAGTCTCTGTCAAGAACCATCACCATGGATGTCTGAACCCCCAGGCCCAGTATAAGAAAGAATTCACCGTGGAGGAGGTTCTCGGTTCCCGTATGATTTGTGACCCCATTACCCTCTTACAATGCTGTCCAAACACCGATGGGGCCGCAGCTGTGATCTTATGTTCCATGAACATAGCAAGAAAATTCACCACCAACCCGGTAAAGATAATCGGATCGGCGCTCTTATCGGGCGATTACGCCTATCGGCAGGAGGATATCACGATCTCACCTCTGGGGACCAGGACAGCAAAAATGGCCTATGAGATGGCCGGAGTCGGTCCTGAAGACCTGGATCTTGTGGAACTCCATGAGGCCTTTGCCCCTGAGGAGATCCTTCGCTACGAGGACCTCGGCCTTTGCAAGCGAGGGGATGGAGTGGAACTGCTCAGATCAGGGGCCACGAAAGTAGGAGGCAGAATCCCTGTTAATCCAAGCGGCGGCTTACTCTCCCTGGGGCATCCTTTGAGTGCCTCCGGAGTCAGAATCATCGCTGAAGTCACCATACATCTGAGGGGGCAGGCCGGCGAGAGGCAGACCCCTAACGCCGGAGTCGGTTTGGCCCATATGCTTGGCGGTGCAGTAGCCGGACTGGAAGCGGGGGCCTGTGGCATCCATATATTGGCACGATAAGATTGCCTCATTTCATAGGTGTAGCGCTCAGAAGTAAAGAGATTTTTTCGTAATTGCAATAAGGATTTCATCCGTGGCCGGGGAGGGAATATCTCCTGTTTTAAAGTGGAATATGTTCTCTTGGGCCATATGGATGTTGCAGAAGGGGGAACTCCTGGTTAAGGGAGGAAACGGATTCCTCGGATACTATAAAAACAGGGGAGCCACAGAAGAAGCCCTGGATGACGGCTGGTACTGCACCGGGGACACGGTGAACATCATGGACAAGAACGAAATTGTTTATCTTGACCGGGTTAAGGATATGCGGGAAGGGTATCCTCATGGTCAGGGCAGTTGAGCACGCCGCCAAGAAAGTGGGGGGAGCCAATTTGACCGGCCAGGCGATTTACGATGCCTTTTTTGAGGGGCCCATTACTGAAGATGAGTTGATGGGTATACTGCCCACTCAGAACTTCAGCAAGGACGCACCTTTTGCCACAAAAGATCTGAAAGTAAAGATCACAACCGTAAAAAACGGCAAATATCAACTGGCAACCCCGGAATGGGTGCCGGTGCCGACCGACGTAAAGAAATGGTAAGGGCCCATCTGCGAACCCCGGCCGCCTCGCTTCGGCGCTGGGGGCTTGGGCCCATTGTTGTTGTTTTGGCGGAGATCATTAGATAGAAAGGAAAGTGGATCTTATGTCTGAGAAAATTCCAGTGAGAGAGGGCGCTTTCGCCGAAGGCCCGGATGGAGGAACCCTATTAGCGAATAAGTGCAAATCTTGCGGGCAGATATTTTTTCCCAAAGTCGCATCGTGCTTGAGCTGTTTTAGCGACGAGTTGGAAGACATTGCCCTAAGCCGGCAGGGGGAATTGTACTCTTATTCGGTGGCCCATATGCCGGCCGGCCACTTTAAGCCGCCTTATGCTGTGGGCTATATCAAGATGCCGGAGGGAATCAGGATTTTTGCCCCGTTGAAGATGGTTGAAGAGAAACCATTCAAAGTGGGCATGAAGATGTCTCTGGTTATAGGAGAACTCTGGAAAGAAGAGGATAAGGAGGTCATAGGCTATAAATTCAGGCCGATATAGATAGCCCTTGCCAGGCCTTGTTTGAGCACGAAGGGTAGATTTTCCCCCTTCCTTCTTGGCCTGAGAGACGAGAAGAAGCTCTTGGGATGCAAATGCACCAAATGCGGGCTTGTCAGGGTACCGCCATTTCTGACCCACTGCCCGGCCTGCAACTTCGCTCCCACCGAACAGGTTGAAGTGGAGCAGGTGGGTGTTATGCACAGCACGCCGCCCATCACCTACTTTGCCACCTCTCTATTCCTGCATATGGCTCCCTATGGCCGGGGCTGCGGCGTTAGTAGTAAGCGGGGAGGGATTTGCCAGATTCACCCACTTTAGCAGTTATCTAAGAGTGGTCTATGATTTCTGGCAGATAAATGGGAAAAAAGGCACCGATATGCGCCGGAGGTCTACCTTGCTTCTTGCGGGGAAGCGATCACTACATCGTTGCAGAGTTTGTTTTCAGAGGCAGGGATATCTCCAGACAAGATTCCTCGGTTAGCCATTCACCTTCCCTCTATGAATGCCGGAGCCAGGTTATTAAGGAACTTGGGGAAATTGGGCCTTGCCAGAGAGACTGGCGATGGTGCCCCCATGGTTGTGAAAAAACTCGGCAACCTCTACTCTCCATCCCTTTTGTTCGGCCTGATTCATGCCCTGGAAACGACCTCTTCAGGCGATCTGATATCGGCTGTTTCATACGGTTCGGGCAGTAGTGATGCTATTTTGTTGGAAATGGTAGATGAGATTCCAGAACCTCTGAAGAACTCTTCCATGCTCACGACTACTCTTGATAGACAACGGGCTATTACAGTAGCGCAATTCCAGGAACTCGGCAGAGCTTAGGTTGCTGTATCTAAAAGCCTTTGTCAACAGCTACTATGCGAAAAATAAAAACCTCCAAAGAGGACGGTATCATATATTATGGCCTCAAGTTCAGGCCAATATGAGGGATCATTATCGCATGTCTTCACGTTCCTCAACCATCTGCCCGCCCAGAGAGCGAGCAAACCGCCACCTACCAGTTTTGGACGTCTCCCAAGAGCAATCCGCCCTTGAACATATTTCCACTACGCTTTTTAGGGCTCCCCGTCCCGGATTTCTACAGCATGGAAAGGGATCACATTCCCAGATAAGCGGAGCGGATGTAGGGATCTTCTAACAGTTCTCTTCCTAACCCTTCCCGGGTAACCTTTCCCGTTTCCATGACATAGGCTCGACGCGCTAAGCGCAGGGCGTGCTGTGCGTTCTGCTCAACGAGGAGAATGTCCACCCGGGTTTTGTTGATTTCATTGATTATTGCTTCAAAAAGATTACAGGAGAGAAACTCCAAGGTCAAGGGGGCAAGCCAATTTGGTGACCAAACCGAACTGGTGTTTCAGGCGGAAAAACGTTGATTGATTTTAAATCGTGTTTATGTCAAAATCGAGACCTCGTTAAGTAGTTGAGTGATTAATGGGTATTGTGGCCATTCTCTTCATAATTGCTTTGCCATAAAAATGTTTGATATGGGGGGGAACTTTCATTAGTAACAACACCTTTTTTAGGCCGGCACCGGCGCCAGGTAAGCGGGTCTGGTCTCTGGATCGAAATCAAAACAAAGCTTGAAAAAACCGCCAAGGGCCTGTATCAAAGGCATTAAATCTTATACGCTTTCTGATTTGAAAGCAAATGGAGGAATATTTTCTGATGGTTGACAGGCCAACATACGAGCAGCTTGAGCAGAGAGTTAAGACCTTAGAAATGAAGCTTGCCGAACGGAAAAAGGCAGAATCATCGCTCAGGGCGAGCAAAGAGAGGCTTTCCCAAATCCTCCAGGAAACCTCTATCCCGACCTTTGTCATTGACAACAATCATATCGTTACCCATATCAATAAGGCCTATGAGAATCTGACAGGTATTTTAGCCGATGAAATCATCGGTACCCGAAAGCAGTGGCTATGTTTCTACGCAACAGAGAGGCCTACGATGGCTGATCTTATTGTGGACAACGCCTCTGAAGAAAAAATAGCGAGGCGTTATCAGGGTAATTACCATAAGTCCGCTGTTACAGAAGGAGGCTATGAGGCTGAACGACTTTTTCGCGACCTGAGGAAAGGAACCAAATGGCTTTTCTTTACCGCATCACCCTTGAAGGACGAAGAGGGGAATATCACAGGGGCCATAGAGACCCTTCAGGATATCACCGTCCAAAAAGAGGTGGAACAGGCCTTGCGCAAATCTGAAAAGCGTCAAAGAATCCTCCTTGACTTTGTCCCCTATCCGATAGTCGTATTTACCTTGGATGGCAGAGTTTACTATCTGAATCCATCATTCACCGAGACCTTCGGATGGACCCTCGATGAATTAGAAGGAAAGACTATTCCCTATACGCCACCGGGTTTGGAACAGGAAACCGGTGATATGATAAAAGAACTCTTTGAAAAAAAGGTTATACTACGTCATGAAACCAGGAGGCTTACCAAAGGGGGTCAAGTCTTAGATGTGGTTATGAGGGCCGGAGTATATTCGGAAGATAAAAACGAACCGGCAGGAGAACTTGTTCTTCTGAGAGATATTACCCGGGAGAAGAGGGTCGCTCGCAACAACGAGGCAATACTAAGGCTCAGCACTGCCCTCCCTGAATACCCTGACCTGGAAAAACTTTTAGATTATGTCAGCAGGGAGATTAAACAGCTCTTAGACACAGAGGGGGCCCTTGTCATACTTTTAGATGAAGAGAGGGAAGAACTCTTCTTCATGGGTGCGGCATATGACGACAGCACCACCCAGGAGAGGATAAAGAAGATCCGTTTCCCCGCGGATAAGAGCGTGGCCGGCAATGTTATCAAGACCGGTGAGCCGATTATTGTATACGACACCTCCAAGGATCCCCATTTTTATCCCGGCGTGGATGAGAAACTCGGATATCACACAAAAAACATGCTTGAAGTGCCCCTAAGGAGTGGTGATAGAATTATCGGGGCTTTGTGCGCCCGCAACAAAAAGGAAGGGACTTTTGATGAGACGGATCTTGAGCTGTTGAGCATGATAGCCGGGACCATTGCCCTCTCTATAGAAAACGCCAGGTTCTCGGAAGAAATAATAAGGGCCTACGCGAATAATGCTGCGCTCCTCAGGATCAGCACTGCCCTCCCTGAATATCCTCACCTGGAGGAACTTCAGGATTATGTCAGCAGCGAGGTAAAACGGCTCATGGGCTCAGAGGGCGCCATCGTCATACTGTTAGATGAGGAGAAGGAAGAACTCTTTTTTGTGGGAGCATCCTATGATGACAGCGCAACTCAAAAAAGGGTAAAGGAAATTCGTTTCCCTATTGATGAACTTGTAGCGGGCAAGGTCATCAGAACCGGTGAGCCCTTAATAATATCGGACACCTCTGCTGATTCTGAGCTTCATCAAGAGAGAGATAAGAAGCTTGGGTACCATACTAAAAACCTGCTCCTTGTGCCTTTGAGAAGCAGTGATCGTATCATCGGTACCTTATGCGCTATCAACAAAAAGGAGGGAAACTTTGATCAGGCTGATGTAGAATTGTTGAGCATGGTAGCGGGAACCGTTGCCCTTTCCATAGAAAACGCCAGGTTTTCTGAGGAGTTGAAGGGGGCCTACTTGGAGGTATCGAGTATGAACCGTGCAAAAGACAAGGTGATTAACCATCTGTCTCATGAATTAAAGACCCCTGTCTCTGTTCTCTCCGGCTCCCTTAAAATATTAGAAAAGAGACTAAGCTCCCTTACTGAAGAAAGCTGGAAAACCACACTGTCGAGGGGTAAGAGGAATCTGGACCGTATTGTAGAAATTCAAAACCAGGTAGAAGATATAATGAGGGAGAGGCACTACAAGTCCCATTATCTTTTGTCCCAGATGCTTGAAGAGTGCACTGATGAGTTGGAAACGCTCTTCGCTGAGGAGGTTGGAGAAGGGCGACTTGTTGAAACCATAAGAAAACGGATAGATAAACTTTTTGCCCCCAAGGAAATAAAGCCAAAAAGGATTGTCTTGAATGAATACGTCAGGGAGAGGATTGCAGAACTCAAGCCACTCTTTTCCCATCGCCAGGTTGATCTCATAAGCCATCTGGAAAAGGTAAGACCTATTTGTATGCCCCTGGATCCACTGCAAAAAATTATCGACGGTTTGGTAAAAAACGCCATAGAAAATACCCCTGATGAGAGTAAGGTAGAGATCATCGTAAGAGAAAAAGAAGGGGAGCGTGAACTGGTGGTGCATGACTATGGGGTAGGCATTATTGAAGATGCACAAAAACGAATATTTGAAGGTTTTTTTGCTACACAGGATACCATGGCCTATTCATCCAAGAGGGCCTTTGACTTCAATGCCGGAGGCAAAGGAGCAGACCTGTTACGTATGAAGATCTTTTCCGAGCGATACAACTTTAAGATAGAGATGGAATCTTCAAGATGCAGGTTTATACCGGAAGAAACAGATTTGTGTCCCGGGAGGATCAGTGACTGCGCTTTTTGCGCCAATGTAGAGGACTGTCACCGTTCAGGAGGGAGCACCTTTTCTATCCATTTCCCTGCCGCTTCGAATTGAGACATACTCCCTGATACTCAATCCCTGAATTCCCATGAAAAGATATCGCGACTTCAACACCTACTTAAAAGAAATCTTCGGTGAACGTGTTCAGAAAATATCCTTAGATGCCGGCCTCGGCTGCCCCAACCGTGATGGAACCATATCCCGCAGGGGGTGTATTTTTTGTGATCGCCGGGGATCAGGCACCGGCGCCTTAATTAATCACGGCCTTTCCATTGCACAGCAAATCGCTGAGGCCAAGGGTTTTATCCAAAAGCGCTACAAGGCCAGGAAATTTATTGCCTATTTTCAATCCTTCACCAATACCTATGCCCCTCTTTCCCAGTTAAAAACCCTATACGACAAAGCATTAATTCACAAGGATATGGTGGGTCTTTCGGTGGCCACACGACCGGACTGCGTGGACAGGGAAATCCTGACACTTCTAAGCTCTTATCAGGCCGGTCATCTTGTCTGGCTTGAATACGGCCTGCAATCTTCACACGACAAAACGCTTAAACTGATAAACCGTGGGCATGACGTAGCCTGTTTTGAACAGAGCGTCCTGATGGCCGATGAATACTCGATAAATATATGCGCTCATATAATCCTGGGCCTTCCTGGTGAAGACCGTGAAATGATGCTGCAAACGGCCCGATTTCTCTCAAACCTCCCCATCCGAGGAGTAAAGATACACCTTCTTTATGTGGTTAAAGAGACCCCGCTTTCCGAGCTTTACCATAAAAAAGGATTCCGATGCCTGGAAAGAAAAGAATACGCAAACCTTGTAGTGGATTTCTTAGAGCTACTGCCCCCGGACATGGTGATTCAAAGACTGACAGGTGACCCTATTCAGTCCGAGCTTGTGGCTCCCCTGTGGGCCAAGGAAAAGCAGGTAAATCTCAAACTCATCCAGATAACCCTTGAAAGGAGAAAGACATGGCAGGGAAAACATTACCGGAAATCTACTGCTGGAAAATAAAAATTGATCGTCTAACCGTACATCTCGCTTCCACAAGGAAAGGAGCGATTCGGGTCGGACTGGATTTGAATGGTCGGAGCGACTCCTCTCTCTTCTTCAGAAAACAATTCCCAAACGCAAATCTTATAGAGGACCATCGTATGAATCAACCGCTCGTTGAAGCGGTTGAGGCGGCTTTATTGAATAACCCCGCAAAAAACCCCCTCCCTTTAGATTTCTCATGCACCCCATTTCAATGGTCGGTATTGAAGGCGATCGCCACTATACCTTTTGGGGAAACAAAGACCTATGGGGAAGTGGCGTCAATGGTTGGAAAGCCCGGAGGTGCGAGGGCGGTAGGTCAGGTCATGGGTAAAAATCCCCTGCCCCTGATTTTTCCATGACACAGAGTTGTTGCTGCCGGGGGACTCGGCGGATTTGGAAGTGGGCTTAATGTCAAGAGGTATCTGTTAGGGCGTGAGGCGAAGTTTGAAATTATGTAGAACCTATTTCTGCGGTTCCCCCACCCTTTCGCGGAGGAGTTGATCCATGGCTATTTGATACTCTGCCGAACCGGCTAACATGGATTTTTTTTGTCCTAATTGGGCCACGATTTCCCCTTCGACCCTGTCGAACTGGATATGGCTCTGGCTTATGACCCGGTTTATGACATGGTATACCTCTTCATCGGTCCCATAAATCTCGATTACATTCGGATCATCTATAAGGACTTCCATAAGGTATTGGGTCATATAAAGAGAATAGGAATTTGGACGGGGAACAAGGTTGCGAATGGGGGAAATAAAGTACTCGAAATCAAATTCCGAGCTGTGTAAGGCCTTTTTTAGACCCCTGAGGATAGAATCGGAAATAGCAGCCGCATTGTCTGTTTCAATAATTTTTTCCTGCAGCAGAACCTGACGAAGCTTATTATGTATTTCAGGGAGCTTAAACCTGAAGAACCTCCCCTGTTGAAAGGCCCTCTGTTTCTCCTGCCTCTCAAGTCTATTAATTAACTTATTATGAACCCTGCCGGTATCCCTTTGATGCATACTCAGCCCTTATGGCCCGTACTCTCTATTCTTTATTTTTGGAAGGAGCCGGGGTATCTTTTTTGCTCGAACTCTCCGTCGCACTCTTTGCCTTTTTCTCGGGGTTCGCCTTTTCTGTATTCCCACTGGCGCCCTTTCCCTTGCCTTCCTTATGCGTTGAGCCGGACTTGGAGGCATAATCGGTTACGTACCAGCCTGTCCCTTTCAGGTGAAAGGTACTGTGAGAAATTAGCTTTTTCAGCTTATTGGAATGGCACTCCTCGCACTCGGCGATCGGTGGGTCTGAGAATTTCTGCAAGGCCTCTAAATGGTGCCCGCATTCATCACATTCATATTCATAAATCGGCATTCCTGCTTTCCTCCTTATGTATCACTGTCAAACACCAACCTGGCATATCCTGTGTCCCTGATATGAGTCAAGGACATAGTCCAGGTTGGAAAGAGAAAAATCTTTTAATATTTCAAAAGTGGTTAAATGAACTACCTCTTCTTCCTCAACTCTTTCCTTGTCCGGAACATCAAATCTCTGAAAAAAATTGCAAAACCTGACGATATGAACCAGCTCATGGGTGAAAATATATACAAGAAGGGGCAAAAGAGCCAGATTTCCGTCTCTATTGAGCGCCCTCAAAATAAGGTGGTCCTGCAAGCAGATAAAATAAAAATCGCGACCTTTTGTTCTTGACTCAAAATCATTTAAGACCCTCATCCCCTTGTTTAATACAGCGAGGGCAAAGTTACTTATCTCCCCTCCACTCAAAGATGAGAGCGTCTTCACGTCATAGCCATAATTCTTCCATTGCCCACTTGAAAACTTAAAGTAATTCCCTGTGGCATCCTCGGCAATATCGAGGGCATCGCTTAGAATTATGAACTCATCTTGTCTGAAAGGGGCCATCTATAGTATTCCAATTTTTGTTTCTGCAAAATTGAAATGTCATCCATAGTCATTTATCATCATCCACTTCGCGGGAATTAGCTCCTAAGCAAAAGCGGTTGCTATAAAACGAGGCTCATCATCAGGTCCACGAACAAAAAAATAAGGCACAACAGGCCAATGTCAAGACCGGAACGAGCTTTTACTGGTGGCGGTGACTGGATTTGAACCAGTGACCCTGCGGATATGAGCCGCATGCTCTGACCACCTGAGCTACACCGCCCCTTAGGTTACCTGGCACATAATTTATTTATACTTTTCCTCTTGTCAATCAAATACCTCATCTGAGAGATTGAGGAATTGCAAATTTAGGAATTCAGGAATTGAATGAATATCCCTTTTCAATGCCCCTAATTCCTAAATTCCCTAATCCCTCAATTAGTACCTTAGAGGTATTTTTTGACCTCTTCAGTCAAAGCAGGAACAACGTCAAAGAGGTCGCCCACCACACCATAATCGGCCCTTTGGAATATGGGAGCATCCTCATCCTTGTTGATTGCGACGATTACTTTTGACGTGCTCATGCCAGCTAAATGCTGAATTGCCCCTGATATACCGCAAGCGATATAGAGGTTCGGCGAAACCACCTTTCCTGTCTGCCCTACCTGGTCTGGATGGGGTCGCCAGCCCGCGTCAACTGCCGCACGGGAAGCCCCCACGCTGGCCCCTATCAGATCGGCCAACTCTTCTAAAATCTTGTAATTTTCCGGGCCTTTCATACCGCGCCCGCCTGAAACAATTTTGTCCGCCTCAGTCAGATCAACCTTGCCGCTCTCATCCTTGGCCACATCAACGACCTTTGTCTTGAGGTCGGCATCATCTAAGGTAAAAGAGGCATCAACAACCTCAGCGGATCTGGAGGCGTCAGGTTCGCTGATGCTCATCACTTTCGGCCTGGCTGCGGCCATTTGTGGCAGGCTGTTTTCAAAAGTCACTTTTGCGTAGGCCTTGCCCGCATAAATAGGTCTGGTAGCCACAAGATTTCCGTCCTCTATAGCAAAAACAGTGCAGTCCTGGGCCATACCGACATCCAAGCTGGCTGCTAATCTGGCAGCTAAGTCCTTACCCTCAACAGACGCACCCAAGATCAATATTTGTGGGTCATTGGCCTTGACCAGTTCAGAAATCACAGACACATAAGCGTCTGTGGTATAGGGTTCCAGTCTGGAGTCGTCAGCCACCAAGACCTTATCGGCGCCATACTGGCCAAGTTCAGCGGCCTTCTCCTTGATATTGGAACCGAGCAATATCACAGTCAACTCCTGACCCAAGGCATCAGCGAGACGCCTCCCCTCACTGACAATTTCATAAGTTATCTTCCGGATCTCCCCATCTCTTTGCTCAGCAATTGTCCAAACTCCCTGTGCCATTTTTTATCTCCTTAATTGTTATGAGTCATTTCAAATATATCTCAGGGATTATTTAACTGTAAGACGTGATTATTATTTCTAATTCCGCAATTCCCCAATCCCTCATTTCGTCATTATAGAACTTTTGCCTCATCGTGGAGCAATTTAGCCAATTCAGCGGCCTTTTCCTGCGCTGTCGCTCCTTCAACAATCTTACCGGCCGCTCTCTCGGGAGGCGGCGTCAACTCCAAGATTTTGAGCTTTCTTGCCCCTTCTCCAAATTCCGCACTATCCAAACCCAGATCAGCAAGGGTTTTTTCCTCAAGAGGCTTTTTCTTGGCCTTCATAATCCCTGGCAAGGAGGCATATCGCGGTTCATTCAAACCTTTCTGCGCTGTAATAAGGGCTGGGAGATTCGATTCTATTATAAGAGCCTCCCCTTCAATAG
>Ga0222639_1000261_pt1 | contig 24809 bp, 17 predicted proteins | sample AntAcemetagen185_FD_179863 | JGI IMG/M metagenome (GOLD analysis project Ga0222639, IMG submission 179863) | Saline water microbial communities from Ace Lake, Antarctica - #185 | ecosystem: Environmental > Aquatic > Non-marine Saline and Alkaline > Saline | place: Antarctica: Ace Lake...
ACAGGCCGCCGATTATCGCCTGGGTAGAGATGCTCACCCCTTCTATAAGTGCCATCCATAATGGCCCCTTAACGAGGTCCTTGCCGCCTCCTGCTATCTTTTTCTCACCACCTGTGTATGTCAGCCCCACTGAGATAAAAGAGATGTTGAAGAAGTGGTAGGCAAGGGTCTCCAGAAGGGATGTAGATAAATGGACAACACCGGTGTTTATGAGGATCAATCCCAGGATACCCCCTATCAGGCAGCTTGGGATGAGAAAGTGCTGGAAAAATTTTAATTTGGCCCTCAAGAAGACCCCGGTCAAAAGAAAGATCGACAGATATCCAAAGACAATGAATGGTTCAAAGGGAAAGGGACTCTCCATTTTAATACCTCCTAAAACATTTTATTCTATAGCCATTAGGCATGTATAAATTGATCGTGGAATTATAACACATTATATTAATATATATAATAGGATAATAAATACATTCAAGTCACCATACTCGCGCTAAGAGTGATGCATTTGCAAGACAGAAACAGAAGAGGGGGAAAACAATCGATCAGCCGCATCGGTCAAAAGGCTTATGCCGGATGTCAAGATCTGACATATTCCCCATGCGGAATTTACAAAAACTGGTGTCGACGCAAAACCCCGCTAGGTTGAATATTACAGCCTTGATGCAACCACCAATGGCCCCGGCGGCCAGGTGACTCACCAGTCGTATTGAAGGGGTAGAGGGGATATCTCATGAAAGTCATTCACACATCAGACTGGCATCTTGGTCGCTCGCTCTATGGACACAAGCGCTATGACGAGTCTGCCGCCTTTCTCGACTGGCTGGCAGACCTGATCGATGAGGAATCTGTCAATACGTTGCTGGTGACCGGGGATGCCTTTGATATCACTACACCCAGTAACCGAGCCCAGGGACTTTATTACCGGTTTCTATGCAGGGTGTCTGCATCCTGCTGTCGCCATATAGTGCTGATTGCAGGGAACCATGATTCCCCTTCGTTTCTGGATGCACCCAAAGAACTTTTGAAGGCCTTGAATGTGTATGTGGTGGGCTCGATCACCGATAATCCTGAAAACGAGTTCATCACCCTTTTTGGTCCTGAAAATGTCCCTGAGGCTATTGTGTGCGCTGTTCCATATCTGCGGGATCGTGATATACGCACGGTTGAGGCAGGGGAACAGATTGAGGACAAGAATGCCAAACTCATTGACGGTCTCCAGATTGATAAGGCATTGCTTTTTGACGGTCGGAGTATAAAACAAGATTTTTTGTATATCAAAGGAGAACTTGCAACAAAATGCAGACAATTGTTGGATGCTGTACCGAAGATTGGTGACAAAATCACCTCGAGCGGGAAAAACTCCAGAATATTGATACACCCATAAAAAATTCAAGAAGACGTCATTACAAGTCTCGATATAATTGTGGACGAAGCAACCCTTGATGGCTTTGTAAAAAGTCTGTCATTCCCGCGTAGGCGGGAATCCAGAAGCGTATAACTATTTAAAAAAACTGGATTCCCGTTTTCACGGGAATGACTTATTCGGAACTCATTGCCGTAATACCGTAGTACAGCTGCGCCAGGGAAATAAACACTTCACGCTATTCAATATGGTTGGATTTCAGACAAAACTGACCCCGCCTGAGCAGAAGCGCATATTCAGATTGATACCCGGACTGGAAAATGCAGAATTCGCAAGATATGGAAGCATCCACCGGAATACCTTTATCAACTCCCCTGCCCTCCTCGGAAAATCCCTGCAACTCCGCACATCCTTCAAGTAAATAGAGTAATCAGTGTAATCTGCGAAATCTGCGGATTAAATCCTCCATTTTTTGCCGGAATTCCACCTCAGCCTGAAATTTCTTCTTGTATTTTAGCAAATTATGTGGATATAAGTAATAGTTTGATCGAGTGTCGTGCAATATATTGCGGTATATTTTGATTTAAGTTCTTGTTCATCAAAAATATACAGGTCATTCGAAACGTTAGAATGAAACATCGTAATTCTTGCTAATTTAACAGACAGGAAACAATAAACAGGAGGAAGGTATGTTTATCAGGGAGAAGGGCACGGAGACAGGTTTGTTGGGGGGGAACAAGGGTTTCACTTTGATTGAAATGGCCATTGTTCTGATTATCATCGGCATTATCATCGGCGCCGTTGTTAAGGGGAAAGACCTTATTCGCAGTGCGGAACAGAAGAAGATTTACACCAAATATGTTAGCGCGTGGCGCCTTGCCTATCTCAATTTTTATGACCGAACGGGTAAAGTACTGGGTGACAAGAGCGATCCATCGAACGGTCAAGCAGATGACCCGACATGCTTACAACTAGTTGATGGGGACACGGCTACTCCTCCGGCTTATTATGGGCTTTCACAGATAGGTCTTGAAACTCCCACTACGAATACTTCTGACAGTTGTACATACAAATACTCAGACAGTGAAGGTAACGGACATAATATCTCGGTAACATTTAAGTGGGATGATACAGCCGGTGCGAAGTACAATTATATGCTGATCAGTGTTATTCCCAATGAATTGGGCATGGCTCTGGATACCATGATAGATGGTGAAGCCGATGGTACGGCCGGAGATTTTTTATGTTATAAAGATGATGATACCGGCCTCGCAACAGCATGGCTCGGTGCCGATGCTCCCAATCCAGAGGATGATGTATGTGTCCGCTGGAAGATGCAGTTTTAGTTCGCATTAACATCGTAGGGCAGGTGTTTATCCCCTGCCCCCATAAGGAGCAACGCTCACATTAAAATCATGAAACATTACATAACAGTAACCATATTGGCGATCTTTTTTCTTATAAGCGCCTACGTCTTCACACTGACGCATCAGGACTTTTCAGTGAGCTGCGTGAAGCTGACGGCGCTGAAGAGTGAAGTGCATTTTCTGAGACTGAAACAAGCGGAATTCAAACGCACAATAGAAATTACAAACAAGGCGGAAAAGTTCGTGAACCACGCCAGGTCACTGGGATTTGAACGGGATCGTTGGGCATACTATCCCGTGGATATAGATGAAGCGTTTACCTTTGGGGAAGCCGGATACTTGCTGGAGCAGACGGAGAATACCGCCTCTTACTACTTCAAGCCGGAGATGCTCCATATAAAGATCATTGACGAACCCGATAAAAAAACTCCGAATGTTCGTCAATCCCAACATTCAGCCGATTCCGAATCAACAAAGACAAACGACGTTCTTTTGAAATTAAGAGGGACCTTTATAGCGAAAAGATAAAATGAGATTTAAACAATCAAGACAATACGCAATAGAGCTTGACGGGGAAACATACTGTTTCTCAAAGAACAGGCTTGACCTGATATCGGGGATTAATGATATACATGCCGACATGTACCTCGTTTCCGATATGCAGAAAGCCATATCCAGGACACTAACCATAGAATCTCCGACAAAATACACTGAAATAATGACACGAAAAAGACTGCAGGAATCGGGAGAATTCGATGAACCCATTTCGGTTATTGCGCATCAGAAAAAAGGGAAGGGCAAAAATCTGACAGATACATTTTTCACTGCTCTTCCCACGAGAATTCTGTACCAGTATTATGACCAGGTCAGGGAGCACCAGAATTCCGTCATGATCTTCCCTCTCTACACTCTCCTCTATTCAATCCTGAAAAAAATGAAGCCGGCGGAACCACTGGCAATTGTTTTCCAGCATAACCGCTTTGCAGATTTTATCATTGGTACCGGGGAAAGGGTCTATTACGCCAATCGATGCGTTACATTCGATGAAAGCGAGGAGCAGATAGCAGCGCTCTGGGATGTTGTAAGAACTGAGATAGAAACGACAAAATCCGAACATGGCATTGAAATAAATAAAGTTTTCAAATTGCGGTGGTTATACAGCAAGGAACCGCCTGAGTGGCCGGAGGATATTAAAGCCCCCCCATACATTTCCTCCGGAACAAATCCGGTATTATTTAATGAAGAACAATATGATCTCCCAATTCTCAGAGCTGTTGAAATGATGCCGGCAGTAGGCTCAATTTCTCCTCCCCTGGAAAAGGTCTTTTATTATGCAAATCGATACGCCCCACACTTCAATACAGCATTACTGGTCGGAATCGTTGTCTTATTTGCGGGGTCACTCTGGTGCTGTTACAAGAACAACAGTCTGAAAAAAGATTTGTCCCTTGCCGAAATGGAAAAATCAAAAATAGAGTTGGAAGTTTCCCGGGAAGTTCCCCTGATACCTTATGAAAAAACCTTTTCTTTCGTGAAAGATGTTGCCTCCTGCCATAACGCGCCTTCATTCAAGGAAATAATTAACGACATTTCCAGCGCCCTCTCATCGGGCATGAATGTCAACGTATTGAAACTTGATTATTCAAAAGACAGAGTGAAAGTAGAGGTTTTCGGCAGGACTGAAACATCATTTGATTCAGCCCACACAGGATACCAGGCATTCGAAAAAAACATGGAGGGAAAGAAATACTCCATTGACGGGAGCAAATTTGACACGGAAATCAGTTCTTCCGTGTTCCTTGCGGAAATGAGCAGAAGGATTCAATGAAAGGAAAATATTCCGGGCTGATAACCTGTACTGTTGCCTTACTGGCAATTGTGATCTCAATTTCATTTGCCGGATTGGGAATCGGGAAAGATGCGGGTCAAGCATATAAAATAAAACGTACGCCTCCCTCAACGGCGATTGATATCCCGTCACAGTCTTCAGTTAAGGAAATGGAAAAACTGAATGTGGTTATGGACAGACTTGCCCGGACAGGGAACACAGATACGTCAGGTGTTAATTTTATACTGTTTGGATATCAGCCGGTAGAACAGATGAGGCATTCCTTCAAGGGAAAAACTTATGACGCGTTGACTCCGACACAGTATGTCCTCAGCCTTGCCTTTGTGTCCGGGAAGAAGAGATTCTGTGTGATCGACGGCACTTTTTATGAAGAGCGGGGTGTTCTGCCGGATGGAGCTCGGATTATAAGAGTTGAGCCTGATCGCGTCCTGTTAAGTAACCGCAAAATCGAGCGATGGATTCCATTGGCTGAAAAGGAAACGATACAAAAGGAAAAGAAATGAAAAAAACACTCTTACTTATAATTTTTTCTTTTGTCCTCGCGGGATGCGCCCCCGGTCCTCAGTCCATACGAGAACCTGAAAGGCTGTCTCTCGGGGATATTCCTGCGAAAATCAATGAAGAATCGGCCAGACTCACCAATCTGCAGAAAACGCTGACCGATTCACTGCAAACGGCTGCTCCAAGAGAAATCGATGTTGAACCGCTCATGCCTGTCTATGACCCCATGGAAGACCATATGGTTTCATTTTCCGCTATGGACGAAGACCTGCAGGCGGTGCTGTATTCATTGGCACGGGCTGTGGGAATGAACCTCATCATTGACCCGGAAACGAATAACGAGACAAAGACCATTACACTTAATTTTAAGAAGGTATCCGCGGCAACGGTACTCAAGGAAGTCCTGCACAATTATGATTTGTATTATGAAATTACCAATAATGTAATCCGCATCAAACCGTTTGAAGAGAGAACATTCCATCTGAACTTTCTGGACACGAATATCGACACGGCGTTCGATATAGGCGGCGATGTTCTCGGAGCCGGAGGGACACAAACAGCCACAGGACTTAAAGGAAGCTTCAAGCTCTCCGGCAAGGGGGCAAATAAACCGAATCCTTATGACTCTATTGAAGATAGCGTCAAGCGTGTTATTTCACCGAAAGGTAAATATTCTCTCAGCAGGCTGTCCGGCGTTCTCTACGTGAAGGATACACCGGCAGCCATACGGTCTGTAGCTAATCTTGTCGGTCATCTCAGGGAGCGAATGTCAAAACAGATCCTTATAGAAGCGCGTATTATTGAAGTTGACCTTTCTGAAGGATACCAGTATGGGATTGACTGGGATATGCTGAGAAATGAAATCCACACAAAGTCAATGCTTAACAGCGCCAAGTGGTCAAGTACAGGCCTGTTATTAAGCGGTATAACAGGGGCTTTCACATCAAACGCCACAATTGAAGCCCTCAATGTCTTTGGCGATGCGAAAATCGTTTCCAACCCCAGCATAAGGACAAAACACGGACAACCGGCAATTATCAGTGTCGGGACATCCATCACCTACAAAGAAAAGGTGAAAACTACCCGGTATGCAGACACATCTTCCAGCAGCAGTGACACGACAGAGGTGGAGGTTTCCACTGTCTTCGATGGACTCATTCTCGGAGTCATCCCGTTTATTGACGAGGATAACAAAATTACACTGCTGATCAACCCGATAAAGAGCGATGTTGATAGAGACAGTCTCACACCCCAGACTGTCGGGGATCAGGACATATCTCTTCCAGAAGTAAACATCAAGGAAATCAGCACAACCATAGGTCTTAACGATGGTGATATTGTTGTACTTGGCGGTCTCATTGACATTAGACGATCAACAACAAACCAGGGTGTACCATTTCTGTCATCTATTCCATTGCTGGGATATCTGTTCAAGAATGAAACAATGTCAGATGAAACACGGGAACTCGTTATCCTCCTGCGTGTTTCTATCATATAAGAAGGAGATTACATAGACACGGGTATGAGCGTTATCTTTAAAACACTCAAGAAACTGAGGGAACAGGAATCTGATGGAAGGCATGGAACTGAGAGACTGAAGAAGAGAACAAATCTTTTCTCCCTAAGAGGGGTTACCGCTTCATCCCGATTAGTTCTTTTTCTTGTTTCTTTCATCTTTATCTGTGGTCTTTTAAGTATGTTTATTGTTGAACATGTCAGGGATAAAAAAGGGTCCGTTGCGCCGACAAAAACAATAGTGGAAAAGCCTGTTACGGTTAATGCCCACGATGGAGCAAAGGTTGAGACGGGAAAAGAGAACCTTCCTGCAGAACCTGCATCTCCCCTTCCCCCTGTGCCAGCAAATATGCCCGTTGAAACGGCTGGAACCGAAAACCTTTATGCTCCGCGTGAGCTTTCACCTGGCGTACCGCCGGCAAAGACATACGCTCAAACCTCCCTGTCTTCAAACCCCCCGATACCATTAATGGAAAAAACTGTTGCAGAAAAAGAGGGAGAGTCCACAACTGAACAAAGGGAAGCGGCAGGTCCGCCAACACCGATTTCTTCGATTGTGGGAAAAGAGACCATAAATGCAGATGCGACAGAAGGAACCGGAATCTCTATCCCGGGAGAAACCCCTTCTCAGAGAATAAGACTTTCCCGATATAGCAGATACATTCCGCAGGGTTCTGTTAATAAAGTAACAACAAGACAAGTTGAGCCAGGATCGGAAGCCGCGCTGCCGAAGGATCGATCCGCTACAACACCTGAACCCTTTTTTGAAGATGCACACAACAGGATATATGTTGAAAAAAATGCGAAGATTGCCGGTCTTGTTAAAAGAATACAGGGCTCAATCAATATCGGCAGTAACAGTAAAACGCAAGCCCTCATAGCGAAACTGGCTGTTCTAAAAGGTAAGAATGACCCTTATGTACTCAAGCTCAGGGCCTTTTGCCATATGCGTAAAGGTGATCTTGATTCGGCAACATTCCTGCTTAAAAGAGTCATTGGAAAAAACAAGAACGACTGCGAGGCCGGGATTAACATGGCCATTATCGAAATAGAAACGGGCCGTACCAAAGAGGCCCGGAAAAGGCTGCGCGAGCTGCGAGATATGCACCCGCACAATAAAATAATACCGGAATTACTTTATAAACTCGAATAACGATGATTCCTACCGGGAAAAATGTCGACAAGCTTGCCTCAACCCTGTTATATATAGCCTTGATCGGACTTGTGTCATGGGGAGGAGTTCGGATCATCAATTACTCCCTGGAGGCACGTTTTTATAGGGATTACTTGATCAAATGGGATATAGCTGTAATGTCTTACTCAGTAAAAGGAGACTCATGGCCTCATTTTACCGGAAGCAACCATGTGGAGTACATGGACAGCCTTGTTTCCTCGATGTCCCGCGGAGGTGTTTTTTTGCCGAAAGCTAATACGGATCGTACATATATATACCGTATTAGAAAGATTGTATCTCCCGAAGAAATCATCTTTGTACTTTGTTTACAAGACAGTATCATTCTTTACGGTATTTCGGAAAATACATTCGAACGTATAGATTCCCATATCGATGGCAAGGTCGATAAGCGAACCGGGAAGTTTACCGGAAAACGCAGCACCGATGGAAAGACATACGTAGGCCGCTGGAGACTGTAAGCTATTGAAAGGTTAGAAATCATATATGAATGACGAATTAAAATATCTCGATTATTTTGGTCTTGGATACAATCCTTTTCCCGTGGCTCCGGACTATGAAAGATTCTTTCTTTCCGAACATATCGACATCATGATTTCCGAGATAGTCCATGGCATACTTACGAGAAAGGGCTTCATAGTTCTTACCGGAGAAATCGGACTCGGAAAAACAACAATCAGTCGAAAGATACTCGGTATTCTTGAAGAAAACAACGTGGAAACGTCCCTCGTCGTGCATACCATCTATCAAAACACAGAACTGCTGCGAGAGATTAACAGAGACTTTGGACTTGATGCCGAAAGCCTGAATCTTTCTGACCAGATGCACCTTTTAAACAATTTCCTGATAGATCAGAACAAAAATGGCCGGAACTGTGCCGTCATCATCGATGACGCCCAGAATCTCAGTATGGACAACCTTGAACTGATTCGAATGATTTCCAACCTGGATACTGATAGCAACAAACTTATCCAGATTCTTCTGATCGGTCAGCCTGAACTTATGGACAAACTGGATTCCCCTGAACTAAGCCAGTTTAAAAGCCGTATTGTTATAAGGAAGGAGGCAAAGCCGCTTACAGGAAGTGAATTAAAAAATTACATTACGTTCAAGTTCAACATGGCTGGGAATCAGGGAAAAACAACAGTTACCGGTGGTGCCTTTCGAAAGATTTACGGGTACAGCCGGGGCAATTTCAGGAAGATCAATATGCTGATGGACAGGTGCCTGTACGTTGCGTTTCTCCATAATACCGCAGATATCAACAGGGCTGTTGTTAATGCTGCCGTCAAGGACATTGCCGGCAACGGGCGATCAGGAAAACGAAGTCTTCGTGTTGTCCTGTCTGCCGCAATCATATTGATCTTTTTGATTTGTGGTGGCTTTTATCTTGAACTCATACCCGGAATCGATTATCCGTCCATGAAACAGTTCATCTGTAATTTAACTTCCACACGAAATATGGCGAAAGAGGAGTTAAAAAAGTCTTCTCCACCTGCCCGGTCAGAACAAACGACTGTCACTGAAAAGACGCCTGCTGCTGATTCTTCAGGAGAAAAAACCGTTCCTGATGAACCTGTCAGCCCCGAACCGCCTTCCGTAGAGGCTGAAACTGCAGATGCGGGTACTGCCGTCCCTGTTAGCCCCGAGGAAAAAGCTGTACCGGAGAAACCGGCTATTCCTGCGGCACTATCCGAATTCCTGGCTTATTCCAATCTTTCCGATTACGCAGTTGATTTTCTTAAAGCAGTGAATGATGAGCGTTTTAAGGATCTCGGTGATATTATATATGAAGAAACAGGCTATCAGTTAATTCAATCCCACCAGTTGCCGGATACAGCAAGGAAAAACTATGCCATTTTTAGTTTTGTTTCAAAAAAAACAGGGAAAGGGCTTTATTCACTCTTCTGGAAACCGACTATCAGAATACAGAAATTTTATCCCGACTATAAAGGCAAGGAAATTCTAAAACTGGAAAAACGCCTTGGCGCACTAAAATTATATACATATTATCTGGATGGCACCGTAGGATCAAGATTGATGAAAGCGGTCAGTTACTTTCAAAAAGAACAGGGACTTCAAGTTACCGGCTTTCCTGATCATAATACAATTTTTTTGATTTACCAGGGAGGTTAATCACCTGTAATGACAACGGAACAGCGCAAAAAGCCCACAGGCATACTCTTGAAAGAAAAGGGACTGATTACAGAGGACCATATACAGTTTGCCCTTAAAGAACAGAAAATAACCGGAGAAAAGCTGGGCGAGCTACTGGAGAGGTTATGCTTTGTAACGCAATACGATGTTGCCAAGGCATTATCCGAACAGGAAGATATTCCATATGTGGATGTTGACGAGATTGTTCCGGAACAAAGTGTATTAAAACTATTTAATAAAAGCCTCTGCCTGAATAACGGCTTTCTCCCGCTCCGAATTACGGATAAAACACTTGAAGTGGCAACTTCCTCCGTATCAAACGAAAAAGTAACCCAGCTCATATCACGGCATACCGGGTTGAAGCCAAAATTTTCTCTGTCCGAATCGAGGAAAATAACCAACGCGATCAATGCATCGTACTACTTTATCGAAAATCCTGTTGAAAAACTGATAGAGACTGAGGTGAACCTCCTCTCCCGTGATCCCGAAATGGCCCGGGGAATGGATAACCTGATCAAGCATATTCTGCACCTTGCCGTAAAAATGAGAGCCACCGATATACATATAAGACCGATGGAAAAATCCATTAGTGTTGCTCTTCGTGTTGATGGTGTCATGACATCCGTTCTGTCGCTGCCATTGCCCTTCAAAAGAATCATAGCCAGTCTTAAGATGAAGGCGGAAATGGATATAGCGGAACAGAGACTGCCTCAGGATGGGCGTTTTACGGTTAGCATCCTCAACAACGACTACGATTTCAGAGTATCCACTATTGTTTCTCCATATGGTGAAAATATCGTATTAAGAATGCTGCCGATGGGTGTCATCCTCATGGGAATGACGCAATTAGGCTTCCTTGAAAAAGATATAGAAAAAGTGGAAAGCATGTTCCGGGAACCATTCGGCATTGTTTTGCTGACCGGGCCCACCGGATCAGGTAAATCCACAACACTCTACGCTGGAATAAGGAGGCTTGATCTCCTGAAAAAGAATGTTCTAACCGTGGAAGACCCCATTGAGTACCGCATACCTATTCTACGACAGACGCAGGTAAACGAAAAAGCGGGATATAACTTCGCGAATGCCATTCGATACTTCTTGAGGCATGATCCCGATGTAATTCTTGTAGGCGAAATACGCGACACCGATACGGCAGCAACTTCAATAACTGCATCAACAACGGGACATCTTGTCCTTTCCACTCTGCACACAAACAGCGCGGTGGGGGCAATCCCGAGATTGCGGGATCTTGGGGTACGACCGTTTCTCATCGCAGATTCGTTAATAGGGGTCATTAGTCAGAGACTGATTAGAAAAATCTGTGTCGGATGTAAAGAGGAGTATAAAGCCGAAGAGTGGGAAAAAGCATACTTAAAAGATTCATCGATTGAAACCCTCTATCGGGGGAAAGGATGCGAACTTTGTAATGGTTCGGGTTACTTCGGCAGAACACTCGTATATGAAGTGCTTGTCGTAAACAAAAAGCTGTCACACCTGATTGAAAAAGAGGCCGATGTTAATACTATTATCGCTATGGCAAAAGAAAACAATAACTTTGTCGACATCTTTGATATAACAGTAGAGAAGGTAAAACAGGGGGTCACGTCGACAGAAGAAGCCGTACGGGTCTTGGGTCATCTTGCTTAAAAAGGTATTTTGATGGGCTATTTCAGATATAAATTGATTGAACCAACCGGAGAAATCAGTTCCGGCGTAATCAGCCTTCCATACGAAGATGAAATGTCCGCCTCTTTCCATCTGGAAAGAGATGAAGGCACCCTCGTTTACGTGAAAAAACTGGGTGCAATGGCATCCTATCTTCTTCAAAAAATAAATGTCCTCACCCGCAAAAAACCTTCGCGAAGCCTCCAGGCGGAATTCCTGAGCAATATTTCGATTATGCTCCGTTCGGGAATGACATTGACAACAGCCATGTCAGAGGCTGCAACAGGTATCAATATTCCCGGTTTCGAAAATGATATCAACGATATGATGAGGAGGATCGAAGGAGGCTCGTCATTTTCAGAGGTGGCGGATAAATATAATCACATTTTCCCCAAATCCATAATACATCTGTTACACATGGGCGAAGAAACGGGGAAACTTGATCATATGTTACTGGATGCCTCGGAACATCTGAAGAGAATCGATACGATCATGAGCGATACAAAACAGGCTCTCCTTTATCCTACTTTCGTATTCGTTACGATGGGCGCGGGAGTCCTGTTCTGGTTTTATTATGTCGTTCCCAAGATTATCGGCCTGTTCAAGGAAATGGATGTTACCCTCCCCACGATAACCGTTGTATTATTGAGCATCTCCGCCTTCCTGCAGAACAATTTCTTCATCCTGATTGCCGGGTCTGTTTTAGCGGTCTCTTTTCTCTTCACATCTTATAAAGGTAACAGGAAAGTAAGACATCTGATTGACGGAATCCTGCTTAAGTTGCCTGTTGCCGGGACTATTATTTCAGCATCCAGTCTTGCCTTTATTTCAGAGTATTTCAGCATCTTGATGGGCGCCGGCATAGACATTATGCAGAGTATCAGGATTCTGAGAGATTCTACCAAAAATGAAATCTACAGGGATAAGCTTGGTGTGGTACTTCAGTGTCTTGAACGAAGTGATACCATCGCGGACTCTTTCAGGAACGCTGTGGTTTTCCCATCATTTGTTGTCCGGATGATAAATATCGGAGAGATGAGCGGAACGCTTGACCAGCAACTAACAAATATTGCGGATAATTACAGAAACAAACTCTCTCTGCTTGTGGCTACAATCGGGAAAATGATTGAACCGATTGTTCTTATTACAGCTGGAGTGCTTTTTGCCATTATTATCGCGGGTCTTTTTCTGCCGATCTATGACCTGGTAAGTCAGGTTGGCGGAAGGTAAAGGAGCTTAACCTCCTTCCTTATTGAAAATGAAAAGATCGGTAACCTCGTCCGCAGACAAAACCCTGTTATATACTCTAACCTCGTCGATTGCGCCTTTAAATGGGAGCGATGATCTGTAAAACCTTCCGATTATTGTGTCGCCTGCAGTGTATGACAGCCCCATGACACCCTCTTTTTCATTAGTTCCGTTCACATAGAGTATGTTATTATTATCAGCGGAATTATGGGTTATGACAATATGGTACCATGTACCGACGACAGGAACTATCGTGGATCTGATATAGCTGTATGAAGACCCGTCACCAACCAGAGTCGCAATATTTTGAGACGTGCCCATCAGAAGATTTATCCCGTCAGCAGGCCCCTGCTTGTTTGTAAAAATGCCGTTATATGTATCAAGCTGCGACGCCTTTGCCCATAAAGAGATGCTTATATCTGAAGGTCTTAACTCTGCGCTACTGCCAACATTTACATAAGCTGTCCCGTCAAAATCAAGAGCGATTCCTACCTGCCCGTCAACTCCATAGATTGCGCCGGTGTTTGTGCCGTAGTTTGCCTGTCCGGAATAGTCGTATATATCCTTTCCGCCCGGAGCCGTGCCGCCTTCGGTCTCGTCCATTTTGTAGTAGGCAACCAGGCTCGCCTGGTTATAAAGATCGGTTATCTCGGCGGCCGATAACTCCCGATTGTAGATTTGGGCTTCGTCTATTATGCCGTTGAACCAGTACCCGTCAGTTCTCTTGCCAATCAAGACAGGATTCGCGGAAGCAGTAACAGTAGTCATATCCCAGGTTTCTTTTAACTCACTATTAAGATACAGTTTTAATTTATTCGTTGTCGAGTTTCTGGTGACTATAAAATGTGTCCATTCCAAAGAAAACTGGTCTCCTGAAGGCGTATATTTATATGCTGCACTTCCACTGTGAAAACGGTATCCTTCTTTGCCGCCATCGTTAGGAAGATCCATTATCCAGCCCGGATTAAACTTCGCCATGACGGTATATCTCTGGCCTGCTGTTGCTATGTGTGATGCTGGTTTTATCCATGCCCCCATAGTAAAATCACCTGCTGAGATCTTCAAACTCGCATCATTCCCACAATGAACATAACCACTCGATCCGTCAAATCCCAGGGCCGTCCAGACCTTTCCCTGAACCCCGTATGTAACTCCGCCATAAGTCGTGCCATCGTTGTTCTGACTTGAATGGTCCTCTATCGTTCCACTAAATTCATCCAGCCACCAGTCAGCCACTCGCTTCGCATAGTATGGTGTGCCTGCCCCATCGCCGCTGACATTAAGAGTATAGTAACCTGAATCAATCGTATTGTCCGTGCAGGTAATATCGTTAGCTGTCAGTTTGAATTGATAGCCGTTCCCGACAGTCGAGGTCGAAATTTTTCTGAATCTGACAGTTGCATCTTCGGTTTTGATCACCTCAAATCCGCCGGGATTTGTACCAAGCCAGGTGATAGCCCAGTTTGTAAGGGCTCCAAGACGGGCGCCGGATACAGTGAAATCACGGTAAAAATCAGTTGTGGTACAGTTAAAGGTTCTAGGAGCCGATGGGGAAATAGTAAGGGTGGCGTTGGCAACTGTAAGGGTAAATGTTCGTTCATCCGTCCGGCTTGCCGCATCAGTCACCCTGACGGCAATGCTGTATGTATCGGTACATTCATCTATGGTTCCGTATAGTTCCCCTGTGTTCGGGACAATTGACAGGCCGGGTATTTCCGAAGATAAAAGCTCCCAACCATAAGGCGTTGTACCGCCTGTCGCGGCAATGGTGTAGCTGTAAGCACTGTTTATGACTCCATTATTCAGGGAAGTCGTTGTGATAACAACACTGTCCGCCGCGCAGTCCCTGGTTTCATCCTTGTCAGCCGCTATCTCATTTTCAGCCAGGGCACGGTTGTAAATCTTCACCTCATCTATCATGCCGCCGAAGAAATTTACGGGGGAAGTGTTGCCACGGGCGCCAATCAGGAATTTACTTCCATTGCTGCCCATTGCCCCCCCTGTCTCGGTTCTGGAAAAAACCTCGGCTCCATCCTTATAAAGAATCTGCTGGGAGCCGTCATATACCGTAGTCACATAAGTCCATACATTTTTCGTTACAGGAAAGGATGTTCCTCCATACCAGATCCAGCTGGGCTGCCATGCGTAATTGACATATCCTCCACTTACCTTCGTCTCATAAAGGTTTTCCTTATTGAATATGATATTTTCTCCTGATGACCCGTCCCACTTTATCCAGGCAGACATGGTCCAAGGGTCAGTACCCGGATCAAGATCACCGTCAGCGGGATCACCCAAGTCCAGATATCCACCGTTACTTGCGTCAACCCGTGTGAATACCCCGGTCCTGCATACCTTGCCGCCGGAGGGGGTAGTCTGCGAGGGTATAACCCCGGAACCGCGTAACGCCGCTACCCCGTTGCTGCCACCCGAACCGGAATCGGTCACCTCGCCTGCCGTGCCGCTCCACGCATAGTTTTCCATGCGGTATTCTGCCACAGGATCTGCATAGCAGGTCCCGGAGCAGGATGAGCGAGTCAGTTTATAGATATCGTCCACACTTGTTTCAGTTTCACTTGTTGCAGGCAGAGCCTTGTTGAAAAGCATTACCTCATCCAGGCAACCGTTCAGATAGGTATACTGACCGTCATAGCCCATGGTAAACGGATCATTGGAGGTGTAAGGGGTATTCGAGTAATCTATAGAGCTTCGTTCAATATTGTCGATATAGACCTTCATGGTTGTAAAATCATAGACACCCACCACATGATGCCAGTTGCCGTCATCCACTGTCACGGTGGTTTGCGATCTGCCCTGGCCGCTGGCTGAGTCTATGTGGAAAAGTATTGTACCGTTTGTGTCCAACCACAGGCCGTAATTGTGATCGGGGTGGTTCCCTTTACCGGCAAGCCGCACCCAATCTGATTGATTGCCGTGCACCTTTACCCAGAGTGCAATGGAAAACGCTGCTGTTTGATTTAATGCACCGTCACTATCGTCCACAATGACATAGTCATCGGTTCCGTCAAAACTGCCGGCCTTGCAAATCTTGCCGGCACCCGTTGTATCAGCTCCGTTTTGCGCTGTTCCATCCAATGCATGTTCTCCGGAATCTTTTACTTCGCCTGCAGTTCCATCCCAGTTGCATTCATCGAACCGCCATTCCGCTTCCATGCCCTCGATGTAAGGTGCAGGAGCGCCACTTGCTGTAACATCAACCGTCAGAACGATATTTTCCGTATTGGTAGCACACTCGCTGTCAGTAGCTGTCAGTGTGAAGGTATAGGAACCTGCGGTAGTTATTCCATCTTTTTGGATGACAGTTGTATTTCCTGTATTATTATAGGCAAATCCCGAAGCCCCGCCAGCATCTAACACCCAGCTAATATCTCCAAGATACCCCCCCTGAACTTTAAAGGTTTCCTCCTGCGTGGTACTGTTCCAGGTGATGTTGGTAGATCCGTCTCCACTCGTTCGAGCAACGGAAAGGTCCTTCGTTACTTCAATACTGAATGATTCGGTATCTGAAGTTATGGTTGGCTGTGTAGAGTCCACCACCTTGACCTGTATTGAGTGCGCACCCGGACATAGAGAAATGGTACCGGATAAATTTCCCGTATACGGATGAAGATAGAAATCCGTAAATCCGCCATTAGCAGTCAGTTCCCACTCATAGGGTGTTATGCCGCCGGAAGCTGTAAGGGTTGTTGAATAGTCACTATTCACCGCGCCTGAGGGAATACTTGTCGTGGCAATCTTGACATTTTCACCCCCCTGAAGACAGGCAGGATCACCCTTACAATCTGGATCATCACAATCTATCATGAGATCGCCATCGTCGTCTATTCCATTCGTGCAGCCGCTGGGATAGCCGTTTTCGACTCCGCCGCTGCCGCCACCCCCACCGCCGCCGCCGCTACATTCTCTTCCGCGGAGATAGTTAAACGAAACTGCCCTTAAAAGATCATCATAATCCTTATCAATAATCTTATTTGGAGATTCATACTGGAGATCAGGACTGCTTCCGTTATATCCGTCAAAAAACCCACCTGTCCCATCAAGGTCTTTCGGACCGCCGGTTACAATAACATATGCCTGATTAGCGTTTTCGCTGCCCGAAGTGGTGTACAGTTTGTTCGTATCGGGAGCATTTGTGCGGTAGTAATTAATAATATCTCTGAGTTTGTAACAATAATAATTACTTCCGGTACTTGAAGTCGTTTTTATGAGGTCTTCGTACACGGCATACTTTATCGGGTTGTGCCAGTTATCTTCGCCGGAGGAAAGGCCGAGTGTTAGATAAGGAAGATTGCCGATATAAGCTGTACATGTATCGTCAGTAGGATCATCCGGGGTCCCGCCATCATTCCTGTTTTCCTTTCCATTCCCGTCGGTATCAGGACAGGGACACTGGCCACTGGCAGAGATATACCCTTCGAGAGAGTAGTCGACTTTTTCCAGGATTGCGCTCGCTTTTCTGATCTTTGCGGATTGGATAAGAGCGGGAAGTACCGTGGCGACGATTGATATTACAATCCCAATAATAACCAAGACCACAGCCATTTCAATGAGGGTAAAACCAGACTTTTCGTTAAGTCCTTTTTTACATTTCATGTTTGACCATCCAATTTATAAACGCTTACAAAAACCCTTTCACCATGATGTTAAAAATAACGGTTTTGTAAAAAGACCGGATTTCTCTACACCATTACCTCCTCCCATCAAGGGAAAGGACAATTTCTGACTTTTTGCGAGATCATTACCTTTGCAGGGTGGCATTTTATATGTGACCCGTGAGCGGTGGGGAATAAATCCCCACCCTACGACCTGTTTCTTGAGTAAATGATCCTCAGGCCTTCAAGCGTTAGCATGTCATCAACTACATTAATGTTTTCTGATTGATAAGGCATTGCTTTTTGACGGTCGGAGTATAAAACAAGATCTTTTGTATATCAAGGGAGAACTTGCAACAAAATGCAGACAAATGTTGGATGCTGTACCGAAGATTACGGAAAGACGGGCTTTGCCGATATTTGACAAATCCAACCGTCCGCTGATGCAACAAAGGGGGTAAGGTTTTAATGGCCTGTTGCCCTTCCCTTCCCGGAATTTCCCTTGCTATGCCTTATAAATTGATTGATCGTGTCAAGAAATGATCTCGTGTCAATCGGTTTTGTTATATAGCCGTCACAACCGGCTTCAAAGGCTTTTTTTTCGTCTCCAGGCATTGCATAGGAGGTCAATGCAATAATAGGGATTTCTTTTAAATCGGGATCTTCCTTGATAATATGTATAGCAGTAAGACCATCTATACCAGGTAACTGAATGTCCATAAGTATGAGATCCGGGTGGTGATTATGAACCAGCTCAATCCCCTTTTCGGCATTTGCAGCTTCCAGTACCTTATATTTACCAAGGGTCAAAAGAGTCTTGAAAAGTTTCAAGTTCAATTCGTTGTCGTCTATAACCAAAACTGTTATTTTCTCCACTTGCTAATCTCCTTTTTTAAATCAATCGGGCAAGGAGGAAACTCCATAATCACATCTAGTTGATTATGCTACAATTCATTCATCATTTCTATAAAGTTATCAACAATGTTTTTGTCCAGCTTTCCTGCATCCGCTTCCTGACAAAGTATTGTAAAGGCGTTTTCTCTGGACATGGCTTTATGGTATGGCCGATCCGTGGCCATAGCATCAAAAACATCAACTACAGCCATGATTCGAGCAAGAATAGAGATATCTTCGCCCTTAAGGCCGTCAGGGTATCCGGTTCCGTCGAGCTTTTCATGATGATGCCGAATAACATCGAGGGCAGACCCCAGTGTTTTTTCTAATGGTAAACATATTTTAAACCCGATCTCGGCATGTTGCTTGATTTTTTCGAACTCTTCCGTATTGAGCTTCCCCGGTTTATTCAATATTTCTTCAGGGACACCTATTTTCCCTATATCGTGCAAAATGCCTCCGAGTCTGAGAGCATCGATTTCTTTTACAGACAAGCCCATTCTCTTGCCCAGTGCCACAGCCATACTTGAAACCCTTGAAATATGGCCCTGCGTATATGAATCTTTCGCCTCGACCGCGTTTGCCAGTGAGATAAGAACGTTTTCTATACTTGTCAATTTTTTATTGAGGACATTTACATTTACCAGTGAACTCACTCTTGCCATCAATTCGGCTTTATTGGGTGGTTTGGTAATGAAGTCATCGCTTCCAGCTTCGATTCCCCGGATTTTCGATTCCACATCATCTAATGCGGTTACCATAACGATCGGAATCATTCGTGTTGACTCACTTCCTTTTAAATAACGACAAACCTCATAACCGTCCATCTCAGGCATCATCACATCAAGTAAAATCAAATCAATATCTGCTTTACTTATAAGCGAAAGAGCTTCTCTCCCGCTGTATGCCTTAATTATATCGTAATTAGAATGTTTAAATAGTGCCTCCAGCAGTTTCACATTTTTCGGTTCATCATCGACGACTAAAATCCTGGCGTTTTCTTCAATAACCGGTCTGTCTTTCTCTTTGAAATAACAGGTCTTATTTCTTCCACCGGTTTTTGCCTGGAACAGAGCCTCCTCTGTCCTCTGAATCAGACTTTTCTTGTTGGCACCTTCTTTAGGAAAAAAACCGAGCCCTCCACTTATTGTTAGAGCGTTATCAGTGAATTTTTCTACAGACAGGCGGATACGTTCAATTACGTCGAATACCGTTTCAGGGGGTATCTTTGGAAGAATAAGAGCGAAGACATCACCTGAATATCTTGCAGCCACATCGGATTGACGGATATTTTTATTAATGATTACAGCTATTTCTTTTAGTAGCTTGTCTCCCTTTGCGGAACCGTGCTGTTTGTTATATAGAGAGAACGAATCAATATCAATAAAAACAAGTGTAAATACCTCACCATAACGTCCACACTTTGTTATTTCCTTATCCAGGAATATCTGAAAAAGTCCATGATTAAAAAGACCGGTCAGGCTGTCTAAAAAAGGCGAATGTGTTTCTTTTTCGTAATCTTTTAATAAGCTTTCATCCATTATTTTTTACACCCTGCTTTCTGGAATATGTTCACTAAACCGGTATTACAAAGCGAAAATTGCTTCCCTTGCCTTCGCCTTCACTTTCCGCCCAAATTTTGCCGCCATGCAATTCTATGAGAGTTTTGCTCAGTGAAAGCCCTAATCCGGTGCCCTGATATTTCCGGTTGTACGATGTCTCAACTTGCGCGAAAGGTTCAAAGATATGGTCCAGGTTTTCCTGACTGATCCCGATTCCGGTATCTGTTATGGAAACCTCCACAAAACGCGTTTTATCTTTTTGTTCCTGGTTGTTTGGCGGCGGCAATATAATCTCTCTTCCATCCATTGTTAATATGCTCCTTTGAGGCAGATTCAGGTAACATGCAGAAATAAGTATTGAGCCCCCCTCCGGCGTAAATTTGGCTGCGTTGGAAATTAAATTGTAAACAACCTGTTTGAGTTTGCGTTCGTCAGCGTGTATTGTGCCCTGTACTTTTTTTGTCTCTGTTGATAATGTTAGCCTGTGCTTCGTGGCTTTCTCTTTAACCATTACCATACTTCTCTCTAACAGCATTTCCAGGTCGACATCTGAGGGTTGAAATTCCAGTTTGCCTGCTTCAATCTTGGAGAGATCGAGGATATCATTTATCAGAGAAAGGAGATGTCGGCTGCTATCTAGAACATCGTTGAGATATTCCGTCTGATCGTCATTGAGGTCTCCAAAGGTTCTATCCACAACCAGTTCTGTAAACCCTATTATGGCGTTTAAAGGTGTCCGGAGTTCATGGCTCATATTGGCGAGAAATTCACTTTTCGCAAGATTTGCTGTTTCTGCCTCTTCTTTTGCCCGTCTGAGTTGTAATTCATACTGGTTGCGTTCCGTCACATCGCGAATAACACCGCGAAACCCCGTTGGCATCCCTTTAATATCTCGTTTTAAAGAGGAGGAGAAACCAAAGATCCTTTTGCTGCCATCTTTTCGAATCATTTCATAATCGGTTATCGGCGCTAATTGTCCAGTGCTATAAAGTTCGTTAAATAATTTATACATTTTCTTGGCAGTCTCAGGGGTGGCGACGTCACCGAAGTTCATCCCGTACAATTCATCTCTGGAATATCCCGACATCTCCCGGCTCGCTTCATTAAAAAAAGTTAGATTTCCGGCAAGATCAACCTCAAAATAACCCTCCTGGATACTTTCAAGGATGTTTCGATATTTTTCTTCACTCTGCTGTAAGGCCTCCTGTGCCTGCCTGTGTTCCTCGATTTCTTGCTCAAGACTAATATTTTTCTCTTCAATCTCCCGTTTGTTTTTGTGTTCTTCCTCTCTTGCCGAATTCAATTTATCCATCATCTGGTTGAATGATCGGCCAAGCAGGCCTACTTCATCCATCGATGTAACGGTTACTTTGTGATCAAAATCTCCATCCGAGATTATTTTTGCCGTACTTGCAAGGTCCATAATCGGCCTTGAGATAGAACGAAATAGAAAAAACGATATGATTGCCCCCAGCAGAACAATGATAGCGCCGAGTGTCAAGTTGCGGAAAATAAGCAAATCTATAGATGCTTCGATTGATCGTAACGAAATTCCCAGCATGACATACCACGTGTCATTACCGATCTTGGCCGGTTTTACACACAGAATTCCGCGTTCATTCGTCTCGGTGAATAAATGATCCTGAAGCAATGTCTCTTTGTCGAAAAGGAGTGAGGTATCAACCATGTCTCCGTAATATTCTTTTTTGTCGGCAAGATACACTTCCCCATCGGGTTTGACGAGTTTCGCATAGACCAATTTTTTATTTTCTTTTGCGTTGAATTCATGTAACTGTCTTTCCACATAAATCCAGTTTAGTGACCAGAAAGCGCTTTGGGCACTCGAAGCTATATTATCTGTTATGTGGGCGGCAAACTGAATCAATCCCTCGGTGAGGGCTCTGGATTCAGACTTAACGGAATAGTAAGTGCTTATGCCCACCGCAACAGATACCAGAAGGACAACAGGAACCAACAACTTGTAAAAAATCGATGTCTTGATACTGAAGTCGTTTTCCTGAGTCTTATCGCTCATAAATTTTCTCCTTTAAAGCAGAGCCAATGCCTGGCTTGTCTTTCATGACGGACAACGTTTACCGATTATTATATCATTGCCGGATTCCCAGGTTTCAGGTCCAGTACCTTCGTTTTGGGAGCAAGCCTGCTCACCTCTTTTTTGAAGCCGTCACTTGTTTGAACCAGAACAGGGAATGTGCCGTAGTGTTCAGGGATAGCGATCTTCGGTCTTATCAGCTTGCAGGCAAAAGCCGCTTCGTCGGGTCCCATTGTGAACACCCCTCCGATAGGAAGAATAGCTACATCAGGCTTATAAAAGTCACCGATGATGTGTTTCATGTCCCCCATCAGGGACGTATCTCCCGAGTGGTAAATCTTGAGGCCGTTCTCGAATTCCATGATATAGCCAACGGCTTCTCCCACAAACCGTGCGGTTCCTTCAAACCCTGTAAGTTGAGCGCCTGCAGAATGAAACGCTTCTACCATTGTTATCTTTATACCGTCAAAATCAGCCGTTGCCCCTTTATTGCCGAGGACAAAGGTTTGGCAATCGGCACCCGGTATCTGAGCCTTGATGAAGAAACTTAATTCCCAGGGAGCCACTATTTTCGGTGCGTAAGAAGCCACCAGTTCCTTGGCATCGGGCAGCATAAAGTGATCGACATGACCATGAGTCCAGAGGATATAGTCAACTTTCCCAAACGCGCCCACTTTCCTGTATTTTCCCGGGCATTTGGGATTTGTGCTGATCCAGGGATCGAACAAAATCGTTTTTCCCCGACATGAAGTAAACAGAAAGCTCCCATGACCGAGCCATTCAATTCCTACCTTGCCCTCACCTACCGGACTTTTTTCGGCCGCGTGGGCTTCATCAATTTTCAGAAGGCCATTGAGCCCGGCCATACCAATAATAGCGCCCATACTCTTAAAAAAGTGTCTTCTTGAGAATTCCATAATCCCTCCGAGTTATTTAAATTTTAAGCTGCTAACTTTTTGATATATGGCTTTCTTGCACATAAAGGATATTGTTGTCAAGTGTGTAAACAACACCCCTAAAAGACCCAGTTACCAAACGTTCTCGGAGACATCTCTTGCAGGTTTACTTACATACCCCGCAAGCTGAGTTTGTTCAAATCACGTTATTTTTGTCTCCATTGCAGCGAAGTTGCTTAACGCAGCTTTTTGAGTTTATAAAGGTTGATACAATCGTAAAAAGTCTGTCATTCCCGCGTAGGCGGGAATCCATAAACGGCTAACCACTTGAAAAAACTGGATTCCCGTTTTCACGGGAATGACAAAATTGTGTATATTTTGACTTCTTACGAGACTGTCAACTTTGATTCTGCGGATTTTACCGAAGACACACAACACTACGAATGCTGTTGATCCCGACTACTCCTGGGCCGACTATATTCGGTCATGATATCTCATGCATAATGAACGTGCAGGATAGGTCCGCTTAAATTATGCCTGAAAATTCCATCGTGACGAACGAAACGGTCGAAAAGCGGATCACTCTCCCGATACGTTGGCTACCAGAGCATATTCCCTCCATGGACATTACTACCATATACCATATGTTTTGGTTATTATCCCATTGACTTACAAGACTATTTCTCTTATACTTCCTCTACTAAAAAGGAAATTCTTATCAGGAAAAGATCTTTTACGGAGACGGATGTGCACAGATGGGATCTCTTAGTAAAACATGGATAGTGTCAGCAACAGTTTGTATAATAATTTATTGTTGTGTGACGACAATAGCGAACGCCTCCCTTCTTAAGGACGTAAGAGTCGGAGAACATAAGGATTTTACCAGACTGGTATTTGAGTTTGACAGCGTCACGCAATATTCGCAACCGGTACTTAAAGACAAAGACACCATTTCGGTGACCTTTCTCAAAAACAAAACGCCATACACTCTAACCCGCCGCAACCTGCAGAGAAGCTCGAGACATTTCAATACTATTACATTCAATCAGTTGGGATCCGATTTGACCGCATCCGTAACCGTAATACCTCCCCATTTCAAGCTTAAGGCTTTCTCCTTACTGAAACCATACCGTGTAGTAATCGATGTGTACTGGCTCAATGTGCCACTCCGGACAGCAGTTATCCCTCCGCCGGCTCTGCAAAATGTTAAAAAAACAGCTCCTCTCTCACCTAAGGAAACAGAAGCGAAGCGCAAGAAGAAAATTACAGCGTTACCGAAGTTACAAAAAAGAGAAGTGCCGGCAATGATAACGCCTGAAAAAATAACAAAGATGCCTAAAGAAGCGGCAGCACCATTGACAAAGCCGGATCAGGTCGCTCTTCCCCGGCCTCTGCAAACTACGACACCGGGTATCATACAACTAGCGCAGGCGACACTGCAATACAGCAGATTACAAGTTCACCTCATAGTGGTGCTTATTGCCTTGAATGTAATAATCGTTATTATTTTTGCATTTATGAGCTGGTTCTGTTTAAAAAGAATTGAGTCTTCCAAATACGGTGAGAATGATGGAATTGCAGATACGTTTGCAGTGCAGAACTCCACTGCGGTATCCATAGACAACGAGATTAGAAAGAAATTCAAAGAATACGAAGACTTGTGATTTGGTAATCCTTATGGACGACGAACTTCATCCCGAACTGAATATTGGCCTTTCCGAAGAGGAACGAAACGATCTCGAAACTCTCATTAAATCTCTTCGGGAAGACAAATATGTAACAGGTTCCGACGTATCGCTTGACGAATTCCGCCGATATGTCGAAACGATGGTAGAAAATATGGTCCGTCTTTCCGATATGATGCTGAAATATGATGACAGGATAAAGACGCTTTATGAGATCTTAAGGCTCTCCCATAAAAAGAGTGAGGCCAT
>Ga0222639_1000265_pt1 | contig 24723 bp, 22 predicted proteins | sample AntAcemetagen185_FD_179863 | JGI IMG/M metagenome (GOLD analysis project Ga0222639, IMG submission 179863) | Saline water microbial communities from Ace Lake, Antarctica - #185 | ecosystem: Environmental > Aquatic > Non-marine Saline and Alkaline > Saline | place: Antarctica: Ace Lake...
ATTGTGTATAGAAATTGTTTATACTTTCCATTTTATATTTGGTAAATATATTATTCATTGCTTTTATTATACTTTTTACATAAATCAATTTTTTCTTCAGTTATTTATACTATAATAAACTTACAATTTATTTTATTCACTCAAAAGAAAAATTCCATTTATTTTTATATTTGATAGATTTGTAATATTAAAAATAGAAAAAATAAATAAATTTATAATTGTTCATTTACTTTACTTTTTTAATTATATTATTAACAAAGATGAATTAGGAATCATATATTCTTGTAAAGTATTGGAGGATCAAATTCAATGAGTATAAAAAAAATTAAATTTTCAATGATCTTATTATTATTATTAAGTTTTGTCATTTTAAGTTTTGGTGCGGGAAAGGTATATTTAGTTATTGGTTCGGATACTGCAATATGGGATGGAATGAGTACAAGCCGATATCACTGCTACTATGACATTGATCTCTACACAAATCCATCAAGAAACGCTTATCCTGTAATGGATCCATCTTTTAGAGCTAATCTTGTTGACTCATACGGACAACCACTTAAAATGACATGGTGGATGATGGCAGGAAATATTTTCCGTTATGCGACAAATAAAAATGTTCCAGTTCCCAATACTATGACCTTATATTTAATGAAAAAATATCATGGGGAAAATGTACTGATCAATGGAGATGAGCTTTCGCTTCATTACCATACTTTTTTTTGGTCGGATTATAATGGAGATAGTTTTTACTATTGGAATCAGTCATTAACTTTTATGGAATGTTATGATGATTTTAATTTTACTCTTGCACAATTTCTAATTGAAGAAGAAACATTTCCTGTTTCATTTAGAAGTGGATGGCATTATATGGATAATGATTGGCAAAATTATTTGAACACACTTTTACCTTATAGCATGCACGATGCATGGCCAAGTAAACGAACTGATGATATAGAGCCGTTGGATAACACCTACGATTGGTCGTTAGCACCTGAAGAATGGATTCCATATCACCCGGCGGTTGACAATTATCAAATTCCCGGTAATGGTCCGGGTTGGAATCTTCGTTCTGCCCATTTAAATAATTTTAAATGGAGTAACTTAATGAATGATATTTTTCAACAGGCAAATTCAGGTATCAATCAAATGGCTTGTATTTGGGGACACTTACCTGAAACAGATTTTATTGAAAATATAGTGGTAATTGATAGTTTAGCACATAAAGCAGAACAACAATATCCAAATGTAAAATTTCAATATTGTACAGCAACTGAAGCAATGCAACTATGGCAAGGACAAGCAGACACAACTGCACCGGATGTAGATATTACTGAGTTTGAATCTGATAATAATGTTAAACTTCAAATTGCTACTAACGAAAAAATATTTCAAGAGCAACCATTTGTAGCAGTTAAGGATATTTACGAAAGATATTATTTGGTTGATTGTATTTCAATCGGACAAAATATTTGGGAAACAACAACTACATTACCGAAAAATGAAATGGTAAAAATCGGAATTGCCGTGTGTGATACTTTAGGAAATCAGACATTGAAATATGTACAATATTTATCTGATGATATTTATGTAGATAATCTAGATGCAGAATATACCGAAATATCCGGTAATTGGTCAACAAATACAAATTGTTCTTGGGGTACAAATTCTAGAGTTACAGAAATAGATCCTAACGACTCTGCGATCGTAAAATGGTTTCCGAATATTTCTCAAACAGGATTGTATAATATTTTGTTTCAAATTCCTGATGTAGATGATTTATCGAATAATATCACTTTTAAGATCTTCGATAATGATGTATGCATTGATACAGTAATTTTTTCCTTTCAGATCCCTTCCGGTGAATGGGTTTACATATCTACAAGTAATTTTACAAATGGCGGAAATAATTATATTAATGTGATATATAAAGGAGCTAATATTGGTATAAGAAAAGGAGTTGCGGATGTGATAAAGATCTCTCCTTTGATAAGAGTTCGTGATTTGGAAATTGCGGAATCACCTGTAAAATTAGGACGAGTAAGTGCCAGTGATTCATTACATTTTAACATTGAGTTTTCTAATAAAGGAATCAATGATCTCACCATTCAAAATATAGGATCTAAAATAGGTGTGATTACCACATTAGTAAATTTTCCAATTATAATATCGCCAATGAGTAAAATAAATATTCCTTTTACTTTTTACTCAGATCAAATTGGAAGTATTAATGAAAAATTATTTGTTGTAAGTAATGATCCTTTAAAACCCAATTATTCAATACCGATAGAAGCAAATGTAACCTCTTATTTTGTTGTTATTGACAATGAAGATTCCCTTAATTACTCTGAGAATGGAGAATGGCATAAAAGTGTCGCACAGGCAAATGGTCCAACAAGTAGATATGCATGGTTAAACAAAAATTATTCGGCTAGTTTTTTCACAAAATTAAAATTGAGTGGAATTTATGATATATCCGAGATCGTTCCTACTACAGTAAATGCTTCCGATAATGTGCTTTATGAAATTCGAATTGGAAAAAATATTGTGGATTCAATTTATGTAGATCAAAATTATGGAAGTGGAAGCTGGTTTTCACTTGGAAGGCAATCTATACCTGCAGACACTGAGGTTGAAGTAAAAGTCATTGATACCGGACTTAGCACAGTAAATGGTGTTCTCAGAGCTGATGCTATTCTTTTTGAACTCATTCAAGAAGTTTCAGAATTTGATGAAGAGAATGAAAACAATATAATTTCGGATTTTAAATTGAACCAGAACTATCCCAATCCATTTAATCCAACAACGACAATTCAATATCAATTACCGAAAATTTCCGATGTTAAAATTACAATTTATAATATATTTGGTGAAAAAATACGCGAATGGAATGTTACTACACAGAATGCCGGCGTGCATTCAATTGTCTGGAATGGAACAAATGATAATAATAAAACAGTTTGCTCAGGCACATACTTCTACCGAATAGTTGCCGGAGAATTTGTAGATAGTAAAAAATTAGTTTTTCTTAAATAGAAAAATTACAGATTTATATGTGGAAACGAAATTGAATGAAACAATATTAATAGTTTCAACGGTTTTTTTATTGAATTCTATTTATTGAAGAATTCTTTTTGAATTACAGTTTGTGCAATTCTACTGCTGGGACCATCGCCTCTCGCAACATTGACAGATACTTTGCCATCCAGTGCCTGAAATATCTCTGCTACATCACTATGTGAAAAGCCCGGACAGAGTATAATAGCATCTATCTTCTCCTTTTCATAGATACTTTTGGATAGTTTTATTGCTTCGTCTTGTGATTTTACAACAGATGTCAATAGCCAATACTTTCCCGTATCAATAATACTTTTATGTTTTTTATAATCTGCATCGGGTGCATGTGCTATAAATAATGTTTTAAATGCCATGAATTCCTCCTGTTATTTTCTAATTTTCAAACTAATTGCCAATCCACCACCGGCAGCTAATTTAAATGTTTTCTTCATTGTACTATTTATTTTTATTTTCTCAATGTCAATATCCGTAGGATTATTATTCCAGTGAGCATTTTTCCCATCTTTATAAATAATCGCATCATATTCTTTGTCAACATCAAGGAAATCAAAATCAATCGTTATTGTGCGTTCTTCTTCGTCAGTAATGCTTCCTAAAAACCAATTTTCAGTATTTTTTTCTTGCCTTGCAATAGTTACAAAATCACCAATTTCACCATTCAATGTTTTTGATTTTTCCCAATCAACTCCAACATCTCTAATAAATTGAAAAGCGGGTTGATTTTCATAATTTTCAGGTAAATCACAAACCATTTGAATTGGGCTATAAATAATGATATACAAAGCTAATTGTTGAGCTAAAGTCGTATTTATTTGATTCTTCTTTTTATTATAATTTCCTTTTGAATCGCCATCTAATTTAATGTCAAAAACTCCCGGAGTGAAATCTATCGGTCCGGCTAGCATTCGTGTAAAAGCAATAATTGAGAGATGCTCTGGTGGATTTCCCCCATCAGATGCCCAAGCATTAAACTCCTGTCCGCGTAAACCTTCACGAGAAATCATATTTGGATATGTTCTTCTCAAACCAGTTGGTTTTATTGGTTCGTGAACATCAACTGCAATTTTATTTACAGCAGCTTTTTTGATTACTCTTCTATAATGATTTATCATCCATTGTCCGTGATGATATTCACCTTTCGGAATAATTTTACCAACATATCCAGTTTTTACACTATTTATTCCAAGTCGTTTCATTAAAGCGAATGCAGAATCTAACTGTTTCTCATAAGTTCTTGGTGCAGATGATGTCTCATGATGCATAATAATTTCTACACCTTTTTCTTTTCCATATCTGACAACTTCTTCAATATCATAATCAGGATATGGAGTAACAAAATCGAAAACGCCTTCCCTGTTATCAAATCCAATCCAATGTTCCCAACCTGTATTCCAACCTTCGACCAATAATCCTGTAATATTGTTTTTTGATGCAAAATCAATATATCGCTTTGCATTTTCTGTCGTGGCTCCATGTTTTCCGCTACTTAAATTCCAACTTGATTTTCCAATGTGCATCTCCCACCAAATTCCCATGTATTTCATTGGTTTGAACCATGCTATATTACCTAATTTATTGGGTTCGTTAAGATTTAAAATCAATTTAGAATCTATCAAATCAGTTGCTTTTTCACATATTTGAATAGTTCGCCATGGGGTTTTAAATGGAAGTTTTCGTTTCACTTTATATTCAAATCTATCTGATCCAACCAACTCACTTGTCATAATCAAATTATTATTGTCAATTTTTAGTGTCATACCAGAATAATTTGTCAAATTCGCTTCATGAAAACTTAAATATAACCCATCTTTTGTCTTCATTGTAATTGGTGTATTTACCGCATTTTCAGGAATATATGTTGCTGAAAGATCTTTATGATCTCGTTTTGATATTGCATCAATTTCGGAAAATTTTGTTGTATTATACAAATGTTCATAACTATCCCAATCTCCTGGAATCCACCAGCAAGTATGATCTCCTGTCAATTTAAATTGGGTATTTTCATTCATAATAAATATTGAATCCACTTCTTTTTGGTTTGGGAATTCATATCTAAATCCTATCCCATCATCATAAGCTCTAAAATAAATATTCAATAAATTACTCGGGTTTTCTTTTTTTTGGAGTATTATTACCATCTCATTGTAATTATCAATAACTTTTCTCTGTTCTCCCCAAGGCATTTCCCAAATTTCATTTTTTCCATTTTTTTTGACTTCAATTATTTTGAATCCTTGATCAAAAGATTGTAAATTTTTAAAATCAAAACCCATTGAAGAGGTATCAATAATTGTTTCATCTTTATATTTTACAAAATAATTTGGCGAACCATTATTTTTAAGAAAAAAAATAATAGAAATGTTTTCTGATGGTGAAAATACTACTTCAGCTAATGTCTTTTTCATAAATGTACACTCAAAAATAAACAATAATATTATAACTAAAAATATTCTATAGCGTTTTATTTTATTCATTTTCTAATCTTTTTTATTAATTTCCAAGAAAATTTTACTCTTTTTTTATCTCTTATTAATATATTCACAAACTTCTTCCATTCTTTTTGTAATAAGTGTTGATGCATTTTTCATTGCATATTCAATACTAATTTCTGAATTACAAATAGAAAACACTTTCTCCAAACTCATTTTATTCAATATTTCTTTTTCATCTTCAACTATTCCAGCAATTGCAATTACAGGAATATTATTTTTCTTTGCGATCTGTAAAATTCCGGAAATGGTTTTTCCATTGATTGTCTGAATATCTAATTTACCTTCTCCGGTAATTATGTAATCAGCATCTTTTATTTTTTCCTTAAACTTTACAATATCCAAAACAATCTCAATTCCACTTTGAACCTTCGCTCCTAAAAAAGCCATCAATCCTGCACCAAGACCACCGGAAGCACCAGATCCGGGAATATTTTTCACATTTACATCTAACTTATTTTTTACCAATTTATAAAAATGTTGCATATTATTTTCTAAAATCGGCAACTCGTCTTGTGAAGCACCTTTTTGAGAAGCATAAACATAAACAGCACCATTTTTCCCAAACAATGGATTATTTACATCAGATGCAATTGTAAAATCGCTATCCTTGATCGCTTGATGTAAATTTCCAATTGATATATCATAGCATTTCCCTATCAATTCATTAGTCATTGGTTCACTAATGACTTTCCCGAATTCGTCATAAAAATCAACTCCCAACGCTTGCGCCATTCCTGCTCCACCATCAGTGGTTGCAGATCCACCAATACTAATAATAAATTTTCTGTAACCATTTTCAAGGGCATCTTTTATTAATTGACCAGTTCCATAGGTTGTTGTAAAAAGTGGATTTCGTAATTCTTTTGGAATTAAATATAATCCTGATGCCGTCGCCATTTCTATCACTGCAATTTTTTCATCTTCAATTACTCCATATTGTGATTCAATATTTTTCCCCACTGGATTACGCACTTTACAAGAAATGATTTTCCCATTCACCGAAGAAATAATCGCATTTAAAGTTCCTTCACCACCATCGGCTAATGGAATACTTATAACTTTTGCATCATGAAAATAATTATTTATTCCTATTTCCATAGCAGAGCAAACCTGTGGAGAAGTTAAGCTTCCTTTAAAAGAATCCGATGCTAAAACAAATTTTAATGAATTCATATTTACAATCTAATTTGTGCTTGTTTATTGAATTTTTTCCAAGCTAACTTATGTAATAGTTTTTGTTGTTTCTTTATTTTGCTTTTTTTAATTAATTTTAACCAATCATTTTCTGCTTTTTCACTCTCCTTAAAACATCGATCGGTTATTTTTTTTCGTTCTGCTCTTGAACTTTGTAAATTAGATAATGCGGAATTGAGAAATTTTTCTTCTAAATCATTCCGCTTACTTTTAAATAATGAAACGAAAGTTTGATGATCGTTGAGAATATTTCTATGTAAAATTTCATGTTGCCAAAACAAACTTGTATTATCATAAACTCCTGTTGGCTTCTGACCCATATTTGGTAATTCAACATCTGTCCATACCGGTTTAAATATTCCTGTGCACGGAGCAGCTGTGCCAGTAGCAAAGATTAACGGATTATCAGTATAAAGATAAGAGACAAAAGAACTGACAGTTTGACTAACTCTAATTGGACCAAAGCTTGCATGCATACAAACATTTGCACCGGAGATTTTCTCATCAGGTCGCCAATTGTTTGATCCATTATTTTTATGATCACGAAGTATAGAAAAAATATCCTTTATCATAATATTATGTTTTTTTGATTTTAATAATTCCATTGTTCTATTTCGTCTATTATGAGAATCGCTAAATTTTGTAAATAAATAATCAGAAAAGCTATTAGCAAAATCAAAATCGTCTTCACTTTTGCACCATCCCTTTTTTATAGCAAAATTCACAAGATCAGCGGAAATCAAATCCCAATCATTGTGAATTGTCAAACAATTTGAAATCGAATAGACATCTTTAATTTTCTTAGCTACCCAATGTTTACCTGCTGTTTCAAGCACCCAAGTATTTTGAGGATCGGCAATAATGAAACTATTGTGATAGTACATTTTATGTTTAAACCCGCAATCGCCACTTTGTCCATATTTCTCCAACAATTTAGTAATTACTAAAACAGCTCCTCTTGATGTTTTTGCTCTTTCTAAACCCAAGCGAAGTAAATCCATACCAATTAATGATTTTGATCTTTCATATTTAATTTTTGTAAATACGGCTTCATTTCCAATAGCTACTCCATATTCATTTACACCCATTTCGGCTCCCCATATCCAAAATGGTTGTGAAATAACTATTGTATTTGTATGTTTAACTTGAGGAATTTTTATATAAGTACATTTTAAATTTTCATTTTCTGAATGATCTTGAGCGGGAATTCTAACTATACTTTGAGCTTCATTTGGTTCACGATCAGAATTCTTAGCAAAAATGGTCGTTCCATCGGGAGATACTTCAGCAGGAATTACAATTGTATCACACATATTTACTCCATTAATAAAAATCCCATTACTAATAAAAATTATCTTTGAAAACTATTCTTCAACAATTTTTTCTTTACGATTATCAAAATAACTTGCAATTAAGAATATTATAACTCCAACAGTGACAGCAGAATCAGCAACATTAAAAATTGGCCAATAATGTCCTTTGATACCAATCATTATCATATCTGTAACAGAATCGTGAATAAATCTATCAATTAAATTACCAATTGCACCGGCAATAATTAAACTAAAAGCAAAATAATTACTTATTAATGGTTTTTCTTTTCTTATATGAGAAATTAGAAGCCATAAAACAGCAAAAAATGCAATATAAGATAAATATTGGATTCCCGGGAATTTCATTCCAAATGCTATTCCATCATTCTCTACATGAGTGATCAATACATTGTCACTTATTATTTGTATCCTTTCACCAATTTCAACATTATTCCTGATCCATTCTTTAGTAAATTGATCTGCTACAAAAATAATTGCTATTAAAATGATATATATTAGTAATGTAATTACTCGTTTACGATTTTTGATCATTTTTAGATCCTTTATTATATTTGTAAATTATAAAATATTAAATTGAAAGCAATCAATCAGAATATTAAATTATTTCACTTTGGATTTACATTTAATACAATGACGAGTATGTGGAACTTCTTCCAATCGATCATTTGTAATGCGATAACCACATTCAATACAAAATCCATATTGGGAATCATTTTCCACTCTTTCCAACGCATCATTCAAATATGTCAGATATTTATTCTCTCTGGCAAACTGCTGAAACGCTTTTTCTCTCTCTTGTCCATCAGTTGCACTATCAGCCATATGAAAAGCATAAGCAGAATCTATCTGAGCACCACCACTCGGTGAACTATCCTTTAATGACTGCTTTTTATTGATCAACTGTTCTAAAACATCTTGTCTTTTTTGTTCAATAATTTTACGGAAATGTTTTCTTTCCTTTTGAGTCAATTTCCTTTTACTTCTTTTCTTAACCATATTACTTCCTTTCTATTTTCTGAATTGAAATGTTTACAGATTCACCATCTAATTTGATCTCTTTTTCAATATTAATCGTATCAACTATTTTATCAATACTTTTTGCTAATGTTTCCGCTTTTAAATACTCTTTATGATTTTCTATCGCTTCGTCAATTGTCTTGCTTGTTTTGATCCCTAACAAAATCCTGTCTTCTACATTAAAATCCGCTTCTTTACGCAATGTTTGAATATTTCTAACTAAGTCCCTTACAATTCCCTCCTCTTTCAAATCCTTAGTTATTGTTGTCTCAATTATCGCAAAATTATTATTATTCTCAATTGCAGAATAATTTTCCTTTTCTTTTATATTTATTAATAATTCACTTGGAGCTAATTTAATATTGTCGATGAAAATATTTTCACCTGATCTTATTTTTTTAACTAGTTCATCATTATCTAATTTTGCTAATCCTTTACTGACTTTTTGAACATTTTTACCCAATCTTTTTCCCAATAATGAAAAATTTGGTTTAACTTCATAATTTAAAAATTTATCAACATTTTCAATTATTTCAAGTTTTTTGATATTCAATTCTTCAAGAATTTGGTCTTTCAGATCATTTACAAATTCCTTTTCATTATTATTACCCAGTTTTACAAATAATTTTATAAGTGGTTGTCTGATGCGAATGTTTTTCTTATCTCTCGCTGCTCTACCTAATCCAACAACTTTAATTATTGTATCAATTTTTGCAGATAATTTTTCATCAATTAGCTCTTTTTCAATTTTTGGGAATCTATTCAGATGAATACTTCCTGGAGCATTCTTATCAACTGACAAAACAAGATTTTGATAAATTTCATCTGTAACAAATGGAATTATTGGAGACATTGTCAAAATTATCGTCTTCAACGAGGTATATAAAGTATAATAAGCACAATATTTATCAGTATCATTTTCACTTTTCCAAAAACGACGGCGACTTCTTCTAACATACCAATTTGAAATATTATCAATTAATACTTCAAAATCACGCATTACTCGTTCAACTTTATAATTATCATAATTATTTTTTGCAGTTTCAACAAATTGAAATGTCTTTGATAAAACCCATTTATCAAGTTCTGTTAAGTCATCGTTGTTTATTTTATTTTTTGTTGGATCATAAGAATCTATATTAGCATAAGTAATATAAAATGAATAGACATTCCATAAAGTTAACATTTTTTTTCTGGCTTCTTTTGCTGTTTTATAACCAAAATATAAATTATTTTCCGGATTATGAGCAGAATATATCCAACGCATTACATCTACACCCATCTTATCTGCAGCATCGTTAAACCAAATGGCATTTCCGGCGCTCTTATGCATTTCATCGCCTTTTTCATCTTTCACTAATGCATGTCCCAAAACCGTCTTAAAAGGTGCTTTATTTTCCAAAACCGTACTCATTGCCAATAATGAATAAAACCAATTACGGAATTGACCGGGTAAACTCTCGGTAATGAAATCAGCAGGAAACCATTTTTCCCAATATTCGTGATCAGTTAAATATCCCATCGTAGAAAAAGGAACTATTCCTGCATCTAACCATGGATTTCCAACATCAGGTATCCTTTTCATTTTTGATCCGCATTTTGGACATTTGATCATTAAATTATCAATATAAGGTTTATGTGGAGATTTGCCTTCAAATTGATCCCATCCTTCTATTGTTTTTTCTTTTAATTCATCTTTACCACCGATCACTTCAAAATTTTCACACTTTTCACACTCCCAAATTGGTAAACTCAATCCCCAAAATCTTTTTTTTGAAATCATCCAATCACTCATATTATTAAGCCAATCAATTTCTCTATCATATCCCCAAGACGGAATCCAATTTATTTCGCCAACTACTTTTTTGATCTCTTCTCGTAATTTGTCCATTGAAATAAACCATTCATCAACGAGACGAAATACCAATTCGGTTCCATGACGCCAACAAGTTGGATAACGATGAATAATTTGATCTCTTTTGTATAAAATACCTTTCCTTTTCAAAGATGCAAATATTTCAGGAGCAATCTTTTGAGCATTTTTACCGGAAAAATCACCAAATCCATCAACATAATTACCAAATCCATCTATCGGAGCAATTATTGAAATGTCATCCTCTTTTGATAATGCAAAATCTTCTTTTCCGCATCCAGGAGCAATATGAACGATCCCAGTTCCATCATCTTCACTAACTTCATCCCATCTGATAACCTTATGTATAACTCCTTTTTGAGCCGGCAACTCATCAAACGGGCCTGAATACTCTAAACCGAGAAGTTTTTTACCAAAAAATTCTTCTATTATTTCATATTCGCCAGTTAAAATATCCGTTAGATTTTTTGCTAAATAATAATATTCTTCTCCTTGTTTAACTTTTACATATTGCAATTCTACATTTACGGCTGCAGCAGTATTTGCGGCCAAAGTCCAAGGAGTTGTTGTCCAAACCAGAAGTGCCTCATTCGGTTTATTTTTTAAATAAAATTTTGCAAATATTGTCGGATGAGTCAAATCCTTATAACCCTCAGTAGCAATCTCATGTTCTGACATTGCACTGCCACATTTAGGACACCAAGGCATCACATCGTGACCTTTATAAATCAATCCTCTATCGTGACACTTTTTTAAAAAATGCCAAATAGTATAATTATTTTCATCTGACATCGTATAATATGAATTATCCCAATCCATCCAATAACCCAATCTTTTAGACTGTTCGGTTTGAACTTTTGAATACTTTTTTACACGATCTTTACATGCTTGAACAAATTTTTCTACACCATATTTTTCAATATCTGTCTTTGATTTAAAACCAAGGTCCTTTTCAACTTCCACTTCTACCCATAAACCCTGGCAATCAAATCCATTTTGATATCGTAACTTTTGCCCCAACATTGAATGATAGCGATTAAACACATCTTTCAATGTTCTTCCCCAAGCGTGATGAACTCCCATAGGATTATTAGCGGTAATTGGTCCATCAAGAAATGACCATCTTTCACCACCACTATTTTGTTTTCTTAACTTATCAAAAATTTTATTTTTTTCCCAAAAATCCAATTGTTTATGTTCAAGTTTTATAAAATCAACTTTACTTGATACCGATTTATACATTCAATCCCTCTATTAATTTTTTATCTAAATAATAATTCATATTTTTTCTGCAAATTCTTATCCAATCCTTCGCCAACACTTTGGATTGAACCATCTAAAGCACTTCTGCAGCCACAATCATCTTTTATTTCAATGATCCGAAAAAGCTCTTGAAGTATTTTTTGCGATAATTCGGTATTGTGTGCCAAATTACTTAATACTCTTTCAACCGTAACTATTTCATCCTCTTTCCAACAATCATAATCAGTTACCATTGCCAAAGTAGCATAATGCATCTGAGCTTCTCGCGCCAATCTTGCCTCCGTCATATTTGTCATTCCAATTACATCCATATCCATTTTTCTGTAAAATTTCGACTCAGCTAATGTACTAAATTGTGGACCTTCCATATTAACATAAGTTCCTTTTTTATGAATATTGTCTGTAACATTTTTACCTGCTTTATATAATTGCTCGGCAAGATTTTTACAGATTGGATATGCAAATGGAATATGTCCGACTAAACCATCTTGAAAAAATGTATCTTTTCTGTGTTTCGTACGATCAAAAAATTGATCAATAATAACGACATCCTTAGGATGAATATTTTCTTTCAAACTCCCGACAGATGAAACCGAAATAACCGTATTAACTCCTAAAGATTTCAATGCCCAAATATTGGCTCTATAATTTATTGTAGAAGGTAAAAAATGGTGCCCTTTCCCGTGTCTTGGTAAAAAGTATAATTCATGTTTACCATATTTACTCTTTGTAATAGGTTTCGAATGAGCGCCATAAGGAGTTTCAACTGATTTATTTTCGCTTTCTTTGCTTCCTGTCAGTTTATATAATCCTGTCCCTCCAATAATTCCAATTTTCATATTATCACTTTCTCCTGTTTTCCCATTTTTTACAAAATATTATGAATATTATTTTGCAATTTATTTTTTATTACTATCCAAGTGTTGATCAATATCTTTTTCTTTCTCAACGAATTGATCCGTATCTTTTTCAATATAATTCCAATCAATAGTTAGTTGACGTAATTTATTAAAAAATGTTCTTGCCGATTTTTTTGTATCAAATTCTAAATCAGAGTGTAAAATATTTCGTATTTTCTTAAAAACATATTTTTGCCTTTCAGGTGAACATTGAGCATCAACTTCATCAAATCCATTTTGTTGTAAATATACTTCATCGAAATAATCGGATTTTAAATATAGCGTATAATCTTCAATTGAAGTACCTTCTTCACCTACAACCATCATCATTTGGTGAACATCATTACCTTTTCTTAAAATGTCTTTTGCATCTTCTACATTATCTTTAGAAATGATACCAGGATATTTTGACCAACTTTCCAAAGGATCAATTGCAGGAAAACGACGAGCGTCGGATCTCTCTCTTGATAATCCATGAAACGCACCAACTACCTTCAATGTTGATTGAGTTACCGGTTCTTCAAAATTTCCACCTGCTGGACTCACAGTTCCACCAATTGTCATACTACCATATTCTCCATTGTTCAACTCAACATAACCGGCTCTTTCATAAAATTCGGCAATCCTTGATTCCAAATAAGCAGGGAATGCTTCTTCGCCTGGAATTTCTTCCAATCTTCCGGATACCTCTCTCATAGCCTGTGCCCAACGTGAAGTAGAATCAGCCAATACTAAAACATTTAATCCCATTTGACGATAATATTCACCAATAGTTGTAGCTGTATAAACCGATGCTTCTCTCGCTGCAACCGGCATAGAACTCGTATTAGCAATAATTATTGTCCGCTCCATTAATGATTTCCCAGTTTTAGGATCTTTCAATTTAGGAAATTCTCTCAGTGTTTCAACAATTTCTCCAGCTCGTTCACCACAGGCAGCGATAATTACAATATCTACATCGGCATATCTACTTGTTAATTGCTGTAACACAGTTTTCCCAGCTCCAAATGGACCAGGAATACAATAAGTTCCCCCTTTACAAACAGGGAAAAAAGTATCAATAATTCTGACTTTTGTAGTTAATGGTTCTTTTGGAACATATTTTTCATTATAGGCATCTATTGGAATTTTTACAGGCCATTTTATAAACATTTTTACATCAATTTTATTATTATCAGAATCTTTTAACACAGCAATTATATCAGATACTTTATATTTACCCTTTTCTTTTATTGATTCAACTGTATATTCGTCGTTCAAATCAAAAGGCACCATTATTTTGTGATCATAAATCCCCTCAGGGACTTTACCTAAAAAACTTCCCTTATATACAACATCTCCCTTTTTAGCTATTGGAGTGAATTCCCATTTTTTATCAAAATCTATTGCATCTAAAATTACGCCACGCGGTAGAAAAAAGCCATATTTTTCCGCTAATGCCGGTAATGGATTCTGTAAACCATCGTAGATCTGTCCAAGAATACCCGGACCTAACTCTACCGATAGCATTTCCTGATTAAAATCAACCTTATCACCAACTTTCAATCCTTTCGTGCTTTCAAATACCTGCATAAAAGCAACATTACCTTTAATTTTTATTACCTCTGATTTCAAGTTTTCTTTACCTTTAATTACATAACCAACTTCATTCTGGATAATTCTACCATCGAATTCAACATTTATCATATTTCCATTTATACCTTTTATAATACCAGTCACTTTTTTATCCATAATCACCTCAACATTCTTTTATTTTTCTTTAACATTCTGTTCTTTTTTAGGATCATTTTTACTAATTGTGATCAATTCTTCAAATTTTTCTTTACCTTGTTCTTTATCAAACAAACTTAATCTATCAAGAATTTGTAATTGTAAATAGTATAATACTAAGAATTGTAAATCAGAATAATGTTCAAATTTCATTTTTTCAATAAAATTCCATCTCAATTGTAAAAACATCACTTCAATCTGTAATGGAGTTTTCTCCTTTAAAATAGATAAAGAGAACATTTTAGATGTAAATTGAGAATTTTCTGATCTCGCTTTCCTATATTTACTAATTTCAGTTCGTAAACTATTTTCAAAATCAAGCCACTTTTTCAAAAAAGATAATTTTTCATTTTGAATTTTATAATTATCCAATTTTAATTCTACAATTACATCAATATCTTTTTTGCTTAACCATTTTTCAGCTTCTTCCAAAAAATATTGCTTTGATAAAAAGCTACCTTGTTTAAAAGATAATGATGGCAATTGGGATGCAAAATAATAATATTTATCCATATCTTTACTTCATTAAATTTTTATTATTTTTCACTTAATATCTTATTTAACTTTGGATTGAGATATAATTTCAATGTATCAAGAATACTCTCATCTGTAAAATCATAATGCATATCTTCACCTTTGATACCGATTCTAAAACCGTGAGAAATCTTTTTATCCAATTTTATCTCAATTGAATTTTCTAATTCATTTCTAACTTGTTCTGTAACCATTTTTTGTAATTTATCAACATCAATTCCATTAACGACAACATCGAGATCTTTACCTTCCGACCAATTTTTCGCAATCTCAAAAATAATATTTTTTATCAAATCTTCATCAAATGAATTAGAAATTTTCTTATTTAATACATTATTAAACAACTTTTTAATTTCGTCCCTTACCGAAATAATTGTATCACGAGCGGCTTGTTTAATAGAATTATTTGCATTTGATCTGTATGAATCGATTTCTTTTTTAGAATTTTCTTCCTGTGTTTTTATCTCTTTTTGAGCAGATTCTAATTCATTTTTTGCTTTGTGCTGAGCATCTTTAATGACCTTATCTGCTTCTTTTTGAGCGGAGCCGACACCTTCATTTTTAATTTTTTCGATCAATTTCTCTAATTTTACTTCCATATTATTCTCCAAAATTATTCATTTACTACTGACCATTCGAACAATCATTTATTAGTTTGATTTTTTACAATATTAGAATTATCCTGATCATTTATTTCACATTTCCCAAATAATTTAGCACCTTCTTCAACAATTAGTTTTCGCGAAATTAAATCCCCTGTAAGAATACTTTTTGACCCTAATTCAACTTTTTGTTTTGCATTTATCCCTTGAGTGATCTCTCCATTTAAATAAACTTCTTTTGACTTAACATTACCTTTTATTTTCCCACCAGGAGAAATTCTTACTGCATCACCAGCAACTATATCTCCATTGACAATACCAGAGATCATTATGCTTCCTTTAACTTCAATAGCACCTTGAATTACAGTATCTTCACCTATAATTGTATAAGTTGGTTTTTCTTTCATTTTTACCTCACTATTATTTTTTTTATTGTCTTAATCATTTTTCCCATATTCGGCTATAAATTTTCTTGGATCTTTTATCTTCGTATTTTCCCATATTTCGAAATGTAAATGCGGACCAGTACTATGTCCTGAATTACCCAACAATGCAATTAATTGTCCCCTATTAACAATTTGTCTCTCTTTAACAATATTTTTACTATTATGTCCATAAACGGTTACATATTTATTATCGTGAACAATAATTATTACATTACCTAAATTATTGGTCCAACCTGAGAAAACTACCAACCCACTGGCTGCAGCAACAATAGGCGTACCAATTGCTCCGGAAATATCAATTCCATTATGAACATTCCCACCATAAAGAATATCTTCTTCAAACTCTTGGGTTATTATTCCATTAACCGGAGCTCTTGTAGGAATATTATCTAAAGAGATAATATTATTTTCCACATTACTTACTTCATTACTACTTTTATTTTCCAACAATGAATCAACATTTATATTTTCTGACTCAGATATTCCCAGTAATTCACGAACATATTCATTCATAGCTTTCATTTTATCAAAATTTTTCAATATTTCATTATATGTTTCATTTTCCTTTTCATATTTGGAAATGTCTTTTTTTAAATCCTGATATTTAATAACCTTTGGAATAAAAATAAAATAAGAAACAACTATTGCAACAATAACAATTGCTAATAAACTCAATAAAGATATAAATGTTTTCTTGCTAAAACCAACCATTTTATTGGTAGTTTTATCCGACGATATCAAATAGAATGTATATCTTATATCCTTCATTTTATTCCCTTATATTTCCCCCATATTCTCAAATAATTTTATTACTCTATCTAAATCATCTGGTGAATAATAATAAATCTCAATTTTCCCCTCTTCATTTTGTTCTTTTATTTTTACTCTTGTTCCAAATTTAACCTTTAAATAATTCTCTATTTTTATTAAATGATAATTCATATCTTTCTTTTTTCTTTTATATGATTTATCTTTTTTGGGAGAATTTATTTTTTTTACTAATTCCTCAGTTGCCCTAACGCTAAGTTCATCATTAATTATTCTTTGCCATAAGTTGAGCATTTTCTTTTTATTCTCTATAGCTAATAATGCACGAGCATGTCCAGAAGTGATCTTTTGTAAACTTACACTATTTTGAATTTCTTGAGGTAATTTTAATAATCGCAAACTATTAGTAATTGTCGAACGTTTTTTCCCAACTTTTTTTGCAACAATATCTTGCTTTACCCTATATTTATTAATCAAAAGAGAATATCCTAGCGCCTCATCAATTGGATTTAGATCTTCTCTCTGAATATTCTCCACTAAGGCTATTTCCATTAAATCTTCATCAGAATCAACTTTAATTATGTATGCGGGAATAGTAGATAAATGCAATTTATTAGACGCTCGGTAACGTCTCTCACCAGCAATTAATTGATAATGATCTTCTTTTAAACAAACGGTAATTGGCTGTATAATTCCTTTTTCTTTAATAGAATCAGCTAATTCATTCATTTCTTCCTCATTAAATGCTTTTCTTGGTTGATAAGGATTAAGATCAATCATATCTAATTTAATTTCTTTAATGTTTGAATTTGCCGGTTCTTCTCCAGCATCAGGAATTAATGCATTTAATCCTCTACCTAATTTTTTATTTGCCATTTTTTAAAAATTCCTTTGCTAATTTCATATAATTTTGGGATCCGGATGAATTAATATCAAAAGTGATGATTGGCTTTCCATAACTCGGAGCTTCTCCTAATCTTACATTTCGGTCAATAACCGTTTTATATACCTTATCACCAAAATATTGCACAACTTCTTCTTTTACCAACTTACTTAAATTCAATCTTGAATCATACATTGTTAAAACAATACCCTCAATATCCAATTTTTTATTAATGCTTTTTTGTATCAACCTAATTGTATTCAGTAATTGTGTTAACCCCTCTAATGCAAAATATTCACATTGTATCGGTATTAATACTGTATCAGCACAAGCAAAACCATTAATTGTCAATACATTCAATGAAGGTGGACAATCGATAAAGATGTAATCATAATCCTTTTCTATTGATTTTACAGCAGATTTTAACTTCGTCTCTCTTGCAATCATATTAACCAATTCTATTTCTGCTCCTACTAAACGAGGATGAGCTGGAGCAACATCCAGATAATGTAACGATGTCTTACTAATTACCTTTTTAATATCAAAATCTTCTATAAGAACTTCATATATTGTGTTTTTCCCCTTATTAACATCAATTCCTAAACCTGATGAAGCATTAGCTTGCGGGTCAATATCTATGACCAAAACCTTATATTCCATAGCAGAAATTGATGCTGCCAAATTAATAGCAGTCGTAGTTTTACCTACTCCACCCTTTTGATTTGCTATTACTATTTTCTTTGCCATAATCTCCCATTCATATAACTTATAATTTTATCCATTTTTTCTATTAAAATCAATGATAAAATTATAATTATTTCATGCAGTGGAAAAAGAGGGTTAGGGTTTTGTATTTTACCTACATGCCGTTTCACTTGACAGGTGGGAGTTTTAGAAATTAAGTGAGCTTCTCTTTATTTCTAAAATCATAGTCTCTTATTCTCCTTTCTCACTTTCTCCATATTAAAATAAAGCTCCTATTTTACAATTAGAAGCTTTTTTGTGGCCCGGGCCGGAATTGAACCAGCGACACAGGGATTTTCAGTCCCCTGCTCTACCGACTGAGCTACCAGGCCACATAGTTTATTAGTTTACAAAAAACATATACAAATAACAAGAATATTATCTTTGTTTTAACTCTTTCACTTTTGTAGCTTTTTTACCTTTTAATTTTCTTATGTAATATAATTTAGATCTTTTTACATTTCCCGAAGAGTTCTTTGTTATACTTATTATTTTCGGAGAATGAACTGGAAATATTCTTTCAACACCAATGCCATGGGATATTTTTCTTACCATAAATGTTGAATCAAGACCTGAACCTTTTCTTGCAATACATATTCCTTTAAATTCTTGTGCCCTTGTTTTTTCGCCTTCCGTAATTTTAATTGTAACTGTAAGTGAATCACCAGCACGAAAATCTGGCAAATCTTTTCTTAAATAATCTTTGGTTGCATTGTATACTTTATCCATCTGTCTTTTCTCCAATCTTAGAATTTACTTTTTAATAATTTATATTTTAATATTTTTTATTTATTTATTTTTTAGTTTTAAATACTTTTCCCATAAATCCGGTCTAAGTATTTTTGTTTTTTCTTCTCTTTTGTTCTGACGCCAATCATCAATTTTTTTATGATTTCCACTTAATAATATATCCGGTACTTTTTTCCCTTCAAATATTTCGGGTCTTGTGTACCATGGGCAATCTAATAACGGTTGTGAAAATGAATCATTTAAGGCCGATTTTATATTATTAATAACTCCTGGAATTAACCTTACTATTGAATCTATCATTGCTAATGCCGGAATTTCACCACCAGTTAACACAAAATCACCAATTGATATTTCCTCTATTTCAAAATTTTCTCTTACTCTTTGATCAATTCCTTTGTAATGCCCGCAAATAAAAATAATATGATCTTCATTCGATAAATCTTCTGCTTTTTTTTGATTAAAAACATTACCATCAGGAGTAGGGAAAATAATTTTTCCCGTATTGTTCTCAACGCACCCACGAATACTATCAAATAAAGGCTGAGGAGACATTATCATTCCTTCTCCACCTCCAAAAGGATAATCATCTGTATTTTTATGCTTGTCTTTTGAATATTCTCTAATATCAATAACATTAAAAGAAACAATCTTCTTGTTGGCGGCAATTTTCAAAATACTACTCTCTAATATTGGCTTGATCATCCACGGAAATGTTGTAAGAATATCAATCTTCATCAATCAATCCAGGCAAAACATTTATAATTATTTCATTATTTGATTTATCAACTGATTTTATGAATTTATCAACCATAGGAACCATAAATTCTCTCTTATTTTTTCCAATGATCGTTAAAATTTTATAAGCAGGATATTTATCACAAAATTTAACATTCCCAAGAAATTTCCCATTATTATCAAAAACTTTGAAACCTATTAAATACTCCTCTTCTTCAACTGTTATATTCTTAAATTTTGACAATTCTTCTTCAGGTAAAAAAACATTATTTTTTCTCAACATTTCTACCTTTCGTCTCGTGTCAATATTTTTTAATTTAACATTGAAAAATTTATCATGAATATTTATTGATTCGATTTCAAATACTTCTTCAGGTGTTTCGCCCTGTCCAATAAATAAATTTTTCAAAGAACTAAAGTCGCTAAAAGTAATGTATTCGCTTTTAACTAACAAATTGCCCTTAAGACCAAATGGCTTAACAATACTACCTATGATCTTAAAGGGCATTGTTGCATTCTATTTAAACTTCTTCTCTTGGGTTATCATCAACAATATCCAAAGAGCATCGTTTTTGACCTTTTTTAGCTGATATGGCAGTTAATAAAGTACGAATCGCTTGTGCAGTTCTTCCTCTTTTGCCAATCACTTTACCTAAATCTGGTTGTTTCACTGATAGCTCATAAATAATGTTATTTTCACCATCAACTTCATTAACATTTACCTCATCAGGGTAGTCAACTAATTGCTTTGCAATGTACTCAACAAATTCTTTCATAATTACCTCTCTCCTTTTGTAATTCATTTACTTTTTTCTGTTTCATCTTTTTTCAATTTATTGGTATTTGTTTTCTCGTTGATTTTTTCTTGCTTTTTTGATTCTTTCTTATTTTCTTCTTTTTTCTTTTCAGCAGGTTTCTCTTTCGTTTTATCCTTCTTATCGACTTCTTTTTTATCATCAACGTCTTTTTGTTTTACCGATTCTTTCTTATTTTCTTCTTTTTTCTTTTCAGCAACACTTTCTTTTGCTTTTACTTTCTTATCTTCTGTCTCTTTTTGTTCTATTGAATCTTCTTTGTCTTCTTCTTTTTTCTTTTCAATAGGTTTTTCTTCAGTTTTTAATTTCTTAAAAGCTTCTTTCTGTTTTGCTTTTTCTTTTCGTAATGTTTCCCACTTTTGTATTTCTTGATTTTTTAATTCATCATTTAAATTTGATTTTTTTAAATAATTCTTCAATAAAATTCCCTTATGAGATAACATACTTTTAACAGTATCAGATAACTGCACACCTTCATTCAACCAATATTGCACACGTTCTTCAGAAATTATTACATTATCATCTTTTTTAATTGGATCATAAGTTCCAATTTTTTCAATATAACGACCATCGCGACGTTTTCTTGAATCCATTACTACTATTCTGTAATATGGTCGATTTCGTCTTCCAGTTCGGGTAAGTCGCATAATAGTTGCCAAATTAATCCTCCTCTAAAATTGCTTTCTTAATGGAATTTGATCAAATCCTTTCTTAGAAAATCCCATCTTATTCATCTTTTTCATCATTTTTTTCATCTGCTTGAATTGGTTTAACAACCTGTTGACATCAACAACGCCTAAACCACTTCCTCTTGCTATCCTCTTTTTCCTATTTGCATCAATAATATTTGGTGCCTCTTTTTCTTTTATTGTCATAGAATTCATTATTGCTGCAATATTATCTACTCTTTTTTCATCTACTTGTACATTTTTAAATTTTGATGCTCCCGGGATCATTTCCATCAAAGACGACAATGAACCAAGTTTTCTTATCATTTTCAATTGCTTTTGAAAATCCAACAAATCAAAATTATTCTTTCTTATTTTTTTTTCTAATTTTTCCGCTTCTTTATCATCAATTGTCTTTTGTGCTTTTTCCACAAATGAAACGATATCACCTTTTCCTAAAATCCTACTGGCAAATCTTTCGGGATAAAATTTTTCTAAATCAGATATTTTTTCACCAACGGAAACGAATTTTATTGGCTTATTTGTAATTTCTCGTATAGATAATGCCGCTCCGCCTCTCTCATCACCATCAATTTTGGTGAGTACAATACCGGAAATTGGAAGCATAGAATTAAATTTATCTGCTGCATTAACTGCATCTTGCCCAATCATTCCATCAGCTACAAATAATATCTCATTCGGTTCGACTTCTTTATTGATCTTTTGTAGTTCTTTCATCATTTCTTCGTCAATATGTAATCTTCCAGCTGTATCTAAAATAACCACATCAGTTTTATCATTTCTTGAAGATTTTATAGCATTTTTACAAATTTTTACAGGATTTTTTCTGCTTTTACTATATACAGGTATTGAAATCTGTTTACCCAATTTTTCCAATTGTTCTATTGCAGCTGGACGATATACATCTGCTGCGACCATCATCGGATTTTTACCTTTATCTCTCAAATATTTTGCTAATTTCGCCACAAATGTTGTTTTTCCAGAACCCTGTAAACCAACTACCATAATTACACTCGGAGGCAATCCATCTAATTTCAACGGAACATTTTCTTCACCGAGCAAATTGATCAATTCACTATGGAATATCTTGATTATTTGCTGTCCGGGAGAAATGCTTTTAATTACTGTTACGCCCAATGCTCTCTCTTTTACTCGAGAAATAAATTCTTTAGCTACCGAAAAATTGACATCTGCTTCTAACAAAGTACGCCTCACTTCTCTCAAAGTATCGTCAATATTTTTCTCAGTTATTTTACCTTGACCACGCAAATCTTTAAATATGCCTTCAAGGTTTTCTTTTAATTGTTCTAACATCAGACCTTTTCACATCATTTTATAAAAGCAAAGTAATATACATAAATAATTTTGTTATACAAATAGTTTTTTTGCATTTTTTTAATTTTACTAAACTTCCGAAGTTTATTATCAGAAATCGGAAAACCGAAGCTCCATTTCCTCCTTTGCACACTCTGTTTTTCTTTGCATCTTTGTTTACCCTGTAGCTTTAGCGTATCGGGACATGAAATTTTTTCTATTTCAAAAATACCATCTTTTTCGTATCTGAAAATGAATTCCCTATCAACAATTTATAAAAATATATTCCACTTGGATAATCATTTCCATTAAATATTATTTCATAATTTCCACTTGATTGCATTTTGTCAATTAATACATCAATTTTTTTTCCTAACAAATCGTAAATAATTAGTTTTACACTTTCTGATTGAGAAGAATTTATTGAATAATTTATGCTCGTTACCGAATTGAATGGATTTGGATAATTTTGTTTTAATTGAAAATTATTAATGATTTTCTCTTCATCAGTATTATTTGAAGGATCAGTTGTAACTTCAAGATTACAAATTATACTTAATGATTTATTATCATTAGTTTTAATTGGAATATTAGCAACATAATTACCAATCGACATATTTTTTGTATTAATTTTCAATGTTACTTGTTCTGATGAATTAGCTGCAATTGTACCAGTTCCATTTGTAAATGTTAGCCAATCGTGGTCTTTTGAATCCATTCCTTTTGTTGTCATACTCGTTACATCTCCACAAGTATCACTAAAAATTGTGGTAGTTCCATCAGAAATATCTATATTATCAATAAAATACCCTTTAAGATCAGCATCGTCAGTAACACAATATGCAAGATCGGATGCTAACGCAAATCGTATAACTGCACTGTCTGATTTATAGGAAATTAAATCAAATTCTACATCAACCCAACCCTCACTTGTTCCAGCCCAACCAGCGATATCTGTTCCCATATTCCATCCTTCCCCAGGATGACCAAAACTCCATAAATGTCCACAATCATAAACTGGAGAAATCGGATCAATTACACTGAAATTTTCTCCGCCGTCTGTGGAAATCCAAACATTACATCCGTCCCAGCCGTCATAAGGGGATTCCGCACCTGCTTTTTCTTCAACCGCCCAATATCCTTTAAATTTTAATTTTGGAGAATTTGTATTTGAAATATCAATTATTGGTGTTTCAAGATAATCTAACCAGTGATTATCATATCCATTTATACTTGTATCTCCACACCACCAACTTTTACCATTATATGAATTATATGTATCAGCATGAAAATGTTTTTCAGTTGTTTCATAGAATAGATTTGAGTTATATTCTATCGTTGATGAATATTCTAATTCTGTTGAATCGTTACTATTTAAATATGTAACAGTTTTTGTAGTCGAATCACCGAGAGCTAATGAAACATCTATTACATTTTTGGAAATTGTGAAAGCATCTTCAGAAATTTTATTGTTATAAACAAATTCACTGTATTCACCAAAATCACATTCTCCCCATTTGATTTTA
>Ga0222639_1000266_pt1 | contig 24643 bp, 22 predicted proteins | sample AntAcemetagen185_FD_179863 | JGI IMG/M metagenome (GOLD analysis project Ga0222639, IMG submission 179863) | Saline water microbial communities from Ace Lake, Antarctica - #185 | ecosystem: Environmental > Aquatic > Non-marine Saline and Alkaline > Saline | place: Antarctica: Ace Lake...
CAATTAAAGTCAGACCGCCAAGGATAGAAGAGTGTTTCCAGCATATTGAATGTGTTTTAGAAAAAGTCGACCGGCCCACAGAAAGGCAGACCAATTTTATTGGAAATATTGTTTCTATTTCTTTAAATGAAACTCTTGTGGGTAAAACAAGAGATGAAAAACTGAAAATCGCAGAGCCCCTGCTTCTTTATGGGGATAATATTGTTACTCAGGAAGGAAATTATATGAAAGCCGGGGAGGCCCGAACATACGCTCCCCCGGATATTTATAATCTGGACGAATAATAAACTAAAGGATTTAAGAAGAGGACCTAAATATGAAAAAAATCAAGATCGATCCATCTCCAAATGCTTACAGACTATTAAACCCCGGTGCTGTTGCGCTTATCAGTGTGGGTGACGGAAAAACAGACAATCTTTTTTCTGTTACCTGGAACATGCCCTTAAAAAGAGAGCCGGGCATGGTTGCTATTCTTTCAGGCAAAGGTCACTTTTCCTATCCCTTTATTGAAAAGACCGGTGAATTCGGGATTAATATTCCAGGCACAGAAATTGCCGGGGCTGTTCTTGGCTGCGGACGGACAACCGGAAGCAAGGTGCCTGATAAATTTGCACGTTTTGGTCTTACCCGGCAGCCGCCGGAAAAAATAAAAGCGCCGCTGGTTGTAGAAGCGGTGGGAAATTTGGAATGTCAGGTAAGCCAGATCGTTGATCTTGGAACCTCTTCACTTATCATTGCCAATATCCTGGCGGCAACCATTGCAGAAGAGCATTATAAGGACGGGGGCTGGTGTTATGATAATGGTCTGGCGCTGCTGCATCATCTGGGCGGCGACAGTTTTGCTGCCAGTGATCATGAAATAGAGGTACAGATACCGAAAGAATAAAATGTCAGAAAACATAAAAACGGTGAACCTTATACGAATCGAGGCATTACCCTTGTGGAGATAAAGGCGGGTCAAATCGTTTTGACTAGTGATTATTTTAAGGACTCCTCGTTTCTTGAAAGGGTCATAACGCCAGGCCCGGCTCTATGCGTTCGGTTGTTTTCTTGACTTGTGTTTTTGCTTTTGTTATTGCTGGGGTATTATCAAGAAACAATATTTTTAAAATATTTTAAAAGGGGGATAGTTCATGGAAGAAAAACAAACAGTTGTTGTTGCCGGCGCTACCGGCCGAGTGGGAAGACTGGTTATAGATGAAGTTTTGGCCCGGGGATTCAAGGCAAGAGCAATCCTTGTTCCGCCTTTTGATTCTTCAGACCAGCCGGAGTTTTCAGGAAAAAAGGTTGAAATGGTTGAGGGAGATTTAACTTCTGTGGAATCTCTTGAAAAGGCAGTTGAGGGCGCAGATTATCTGATCAGTGCCATTGGTTCCAAAAAGCCTTTTAGTAAAAAAGAAAATAATAGGATTGATAACATGGGCAACCAGAACCTCGCAAGAGCAGCTAAAGCTAAAGGACTTAAAAGAGTTGTGATTGTTTCCTCAAATGGGGTGGGAAACAGCCGCTGGGCTATCAGTCTGATGCATAAGCTTTCAATGAATACAATTTTGCGGGCAAAAGAAAAATCAGAAGCCTTTATTCTGTCTTTTGGAATGGAGTATACTCTGTTAAGGCCTGGTGGATATAATGAAAAAGACCTTTCCGGAGAAATTGTATACGGGGAAAATGGCGGTCTTTCAGGGCTGATCGGACGCGGTGGAATCGCAAAGGCGTGTGCGGATGCGATTACCAATCCCGCCATGAAAAACAGGACCCTTGAGGTGATGGACAAGGCAAAACTGAAACCGGAAAGAGATCAATATATTATTGAATTGTAAGCTAAAGAATATTATCGGATTGTAATTCTGAAAAGTTAGCGTTTATAATTATATTCACATAATCAGGATTCAAAGAGCCAGGGGTTCGAATGAAGTCCTTAAACGCTTATTCTGGAAAGAGAAATTTTTTTTAAGGCTGTTCAAGAATGTTCGGATGCAAGGCTTGCGAAATTGTGAGGAGTGAGGCGTACTTGTTTGTACGTCGTAAAGATGAATAATGAGCGTAACATCGCAGACGGGCGTTTTTCAACAGCTGGTTAGGAGCTCCAATGGGTGCAGGTGCGATACCAATACATATTGATAAGGTTTTTAGAGACAGAACAACCGGAAAGCATAAGCTTAAGGTCTATACTGCGGACTTTGATTATGAGGGGGAGGACTGTATCAATGTATCTTTTCATAATGGACACTATACCCTGACCCCGCCAAAAGCGATGATTCTGGATTACCGGTTCGGCAGAAAAAAAGAAAAAGAGTTCGAAAAAGAATATTTTGAGTTTTTAAAAGAGAGCTTTGTCCAGTATCAGTTTAACTGGGATAATATGTTGGATAGTAAAAGGATTGTGCTGGTGTGTAAGTGTAATATGGATGACAACTCCTGTCACCGGCATTTTCTGATCAAGTTTTTAAAAAAATTTGGTGCCACTTTTAAGGGAAAACTTAAAACAAAATAGACGGAATCAAAACATACAATATGGGGAAGCTTTTTCGAGGGCATCTCTTAAATTACTGTATGGAATATGACCATCCTTTTGAAGTCTTCCAACAATCAGTCCGGGATGGACACCCAAAGAAAAGGCAAAATCAAGTATGCTTATCTTTCCTTATTGATTGTACGGTTATCCAGGATTAGATAGGCAAGTCATCCCGATTTCCGTAAGGTTGAACTTGATCACTTACCATCCATTTGATTTTTTCCGCAATATTTTTTCCAATCCCGTCAATTAATTGGAGTTCTTCACGGCTTGCAGTTATTACAGCCTCAACGCTGCCGAAGGCATCCAGCAGCCGCCCGGCTCTCCGGCTGCCAACTCCCGGCAACCCCTGTAGAAGATAAAGCTGTTTTTTCCTTTTGCCCCTGGGCCGATACCCGTGCCTTTGCAACGTGCCTTTTGCGATGAATTCTATTTGACGCGAAGCATACACAATTAACTGAGCTGTTTCGTAAGGGCTCATTGATCTCAGGACAGGAATACCCAGAATTAAGCTGGTCGTTATCAGCGCCCCCTGAAGCGCTTCTCTTCTAACACCGCTTTCAACAAGATCTTTTCCCGTTCCCTCAAGGATCAGGATGCTTTTATAGTTTGAATTTGCCAGCCGGACCGCCTGCTTAAAAAGTCTTCCATCAACAAGAGAGATGGCAAAATCTTTCAGGGTTTTTCTTTCAAAAAGAAGCCGGCTCTGTGAAAAATAGTCTCCCAAAAAAAGGCGCTTGATTTCGATAGTAACCTTATCTGTTTCACGAAGATAATTAACAACGCTGCTTTTCTGTTCCCGGTCATCTACGCTGATGGTAAGGGGTCTTGAGTTCCTGTCTTGTTGTTTCATGGGAGAGCTCCCTTCAGTAGGCCGGTAGCTTTCATTTTAGAAATATTCATTATGGTTATGCCAACATCATTTCCAGCCGCTGTTTTCTCTTTTCCCAATCCGGCAGCATCCTGCTGAGCAATTTATAAAATTGCGCATTGTGCCCTTTGTGTTTAAGGTGACAGAGCTCGTGAGTAATTACGTATTCTATACATGGCCGGGGCGCATGGATAAGACTGCTGTTCAGTGTCAGGGTGCCCTTTGGTGACAGGCTGCCCCAGCGGGTTTTCATTGTTCGAATATGCAGCGCAGGGCAAGTTACCCCTTTTTGATGAAACTGTTCCCAGCAGTGCTGAAAACGTTCCTTAAATATCTTTTCAGCATGTTCACTATACCATTCAGAGAGCAAATCTTTTATGTTTTTTGGGGTTGGTTTTAGAGCACAGGAGACAAGAAAAAACCCCCGGATGAGCTTTACGTTATTTTGTTTTGCTCTTGCAATCTTCAGACGATATTGTCTGCCGAGATATAAATGGGTCTCCCCGCCAAGGTACCGGGGTTTAGATGCCCGGGGTTCAAACTGTTTAAAATAGTCTATCTGTTTTTTTATCCAGCAGGCCCGCTTGTGGATTCGTTTTTTGATTTTTTCTTTTTCTGTGTCGCGGGGGGCTTTAACAATAATATTTGTGTCCGGATGAACAGCAATTTCCATTGTTTTGCGGTCGGCATATATTACAGAAAACCGAATTATCCTTTTGCCATACTGTATCTGGTCTGTATAAGGCATTACAAGGATGTCCTGTTTTTAAGGAGAACCATTGCTTCCCGGATAATACTATCCATATCCTCAAGGCTCAGTTGGACACCTTTATTTTCCTTAATTTCATCATACAGGTAATCATCAATATCATTTTCAACCCGTTTTTTTGCATCCTCATCATCCCAGAAATGAACCTTCCGGTGTTTCGTAAAGATACTATAGATTGCAAGAGCCGTCTCTGTACTAATATCTTTACAAACTTCATCATCCAGCGGTTTTGACTCCAAATGCGGTTTTACAATTCCGTACAATGCAAGGGCATCATCATTTCCAACGAGCTTTTGCGGTTCATCCTCATGCTGCCGGGTGACTGTTTTATGGCGTGCATCAGTGACAATTTCAAGATACTCAAGATCTGTTATTCGTTTGGCACGAAAGTCATCGATTGTCTGCTGAATCAATTTTGATAAAGGCTCATAAAAAGCTGGGTCCTGTCCCATGTTTTCCGTGATAACTTTTTTGGTGGCATGAGCAATGGTATCAGCTTTGGATGCGGTTGTATTTGAACCATAGACAGCCTGCTCCTCTTTTACCCGGGTAAAGTTTTTTTCATCAAAAATGTTTACCGGTTCATTCAGCTGATATACCTCACTGGCTGACAAATGCGTATCAAGAAGTTTTCTGATTTTTGGCTCATAGTCACGATAATCAATGATTTCAGCATAGCGCATCTTTACCGCATTTTTCAGTTTCTGAAATTGTTTTAAATCGTTTTTATATTGATCAAGCTTGTTCTCTTCTGTCTGCATTATAAACTGCTCACTGGAAAGGGCAATGCCGAGCGTTTGTCCATATTCCTTTAAACATTCATAGAAATTGTCACGGCGTTCCTGGTCTGCCAGCAAAGCTTCATAGGCTTCCTCATCATGCTGGTTTTTTACCTCCTTAAACAAATCCCACAGGTCGGAATGTTTCTGAGGCAGTTTTTCAACTTCTGTCCGGACTGACTGAAGCGCACCGGCAAGTTCATCTTCATCAAACTCCTCAAATGCGCTGTACATACTAAGCGCCTTGTCCAGCTCTCCCAGAACACTGGCATAATCAATAATATAGCCGAACTCTTTTTCAGCGCCGGTCTCCTCATCGGAAAACAGCCGGTTTACCCGTGCAACAGCCTGAAGCAGTGTGTGTTCACGCAGGGTACGGGTAAGATACAGAACGGTGTTACGCGGTGCATCAAACCCGGTCAACAGCTTATCAACCACAATTAATATCTCAGGAGTGTCTCCAAATTTGAACTGGTTAATAATCTGTTTATTATATTCTTCCTCGGAACCGTAGCGCTTCATCATTTTATCCCAGAATTTTTTAACCGTATCTTTGGGTTCATCGTCCACATCTTCATAGCCTTCACGGGAGTCAGGGCCGGAAATCACAACCTCAGAAGACACATGGCCCAGTTCATCCAGACACTCCTGATATTTAAGTGCGACAAATTTACCGGGGGCTACCAGCTGGGCTTTAAAACCGGTATTTTGCCAGTTTTGACGGAAGTGTTCACTGATATCAAAGGCACGCATATAAACCACCTGTTCGGTTTTGCTGAGCATTTCCGCACGGCTGTATTTGCGCTTCAGGTCTGCTTTCTGTTCTTTGGTAAGGCCCTGGGTGTGTCTTTCAAACCAGAGGTCAATGGCTTTCTTGTTCTGTTCGATCTCAACATGACGCCCCTCATATAACAAGGGCACAATCGCCTTGTCTTTAACGGCCCGGTCAATCGGATAATCATCAATCAGGCTGCCGAACTTAACAAAATTATTTTTCTCTTTCTTTTTTAGCGGAGTACCGGTAAAGCCCAGATAACAGGCGTTGGGAAACATCAGGCGCATACTTACGGCAAAAGTGCCAAACTGAGTTCGATGACCTTCATCAACCAGCATGAAAATATTAGAAGAATCATCCTGATGCTTTTTGGCTTTTAATGCTTTTTCAAATTTATGTATCAGGGTCGTTACAATACCGGCCCGTTTTACTGCCACCAGGTCCAGCAGGTCTTTGCCCGTGCTGGCCCGTTGGGGGTCAAGACCGCAGGCCGCAAAGGTATTCCCCAGCTGTTTGTCCAAATCAACCCGGTCGGTCACCAGCACTACACGGGGATCAGAAATCTCCGAATCAAGAACCAGATTACGTACCAGCATGACCATGGTAATGGATTTGCCGGAACCCTGAGTATGCCAGATCATACCGCTTTTGCGTCTACCCTGACCATCTTCTTTTTTTACATGTGCAAGAGTACGTCTAACCGCGACGTACTGCTGATAACGCGCAATCTTCTTCAGGCCTGCGTCAAAAACAGTGAATTTGTAAGTCAGTTCCAGCAGCCGTTCCGGACGGCACAGACTGTATAACGCACGATCCTGTTCAGTAAGCTGTCGATGGCCTTCTCCTTCCAGTGCATCAAAAAATGTTCCGGCAACAGCAAAATCACCCTTAAAAAGAGAGTTCATTTTTTCTGTGCTCAAAGGGGTGTTTACTTTTTGCTCGATATCCGCATCAGCATCAAACTTTTCATGCCATATGGACCAGAACCTGGCCGGTGTACCGGCGGTTGCATAGGTTGCCGCATTTTTATTAATACCCATCACAAGCTGGGCATAAGTAAACAGCTTGGGAATAAACTCGTCGCGCTGATTGCGGATAGATTGGGAAATGGCCTGCTCTATTTCAACATCAGGGGCTTTGCATTCAATTACTGCAAGCGGGACGCCATTGACAAACAGTACAATGTCCGGCCGGTTGGTTTCGTTGCTGCGGGTATGTGCCACGCTGAATTCGGCAGAAACATGGAAGGCATTGTTTTCCAGGTTTTTCCAGTCAATATAGCGCAAATTGAAGCTCTTTGAACTGCCTTCGATGGATTGTTCAAGCGCAGTGCCCAGGGTTAATAAATCATATACCGCCTCATTGGTCTTTTGCAGGCCATCGTATTTAATGTTTTTCAGTTTCTGAACAGCAGACTGTATGTTTTCTTCACTGAAAAGGTATGACCTGCCCTTGTACTGAATCTGGTTAATCTTTTTAAGCTGTTCCTGCAGGATATTTTCAAGGATTACATTGCCGGTCTTGCCTTGCCGTTCCACAAGGGCTTTTTCAGGAGACAAATATTCATAACCCAGATTGATAAGCATTTGCAGCGCAGGAATCTGAGACAGATATTTTTCGTTAAACCGGAAACCTTCCATCAGGCAACCTCCTCTGAGACCTTCACCCGCCACTGACCCGTTAGCAGTTTCTGCATTAGGCCGTGTTTCAGTTCCTTGAAGGCAGCAAGCTGTTTTTTATGAAGGTCTATTTCTTTACAGGCTATGTTTAGCATTTTAGCAATTCGTTCCTGTTCCTTGAGAGAGGGAAGGCGAACTTGTAGCTTCAAAATTTGTTTCTCTGACAACTCTTTCTGACCAGTACCATCCATAACATGCCCAATTTTTTTATAATAATTGGGGTTCGAAAATTGATACCAAAGAAAAGTCTTTGATAGTTTTGATTCCTTTACAATTAGGCAGGAAATTGCATTAGAAGTAATTCCTCCGTCTAACTTAGTAGAAATGATGCCAAATCCACCGTTATGGAAATTTTGTCGCCCAATCAAAAAATCACCAGATTTATGCTGACAATATGGCCTGCCATTTTTTGTTAACCTTGGTTTTATACGGTTGTTTCTTTCTATTCCTAAACAGTGAAGCTTAACAGTTAGTAAAAAGTGGTTTTCTAAAGAAGTAAGTTTTTGTTTATCAGCTATTTTACATATCGAACTCAACTTTACTTTTTCCCACTTTATACCATTCTGTTTTTCTTGTGGTTCTGTTATTAATTTTTTTAACAGCCACTTAAACCGCTTTTCCTTTGCCGCAATCAGTCTTTCCGTTTTTTCAATGGTAATATCCCATGTGAGCAGCAAATCTGCAATGGCTTTTTGCTCTGGAAGCGGAGGGAGAAAGACGGGAGTTTTCTTTACAGTAGCTTTGTTAATTTTTACCATAGTGCTACTGCTTCCCGCTGAATGACTTTTATAATATTGCTGTATTCTTTTAGAACTCAGTAACTTTTCAATAAACCCGGCATCTGCAACTTCTTCATTGATCCGAAATTTCATCATCAAATCAGGATATGAGCAATTTTTAATTTCTCCTTTAAATAAAGCTGTTCGGCCCACTTTTTCAGGAGTGTTTGACCTGCTAATTATAAAATCGCCATTTCTCAGCTTAAATTGATCAACCTTTGGATCATCAATTGGTGCAGGTTTTGCGTTTCGCGGATTAAAGCCAGAATCAGTCAAGTTACCTAGGCCGAGAATCCATCGCCCGTTAGGCTCGTCAGGACAGTTCGGCGAATATCCATTTTGCGGATCCCCCTCAAGAATATCTCTAAGACCTAACTGTTTCCATTCTCTTGGGCTTTTATTCTTAGACCTTTTTAGCTTTAATGTTGGGGACTGTGTTTTTATCGCTGGATCTCCTTGAGCTTATCTGCTATTTTCGTACGTACTTCTACCAATTTTTCTTCAAGTTGTTTGATTTCTTTGCATTGCTTAAGTCAATCCTCTTTTTCTCTTCTTTTTCAAGCCTACCAACATAATAAGAAGCAACCTTAATTCGTTTTTTAAGTTTTAGACCTCATCCTCCACTATACTTTCATCCTTGATTAAAGACTTCCGTTCATAATTGGCAAGAAGCGTCATCTGATAGCTTAAACTCCACCGAAACCCAGGAAGCAAACTCGAAGGCAAGGTCAGTAAGGGAAATATAATCTTCATGCTGTTTGGATTGAACAGTTACTTCTGTGCTCGACATCTGATTCTTTTTGTTTTTACTCATATCTCATCATTTTTCTTTGGAAGCTCAGACCCCCGTATTAGCTTTTTTTCACCCGACTTAACGCGCCGTCCCAGCTTTTTTATATCTTCTTCGGGAGGCAATTTTTCCGGTTTGATCCCACGTTCACCCAACATGTTGCGGACACTGGCATTATTCTGGACATGTTCACCCGTGATGGTGAGCTCACCGTGGAGATTATTCTGGCGGACATTATGGTTGGTGATTTCCGTTGCCAGATTTTTGGCAGCAATGGTTACTGTGGGAAGGAAATCGGCCAAAGGCCGGTTTGACGGCATCCCCAGCGTCTCTTTCATCCGGGCGGTGGTGCTTCCTCCAAATAATGCGGCATCCCCTTTGGATCGGATGCGGCCAAATCCCTTGTCATCCACACCTCGCTCATAAATATTTCTGGAAAGTTCGGTTTCAGATTCGGTCAGTTTCTGCCGAGCCTGAAGTCGTTCCTGTAAACGGATTCTTTCTTCAATCCGTTCCTGTTTTCGTGTTTGTACTGCAAAGTAAGTCTGGGCAAAGGCAATGGCCTCTTTGCGAGGATCACCATTCTGTGCTATGAGGTAGCACGCATAGCGGGTAAGTATGATGTCTTCTATTGTACGCTCTGCTCCAGAGCCGATTTTGACCATTTTCGTTACGCCACGAAAATGGTTATCAACGTCAGCACCTGATGTTTTACAGGCAATGGATGCCTTGTGGATAACCTTGCTGAAATTTTCCCACCGATCATATCCCAGAGCCGTCATCATCTCCCTGGCATACCAGAACTCAATTGATTCATCAGGTGTTTGTTTTGCAATTTTGTTGAATGCTTGTGTTAATTTTACAATTTTATTTTTATCCATTATGAAGCCCCCCTGCGGCGAATGCTGAGTTGTTATTCAAGTCATCATTCGTCATTCGAGATTCGTCGTTTGCTGAAAGCTTTACCTCATCCCTCATCATTTCTGTTGACCTGCCTCAGTTTTTCAGCCATCTTAACCCGAACGGCTGACAGCTCTTTTTCCAATTGGTCGATTTCCTGCTGCACAGCGTTGATGTCAATTTCCTCCTCTTCCTCAAAAGTATCCACATAACGGGGGATGTTGAGATTGAAATCGTTCTCTTTGATTTCATCAAAGGTCGCCACGTGTGCATATTTGTCTATGTCTTTTCGTTTGGCATATGTAGAGATAATCTTTTCCATGTGCTCCGGCAGTAAATTATTCTGATTCTTGCTGGACTGATACTCCCGGCTGGCATCTATAAACATAACATCCCGTTTTTTTTCATTTTTGCCGCCCTTTTCACGGGAGCGGTCAAAGACCAGTATGGCTACCGGAATGGAAGTGCTTGGAAACAGGTTGGCAGGCAGACCCACGACGGCATCCAGCAGATTGTCTTCAATTAATTTCTGGCGAATGCGTCCTTCGGCTGCGCCTCGAAAGAGTACGCCATGGGGTACGACCACAGCCACGCGCCCTTCTTTCTCCAAAGCTGCCTCAACCATATGGCTGATAAAAGCATAGTCGCCCTTGCTCTTGGGCGGGATGCCGCGCCAGAAGCGGTTATACGGGTCATTCTCCGCATTTTCTTTTTTGCCCCACTTATCCAGAGAAAACGGCGGATTGGCAACAACAATGTTAAACTTCATCAGCCGGTTATTTTCTGTCAGCGCGGGACTGCTCAGAGTGTTGCACCATTCGATACGGGCGGCATCACAGCCATGCAGAAACATGTTCATTCGGGCCAGGGCCCAGGTACTGCCGTTACTCTCCATACCGAACAAAGCAAAGTTTTTATCCTCAACTTCTGCGGCAGCTTCAATCAGCAAACCGCCTGAACCGCAGGCCGGATCACAAATTTTGTCACCGGATTTAGGTTTAGCCAGTTTTGCCAGCAGCATGGATACCTGATGGGGAGTATAAAACTCACCGGCCTTTTTCCCGGCATCGGATGCAAAACGTTCAATCAGATAGATATAAGTGTTACCAATAACATCTTCACTCACCCGGCTGGGTCTCATGTCAAGTTTTGGAGTAGCAAAATCTTCCAGAAAATTTTTCAAACGAAGGTTACGGTCTTTTGTTTTCCCCAGATTAGCTTCGCTGTTGAAATCGATATTTCTAAACACCCCTTCCAGTTTGCTTTTGTTTGCTTCTTCAATTGAGTCCAGCACAATATTAATCAGGTCGCCAATGTTAGACCGGGCTCTGCGGTCGTAGAGACTATAATAGTCTGCCAGAAAACGTTCTTTCTCACCGGTATCCGGGGATTCATAATCAACATAGGGCAGCAGGAAACGTTCGCGTTCCAGTTTTCTACGGATGCGTTCATCATTATCCCCATACTGTTTTTTGTATTTCTCATAATGGTCTTTCCATACATCCGAAATATATTTCAGAAAAAGCATCACCAGAATATAGTCTTTATACTGTGAGGGATCCACCACGCCCCGGAAAGTATCGCAGGCCTGCCAGGCAATGTTGTTTATTTCTTCCTGTTTAATACGGCTTGTCATTGTTAAAACTCCTTAAGTGTTTTTGCTGTATCAGGCTAAACGGCTGGCCATATTTAAGCTTTAAAGTAGAAAGTTGTTATGGTTCATGGTTAAGCATAAAAAAACCTGCCAGAGATGCGCGCCCGAAGGCAGCGTGGCAGGTGTGTTATATTCAATGTAGTTTTCATCCGGAAATTTTGCAATATATTTTTGTATGTTTTTATCATTATAATTTTCACGCTTCTTTATTCCCGTTTGGCAAGTTTTTGACCGACAGCATGAATCAGGCTTTGTTTTTTATGCGCAATTTTTTTAAGCAGATTCACTTCTTCTTTTTGCAGCAAATGCAGCTGTATAATTTTGCTCTGTATTTCTAAGGAAGGAACATCAATCGTCATTTTTTCAAATCCACTACGATCAATTAAAGGTGTTCTCGTGCCTCGCCTTAAAACATGTATTAGATATTTTTGTGTTGACGGCTGATTTATCTGCCAGGCCAGATATTCTGGCAAAACATTCTCTTTATTAAGCTTAAGTATAAAAAAATTGCTGGAAGTAATTGTGCTTTCCACAGACTCAGTAATTGCAACTGCAAAGTTGCGGGAACCTTTAGCAACGAACAGAACATCACCTTTGTTAACTATGTATCTGTCAACAGACCTTTCAGGTGTAACCTTATCAAGATTTTCAGCTGTAAAGCAGTCCGGATCTTTGACGTCTTTGATCTGTACAACCTGATGCGTTCCTTCTGGATCAGGTTCAACTCTTCCCCTGAATAAATATCCGGCTTGTATGGTTGCGATATTGTTAATTTTAATTTTCATTATTAATGAATTTTAACCTGTGTTTTTGAATGGGACTGTCTATAAAAGACAGCCCCATCAAGTGTTGGTTATTCTTTCGTGTCTCTTGCGATTTTATAGGCATACACAAACTTTGGGCTTATCCCACCACCAGGACCGCCTTTACAACCAAGACGGAGAAAATACTTCTCAATTTGACGTGCTGTATTTTCTGAGCCACAATCACGGTAAATCCAGGTCCCAAACTTCTCGTTAACATTGTGATCATTAAAAAGTCTGTCACGAGGATTTGTTGCAATACCCGCATAAAACTGCGAATAGCCACCGCCATTATTTTTAATGTAACTATCAATTTCCTGAATGATTTGTGTTGCTGTTTTTCTTACTGCGTTCATCTTATTATCCTTTTAAAATTTTTGTTTCAAGTTCCTGCCAAAAAACGAGATTTACTTTCCAGGTTTAAATCCCCTTTCTATGTATGCGGCGGAGACTTGATTTTTAAAGGATAAAGAGCTATATTGAATATCAGTTAGTAATACCCGTTCTTTCCTTTGGCTGTCCCAGCCTGGGTTAAGAATATTGGCTCTGTGTTCGAAGCACAGAGCCTTTTTAGTTTTTAAAGGAGCATTCAACATACTTCATATTATAGTGTTGATTTTTAAAAAGTCAAATCTTTTTTTGAAGTATTTTAAATGCTGCTTTATTATTTAATTACTCATATTCCGCCCCAACATCTTCGCATCTTTGTAAGTATGCGTTATACCTGTCTTCTCTGATGCGCCTTCCTGATTCACGAAATTTTCTGATGACCCAAAATGGGTTATATATAAGAATATAATTATAATTACCTGAAGAACCTGGTTTTGTGCTTATAAATCCCAAATCTTCGAGAATTTTCATTCTAGCTTTCCATGTTAACTCTGCTCTCTGTCCTGAAAAACCAGATTCAAAGGCGAATTCTTTTGGATTATTAATAGTAACCATGTTTTCATCAAAAATATGGCACCATAAAACAAAATATGTTGAAGATACTGGCTTACCAGAGGAAAGATCATCCATAAATTGAAAGAAATAAGGCAATAAACGCGGAATGGTGGTAAAACCCTTTTCTTTATTTCTATCCCATAACATTTCATCAGTTATGTCAGGCCAATAGTTGTTTCTTAGACGCAGGTTCTTTTTTGCTATTTTTTGTGATATCTTTTTTGATGACATATTAGACACACCTTTCAATGTTTAAGTTCGTACCTGAAAACCATTATGGTTTATTTTATGTGTTATTTCAAGCACTTATGCGTTTCATATAAAAACCTGTGAAATTTGCAGTACTTGATCTTAATATACGAGTTATAGTTTATTATCACCTCTTACGGTGCTCAGGGTGCTCTATGTGTTCAGGGTACTCGCTGTGCTCATGGTGCTCATGAGAGAGTCTGAGAGAGGATTCTTCGTGGTGTTTTTTTGAGAAGAAAATCAGGTTTACAGGATCTATAAAAAGATAATTTGAGAAACCAAACTTTTATATATAAAAATTATTTTGATAAAAAAGGAAATCGATAGCCCGTGTAGACAAGTTACTACGAACTTATTTCCTCAAGTCCCTTTTTTATTTCATCAATTTCAAGCCCGGCGGCATGTGCAGCAGCAGCTGCGGCAAGAATGTCTGAAATTGAAATTTCTTTTGTGATCTTTTCGGAAATTTCAATTTTTTCATTTAAAATATTCAGCACAAATCCGGACTTTTTACTTTTTTCTGCACAGATGTCTGCGTCTTTAGTACCAAAAGTCAAAACATTACATTTCGCAGATTTATGAAGAGCATCAAAGCCCGGATCCTCTGAATTTAATATCAGGGTTTTTTCTTTTTCAATATCGCTTGTAATTTTTGTCAGGGATTTCAGGTTCTTTTTAGCGGTTTCCATCACGGTCAGGACGGAGGGCTCGCAGGTGTATATAAGTTTTTCCATATCTTTCGGTTCAGTTGCATCTATCCTGATAATCACTTTTTTAAACCCGGCAGTAAGGTCCATCATAAAAAGAGCCAGGTCAACCGGGCTGTTGATTGAACCCGGTACTTCCATTGCAGGTGCTGCGCTGTTGATTACTTTAAAAAACAGGCTTTTTATTTTATCGTTGTTGCTTCCAGTCACTGCAATAAAATTAATTCTCAGTTTATATCTCCAGAAACGGGCCATTTCCAGAAGGGCTGAAAGTGTGTCTTCCACTTCGATAAAGATCTTTTTAGGGTTGTTTGTAAAGGTGCGTGAAGATGTTTTGCTGTCACGGTTTACCAGTGTTGCCACAGCGCCTTTTTGAAACGCTTTTTCAATTGAGGCATGACGTGAACCTTTTAAAGGAACAAACAGAGACCCCGGTGTTACCTTGCGGTCGTCAACGTAAATACCATCTATCATGGTCAGGCCGATACCGGAAATAAAGCGGCCATTTGTTGTTTTTACGATTTCATTGGGTATTAGTCTTATGCTCATTTTTAATTTACCTTTTCATTTTAAGTTTTAAATAGATAGATCCTCAGTCTGTAGGCGCATTAACCGTTTTTTTCTGAATAGCCGTGCTGAAGATATAGGTATAAACAGGTACTCCTAAAATAAGACCCCAGATATGGAAAAGCTTTCCGCTTATGGTCAGGATGATTAAAACAATCACCGGATTAATCCTCATGTGTGAGCCGTAGATCCTGGGGTTTAGTACATATGCTTCGATGAGATGAATTACCGTAATTAAAAGAACTGCAAACATCAAAGTGCTAGGGCCGGAAGCCTGCAAGGCCACCAGGCATATCGGAACAGAACTGATAAACACACCAATAACCGGAATAAAGCTGCAGAAGAAAACAATTACCGAAAGAAAAGCCACATTTGTACTTAAGCCAAGCATGGAAATACCGATTGCGGTAAATACGGTATTAAAAATTGCAATAATGAACTGGGCTTCCAGGGCCTGTCCAAGAACAAGGGCAAAGTCCCGGATGCTGTCAGCCACTTCGTTATAAATAAAATCTATTTTGGTGTCTTTTAGTTTGGTAAAATTTTTACTGAAGGTCGGCAGATCCAGAAGAATCAGAAAAGAAAAAAGCAGTGCCAGCAGAAAATAGGAGACAATGGAGGCTATGTTTTCGCCGACACTCCTGAGTTTTCCGATGATTTGCTTGATGTTTTCTTTTTCTGAGTTTTCTTCACCAAAACCTGCAAGGATCTGGACCATCGCTGCTGATGGCGAAGCTTGTGGCTTTTGCTCCGTTTCCAGCGTATCGTTATCCCTGTTCTTTTTCAGTTCAGGAACGATATCTGTGAGCATTGGATAATTATCGCCAAGATTAAAGAGAACCTTGTCTGTGCTTTCTATGTAGGAGGGGAACTGATTAATAAATCCACCGGCCTGGTTTATGACCCGGGGTACCAGAAATAAACCAACCGTTGTCAGTATTCCGAGAAAAATTGAAAAGACAAGTAATGTTCTGGCTGTCCGGAGTCTGATGTAAGGTTCAAGCAGCTTTATCGTGCTTGATTGGAAATATACAAAAACAAAGGTTAAAAAAAGAAGGAAAAAGAACGATCTGAGAAGATACAGAATTCCAAAAAACAGGCCCCAGACAAGAATCCGGGTAGCAAACGGTAAAATGAGATTCCAGGGGGCAGGCAGCGATGATAATATGCTTTTTGTCGGTGTTTGAGACATGTAGTTTTTGCTCCGTTTATCTTATGATATTGTTTATCATATTATATACTGCATTGAAATGCGAATTTTTTTTGATGAGAAAATTTAAAATATTATTTCTTTTTATGTTTTAACATAATTCATATGAATAAACTTTTTAGTAAGAAAAGGGTGTTTCATGGAAAAATATTTTAACATTGCGTTTAGACTTAAAAGGGCATAAATTGTTTGAAAATATTGAAGTAATCAAAAGCAGTAGAACTGTTTTTAAGTAACCGGACGTATGGTTAGGCTTAAATCTGTTTTATAAAATGGATGAACATTATATACTTAAAACACTCATTGATCTTCTGGAAGCAAACCGGATAAAGATTCGAAAAGAACCTTTAGCGGATAGTTCCGGCGGTTTGTGCAGGCTTGGCAAAGAAAGGATTCTTTTTTTGGACAGCGGGGCGCCGTCTCTGGCTCAGGCTGGAAATCTGTGCTTCAGCTCTTAAGACGGTGATTGACATCGAAAATATTTATTTACGGCCTGATGTCCGGGAGTTTGTCAAAGGTAAAACAAATCCTTAAAGGGAGATATTATGAAAGTTCTGGCTATCGGCGGAAGTATGCGTGAAGAAAGTAATACCAACAAGCTGGTCAAAAAGGTTGCAGCATCCACCGGTGCGGAATATGAGTTTATTGCGCTTAAGAATATAAATATCAAACCGTGTACCGGCTGTATGGAATGCATGATGAACGAAGGAAAATGCTCAATAGACGATGATATGCTGGAAATATATGATAAACTCATGACTGCAGATGCGCTGATTGTTGGTTCACCGACCTATTACCTTGACGTGTCTGCTGCTGTCAAGGCAATCATTGACCGGTCCATGGCTCTGAACTACCGGGGGATTGGTCCTATGGCAAACGAAGACATGCCCTGGCTGGGACAGCACCCGCTGTCCGGAAAATTGGGCGTGTCTGTAGTAACGGTTGCCGGAGCCGGACATGAACGCGCGCTTGAATCGTTGCGGATCTGGATGGGGGATTGTCATGGTTTGGAACTGGTGGCGCAGCTTGCTGAACCGGTGGGTATGGGAGATGTTGACGACATGCCGGAAGTTATGCAGAGAGCAGTTGAAGCAGGGAAAAAATTGGGCGAAGCACTAAAGTGCTGAAGATAAAAACAAGGATAATGCGGAGCAGTAAATGGCAAAAAAAGTAGAAAAGAAGAAAAAATCGGAAGAAAAAACGAAGAAGGCTGCAGAACCTGAAAAGAAGAAAGAAAAAAAAAGAAAAAAAGAGACCGCTGAAACCATGGCTGCCCGTCAGCGGGATATCTCTGTTTCTGAGTTTTTTGCAAAGAACAGGCATTTGCTTGGTTTTGATAATCCCCGAAAAGCATTGCTGACAGCCATTAAGGAGGCTGTTGACAATTCTCTTGATGCCTGTGAAGAAGCAGACATCTTTCCGGACATTGTGGTTAAAGCAGAAGATCTTGGAGACGACCGTTTTAAAATAATGATACAGGATAACGGACCCGGGATCGTAAAAAAACAGATACCCAATATTTTTGGAAAACTTCTTTACGGATCAAAGTTTCACCGTCTGAAGATGAGTCGTGGACAGCAGGGAATCGGCATCAGTGCTGCCGGTATGTATGGAATGCTGACCACCGGAAAACCGATCGAGATCGACAGCCGAACGGCAAAGAATAAACCCGCGCACCATTTTAAGATCCAGATCGATACCAAGAAAAACAGACCGGAGGTTATTGATGACCAGGAAGTAGACTGGGACGTTGAGCACGGAACCCGGGTGGCAATAGAGCTTGAAGGAAAGCATATTCGGGGAAAACAGTCGATTGATGAGTACCTGCGTCAGGCCGCAATCGCCAACCCCCATGTGGAAATAACATATCATGAGCCGGGCGGTGAGACCATTGTCTATGAACGGTCAAGCAGCGATCTGCCGGAACAGACAAAAGAGATCAAGCCCCACCCCCACGGGGTTGAACTGGGTGTTTTACAGGCAATGCTTAAGAGCACGAAGCCCAGAAGTGTTTCCGGCTTTTTGCAGCACGAGTTTTCCCGTGTTTCACAAAAGGTGGCAGATGAGATCTGCAAAAACGCCGGGCTTTCAGCTAAAGCGTATGCGTCCCGTATCGGCAGACATGATGTTGAGCTGCTTCTGAAAGGGATTGAAAAAACCAAGATAATGAATCCTCCGACCAATTGTGTGGCACCTATCGGAGAAGAACAGCTGGTTAAGGGGCTGGCTTCGGTTGTGTCTGCTGATTTTTATGCTTCGGCCACCCGTCCGCCGGCGGTTTACAGGGGCAATCCGTTCATCATTGAAGCCGCTCTTTCGTACGGCGGCAAAGAGCAGGAAGGGGATTCACCCGCCCGGGTGCTTCGCATGGCCAACAGGGTTCCGCTTTTGTATCAGCAGGGAGCCTGCTGTGCTTTCCAGTCTGTCATACAGACAAAATGGAGAAACTATAACCTGTCCCAGCCCCGGGGCGCTTTGCCTGTGGGGCCGGTGACGATTGTTGTGCATATGGCTTCTGTCTGGGTTCCTTTTACCAGTGAATCAAAAGAGGCTATCGCAGCATACCCTGAAATTGAAGAACAGATCGTTCGGGCGCTTCAGGAATGCGGCCGGAAGCTGAAAGTCTATCTGTCCCGCAAAAGGAAAGAGGCGGATTCAGAGCGCAAAAAAGATTATATCAAGACTTATATTCCGCATATCGGTATTGGTCTTCGGGAACTGCTTGGTTTTTCAGAGAAAGAAGAACAAAATGTGGTTGATACGCTCACCGGGCTTTTGGAAAGGCATAAGGATGGCTAAGGGCCAAGCGCGTGGCGCATAGAGCATAAAAAAACTGTCTGTATAACACGACATATATATTTTTAAAGATCAATAAGGAGCAGAAATGGCAGTTAAGAAACCGGCGAAAAAAGCGGTAAAGAAACAAGCATCAAAAAAGGCTGTAAAAAAAACAAGTATAAAAAAAACGGTGGAAAAAACATCTGCTAAAAAGATAGAAACACCCAATATTTCCCGAAGTCCGGCAATGAAGAGTCTTATTTTGCAGGCAAAGGATATCCATGATGAGATCAAGGGCGGCAGAAGACCGTCGCTTCGGGTTCCGGTGAGAAGTCTTTCAAATGTTACTTTTTCACCGAGAAAAGGTTTTTTTACCATTGGAAAAAAAGTAAGCAAAAGAACACTTTCCTATCAGACCATAAAACCTTTTGCCCAGTCTGTCCGGATGATGGCTTTTGCCAAGCATTTAATAAACACAGATGACTTTGCTTCTAAACGTGAGGTTTATTACATGTCCAAAGGTTCCTCAAAAAAAGGAGTAGATGCTGCGCAGGCAGGATGGGGCCCGGCTTCTTTTAAGGAGCAGAGTGAGTCTGATACGATAATGGATGATATGGAAGCCATGGTCGGGGTGAACCGCGAACAGCTTGGATTTATTCCTGCTGAACAGAACGGCTCGGTTGCGGGTGAGCTTATTGTTATTGACATAGATCCTGCCACCGGTAAAAAAATTGAGATCAACTGTACCGCATTTGGCCGGGGGAGCTATTCTATTCCTTCCCGGGTTGAGGGCTTAAAGTTCAGGACAAAGGCAAAATTTGTTCTGGCCGTTGAGACAGCAGCGCTGTTTGAGCGCCTTAATGGTCATGCCTACTGGAAGGATGCAAATTGTATCATTATTGCCATGGGAGGTGTGCCCACCCGTGCCAACCGTAGATTTGTAAGAATTTTGTCAGATTCATGTAAACTGCCGGTATATGTTTTTACGGATGGTGATCCTTATGGATACAGTAATATCTACAGGACCATGAAGGTGGGTTCAGGAAATGCGGCCCATATCAATGAATATTTTTGTGTTCCAAATGCCCGGCTGATCGGGGTAACCCCTCAGGATATCACGGACTATGATCTTCCCACCCACCCCCTTGAAGATAAGGATAAGAAAAGAGCCCAGGATGCCATAAAAAATGACCCGTTTTTTAAGGAAAATAAACAGTGGACACAGGCGCTTAAAGATATGATCCAGATGGGCGTCCGTGTTGAACAGCAGGCTTTTGCCGCCCGCGGGCTTAATTATGTTATGGATACATATCTGCCGCAAAAGTTGAAAAATCCAAAGAAAATGCTTCCCTGACCGGCAATGTTTTGCCTCAAAAATCCTTTGTTTTTTATTCTTATATGATTTTTTTGGTGGATTTTGCCTTAAAACTGGTATAAAATCCCTGACTTCATTTATATTAATGTGTTATATTATAATATTGCACGAGCCGGGTTTGTAGCCCCAACTTCCAGGGACAGGCATCGTCCGGTTTAACTTTTAACGATATAAAAGTAAGGAGAGAACAATGGAAGATAACAGTAAACTTATTGGCGAGAGTCTGTACAGATTTCAGTCCGCGATCAACGAAAGCGGAATATCACTTGAAGAGTACATCCGTAATAATTATACCAATAAGTGGTTATCTGATAATCTCTATAATGCCATGGCAATCAGAACGACATTTGTTAATGCCATGAACCAGTATCTGGTAAATGAGGGACTTTTTAATCTTGAAAAGGTCATGATGAGCGTTATTACAGACCCCCTGGCCCACGATATAGAGCATACACCCTCAATTGCCTATAAGGGTCATACTTATGTAACGACTCACAGCATGATCTACAGCAAGTTTATGTCCTGTTCGAACCGGAAGATCAAGGGTGTTTTTGTTGATTCTCCGAATATTCGTCTTGAGATCGAAAGTCCGGTAAATGAACAGCGCGGCAAATATCTGGCAGACTTTTCACAGATGGATATTGAACTTAACCGGAACAGCGGAATAGATCTTGATACCTATTACAACAAACCCGACCAGGTGCTTGAGATCCTGAATGCGGACATGGCAAAAGTAAAAGACTTTTTTGAAAGAATGATCGTTTTTGCCTGTGAAGAGATCAACAAAAGGAACCGTGATAATTTAAAAGAGCTGGGTGTTGTTATTGAAGTGCCGAAAACGCCTTTTCCGTCTTTTTCCAAGGATGAAGGTGTTGAAAAATACGGTGTCAAGGGACATGAGCAAAAGCTGGGCGAACAGACAGAGGCACAGTTTTTCTGGATAACCGGACTGATGAGAGAAAATTATGATCTGGTCTATCCCTATCTTAAAGCAGACGGCTCAAAATCTGTTCTTTCCGAGATGAAGTCTCCCAATATTTTTAACTATGATATTCTTGCCAAGAGCATTGATGCAAAGACCGGAAAGCATTCTGTTGCCCGTGAGATTTTGTCCGGTGCGATCAGAGAATGGCTGTATGAACCGATCGTTGACCGGATCATTGACAACAAAGTTCTTCCGGTTCGACCCATCATAAAAGATGGGAACATTGAGAACCTTGATGAACTGGGCGGATACGGTCCGTTTCTAAAATTTGTTTCAATGAAGGATGCTGAAGGAAAATCAATTTTCCCAGACACTATGGGCGGCGGTATTGGAATTGAGCGAAGCCTGTATACTCTGCTTTGCGGAGAAAAGATAAAGAAGATCGATGATATAACCTTCTTCGGGAAAAATCCGGACTCTCATCCGCTTTATCTGTTTTAACTGAATTTAATCTTGAAAAGGAAACTGATGCAGAAAGATACGATCAAAAATATTTTAAAGCTTGAGCCCAAAGAGCAGCAGATAACAGTAAATGCCTGGGTGCGGACTGTAAGGGATTCAAAGGGAATCGCTTTTGTTGAACTGAGTGATGGCACCACCATAAAGACGCTTCAGGTTGTTATTGAAGAAAAGCTTCCTGACCGTGAAGCTGTTTTAAAAAGAATCAGTACCGGATGCAGTGTTTCTATTACGGGTAATCTTATCCCCTCCCCGGCAAAGGGACAGACCCTTGAGCTGAAGGCAACCTCAGTTGAAGTTGTGGGGGAAGCACCGTCTGATTATGTGCTGCAGAAAAAAAGGCATTCCTTTGAGTTCTTACGGGAGATCGCTCATCTTCGTCCGCGAACCAATACTTTTGGAGCCGTTGCCCGGGTGAGAAGCGCAATGAGTTTTGCCATACACAAATTTTTTACAGAACAGGATTTTGTGTATGTTCATACGCCGATCGTTACCGGAAGTGACTGTGAAGGTGCGGGGGAGATGTTTCAGGTAACCACTCTTCCGGAAACAGATCCTCCAATGAAAGACGGTAAAATTGATTACGCTCAGGATTTTTTCGGAAAGAAAGCATCGCTCACCGTAAGCGGTCAGCTCGAAGGTGAGACCTATGCCTGCGCGCTTAAGAATATATATACCTTTGGCCCGACTTTCCGGGCAGAGAACTCTAATACCTCCCGGCATCTGGCAGAGTTCTGGATGATCGAACCGGAAATGGCTTTTTGTGATCTTGACTTGAACATGGATGTGGCAGAAGCCTTTTTAAAATATATTTTCAGTTATGTCCTTGAAAACTGTGCCGATGACATGGACTTCTTTAACAAGTGGATCAGCAAGGGCTTGATAGATAATCTTCAAAAGATCATTAAGAGTGATTTTAAACGGATCACCTATACTGAAGCCATTGATGAGCTGACCAGAGCAAAAGCCAAATTCGAGTTTCCAATCAAGTGGGGAACAGATCTCCAAAGCGAACATGAAAAGTTTTTAACCGAAAAGATCTATGACCAGCCGGTGATCTTAACGGATTATCCCAAAGAGATAAAAGCTTTTTACATGAAATTAAATGAGGATAATAAAACCGTGCGCGCAATGGATGTTCTGGTGCCGCGCCTGGGAGAGATCATCGGCGGAAGTGAACGTGAATCAGATCATGATAAGCTTGAGCAGCGCATCAAGGATTTCGATCTTGATCCGGCGGATTACTGGTGGTATCTTGACCTCCGCAAGTTCGGCAGTGTGCCCCATGCCGGTTTTGGACTTGGATTTGAAAGAGCGATTCAGTTTGTTACGGGAATGCAGAACATTAGAGACGTAATTCCGTTTCCGAGGGCAGTTAAGACACTTGACTTCTAGATTTAAAAAAAAGAGATTAAAAAAAGGGCAGCACTTAAAGGTGCTGCCCTTTTTATTTTATGAAATCAAAAGATTAGTGATCATCATTTGACCTGCAGTAGCAGATGCTGCGCTCTTCATTTGCCCAAAGAGCTGTAGCGGTCAATGTTTATCATTGACTCAAACGATGCAAAAGAAATGGTGCCCGCAACTTTGGTATCGACAAGCCGGGACTACACTCGTTTATGTGTTTGTCTTGGCGGGCCCAAAAACTCGCTTTGCTCAGACAGTTTGGACCCTTCTCCCTCAGCCAAACACAACGTTCAGCCGCGTTGCAGGGGTTTTAAAACTTAAAAAAAACAGCTATTCAAGCCACACAGTAATTTCTTCAATAGGCAGGCGGTGACGGGGAATGCTGTTTACCGGAGCAGCTGGGTCGGGGAAGCCGACTGAAATACCGTCAACCAGAATTAATTCATCCGGAAGTTCAAGCTGCTTTTTGATAGCTTTCTGACACAAAGAAACCGAATTGGCCCAGCAGGTACCCAGTTCACGAGATGCCGCAGCCAGCATAAAGGTCTGCATGGCGGCAAGGGTTGACTTTAAATGGTTCTGGTCTTTATGGGGATAGGTAGCAAAGAGAACAGCCATCGGCGCCCGGTGAAAATTAAAGTTTCCTTCAGCCAGAACAGACATGTCCGCATTGTTTTGTTTAAGAAAGTTTATCATTTCATTAAAGTTCTCTTTTTTTCGCTTTTCAAGATTTTGAAAAACTTCTGTGCTTTCTGTAAGCGGCGGCGATGTTTTGCCTGTTGCTGAGGGAAATATTTCCTTGATGGTTTTTGAAACTTTCTCCAGGGAGTTCCCCGTAAGAACAATAAACTGCCAGGGCTGCTGGCTGGTCGGGTTCGGTGCCCATTTTTGCAGCCTCAAGGCACTCCAGCATTAGCTGTCGAGATGGAATTTCTTTTGTAAAACCCCGGATGCTTTTTCTCCGTTTAATCGTTTCAAGGCAGTCCACTGTTTACTCCTTCTAAATAGTATTTTCGTTCTACAATTTTAAAAGTGCGGCAGCATTTTTGAAGAAGATGTTTTCTTTATCGTTTGCCGTTAAAAAGTCTGATGAGTTGACAGCATTTTTTATGGCTTCAAGATTAAAAATTCCGTCAGAACCATAAACGATCTTGCGTGATCCAAGGGAGGCGTGGAGTTTTTTAATTGTCGGCAGCATGACCGGTTCACCCATTGCATCTTCAATCTGATTAAGGGTTGAGATGTCAACGTAAACGTTTTCGGCATACAGCCCCACCATGATGGTTTCATCCACCCAGGGGTAGCCGGCATGGGCGATGATGATGGGAAGGTCGGGAAAGTCGACCACAACATCATCAATAAAGGTAGGCCTGCAGTATTTTAACCGGCAGCCTTCAGCGGGCGGTTTAATGCCCATGTGGAACATCACCGGTACCTGCAGTTCCTGCGCTTTTTCATAAGAAGGATATAACCGTTCATCGTTGGGATAAAAGCCTGAAGGCGGGTTGATCTTAATTCCCTTGAATCCAAGGTCGTTTACGGCCCGGTCGATTCGGTTCACGTTAATCACTGAAGGGCGGTCAGGGTGAACAGCGGTAAAAGCGATGAACCGGTCAGGATGTGCCTTTATAAATTCAGCGGCATCAT
>Ga0222639_1000274_pt1 | contig 24231 bp, 30 predicted proteins | sample AntAcemetagen185_FD_179863 | JGI IMG/M metagenome (GOLD analysis project Ga0222639, IMG submission 179863) | Saline water microbial communities from Ace Lake, Antarctica - #185 | ecosystem: Environmental > Aquatic > Non-marine Saline and Alkaline > Saline | place: Antarctica: Ace Lake...
CAGACGAGATCAGGAGATTGCGCGCCCAGCGCGCGATGCCTTCCGCTGCCGTCGACCCGGGTTCTGGGGATCTTCCGCCTGAAAGGATTCATCCCAATCCATCTGCGAACAGAATCCTTCAGGACACCTTGGATGGCATCAAGTCCCGCTCGGGAGCCAAGCTCACTTTCGACCTCGCAGGGATCGGAGCCGGCCTGACAGCTCCTGTTGCACTGGCCGCTGCTATCCCCTCGAACTACGGGCAAGGCGAATCCTTCTATGAGGACTGGGTGGACACCGGCCTTGAGACGCTGGGCGCCAGCGCGATCGGCGGCGCGACCCTTCCCGCCTTGGCCCATGCGCTGGCGTACATCCAGCAGCGTCGCGGTCGCTGAAGCAATCGCTACAAGACACCCGACCGCTTTCGGTATTCTGGCCATTTGCTATGGCCGCCATGCACAGCACTGTCGCTGACTTCGAGCGTCATCCAACCGAGAAGCTGATCAAGCTGGCGACCACTCTCCCCGACGGCGCGCCGGTGAAGGCAGCTGTGCTGGCGGCGCTGGCGAAGAAGCAGGGTGGAGGGACTGGCACAACGGTCACCCCAGACTGATTCCCTCCAGGCCCAGCTCGTTCACCCACTCTTCAATGCGGCGCTCTCGCTCCGGGCAGTGGCACTCCTGCAGGGAGAACCACTGGCGCCAGTCGCTCGACCCTTTGCGCCTGTTGCATCTCTCGCAGGCGGCGATCAGGTTCCGCCTTGAGGTCAGCCCGCCACGATGCCTGGGGATGACGTGGTCCAACGTCTTGGCCTCCGCTTCTCCGCAGTAGGCACAGACGTTCTGCCAGGCTTCGAGGATGGATTGCCGAAACAGCCGCTTGGCCGTTCGCTTTGGGACGAGGACTGAGTCACGAATCGCATGGCAAACCTGCAGATCCCCGTCTTGGAGCACGGCGTGAAGCGCGGCTGCCGCCACTCTAACGAGGCCGGCTCGCCGTACCTGCAAGCCCTCGACTTGGCCCGATTACTCTGGATGAGAGGCCATCCCCTCTGGGGATGGCCTGCCCTCCTTCGCCACGAAGTGTCCAGCTCCGCGCTTCAAAGGGTAACACCCCTGACGCCCGGGCACCCCTGTTACTGTCGGTCGCGCAGCCTGTTTCCGGTTGCCTGGCCGCGCTCGCTCCCTCCCGATGTCGCTTCCTGATTTTGTTGTCTCCGTCAATCCAGCCATCCACGGCAAGCCCGACTCCTGGAGTTCGGAGTTCGCCGTTGGCTGGGACAACCAGCGGCTGACCCTCCCAGAAATCCTTGATCTGATCCAGGCCGGCACAGCGGTGATCTTCGCGGGGATGTCCTGCGATAAGCGCACCAGCAGCGCTTTTGCCGGTAGCCAGCTGGTGGCTATCGACGTGGACCACGGCACTCCCATCGACGCCTTGCAGGGCCACTCGCTGGAAGCCCACATCGCCGGGGTCTACACCACGGCCTCCCACCAGAAGATCACCCGCTCCAACCCGGACGGGGAGGATCGCTTCCGCGTCATCTTTGTCCTGCCCAGGCCGGTCAGAGAGGCGGCCATCTACCAGAAGATCACCACCCTCCTGATCGCCGCACTGGGTGGCGACAGCTCCTGCAGTGACCCCTGCCGCGTCTTCTACGGCAACCCTGAAGCCACCATCAGCTTCCGCCCCGAAGCCAGTCCGTTGGGGGAGGACTGGATCCAGCGAGCGCGCGCCGCCATTGAGGACGACCGCCGGCGGGCAGCCGAGGCTGCGGCCTCTCTCGACGAGAAGGATTTGCTGCAGGCGATCTACGTCCTCGAGGAAGTCATCCCACCCACCGGTGACGGTGAGCGCGATCGCTTCATCCGCGTTACCCAAGCCTGCGGCTCCGCCGGCGAAGCTCTGTTCTCCACCTGGTCGGATTGGGCCTCCAGGGGACACCACGGCTCCGGGCGCAATGCCAGGCAATGCAGCGAGCGATTCTTCCGCAAGTGCCGCGGCGATCGCACCAGCCTGAACACTCTCTTCTACTTCGCCCACGAGGTAAACCCCGCCTGGCGCAAGGATCTCCCCCTCGAGGCACGCAAGGAATCCGCCGGGCGGGAAGGCAATACGGGCTCCGCCGTCGGCTATTCCGCCGGCGACTTCAGCGGCGAAGAGGACGAGGAGTACGAGCCGGCCAGCTCCGGCAGTTACGCCCTCGGCAGCTCCTCTCAGTCGGCGAGCGGGGACAAGAAGGCTTCTCCCGGTAAAGGCAAGGGCGGCAAGGGTCAGATCGCTTCACTGCGAAAGGCCATCACCGTCGCCTTCCCTGGCCTGAGGATGAACCTCTCGAGCTACCGGCCGGAGTACCTCGACCCCTCGGGGCAGCCGGTGAGGGTGGAGAAGGACTCCGCCTACCTGCGCATCGGCGCCCTGCTCGAGGGCCAGCCACTGCTCGACAAGGGGCCCTGCTTCGACCTGGCCTTAGAGATCGCCAGCGAGAACGAGTACCACCCGGTGCGCGATTACCTCGAGAACTGCTTGGCCAACGCAGAGCCGATCAACTGCCTCGGCGAGGTCGCCACTCGCTTCCTTGGTGTCCCGCCGGCCGGGGGTAAGGAGAATCCAATCATGGCCCACGGCCAGTCCTATGCCGATGCGGTGATCGAGCGCTTCTTGATCGGCGCTTGCGCCCGCGCCTTCAAGCCCGGCTGCGAGCATCCCTGGATGCCTGTCTTGGTCGGCGGCCAGGGCATCGGCAAGACGTCCTTCTTGCAAGCCCTCACGCCGCCCCAGAGCGACGGAACCTACGCCTTGGCCCCGGTGGTTCAGAACGGGCTCTCTCGCCTCAGGGATCGCCCCCACATCCTCCACTCCGGTTGGATCGTGTTGCTCGACGAGTTCGAGCGCCACTGCGATGCCACCAGCACCGAAGTCCTCAAGAACCTTGTCAGCTCTGGAGTGGACCTCTCGGACCGCAAGTACGAGAACGAGCGCCAGTTCCCTCGCTCCTTCGTGCTGGCAGGCTCAGCGAACAAGCGCACCTTCCTGCGGGATCCGACTGGGAACCGCCGCTTCAAGCCCATCCGCGTGCTGGGTGTCGTCGATCGCGGCGACATCAAGCAGGTGGACCTGGAGTGGCTGTGCGCCAACCGTGAGCAGATCTGGGCTGCCGCCTTGAGCGCCTACCGCGCCGGGCAGACTCACACCTTCAGTGGCTCCGAGGAGATGGTCGTCACCAGCGCCATCAACTTCTTCACCACTCAATCGCCAATCGACGGCGCCGTCACTGACGCCATCTCACGCAACTACACCATCGGCGCCGACGGCCGGCGAGAGGTGCAGCTGTCCCAAGTCGTCAAGGGCCTCGACATGCCCCTGGAGCAGGCCGCCCGCAATGCACCGGCCATCGAGGACGCCATCTCTCGCGACGGGTTCGACCGGACCATGCGCGCCGACGGCACCTTCGTCTGGCAGGAGCGCGCTGAGGTGGCAGCCAAGCGCCGCGGAGAGCAAGCTGCCTTCGCTGGCACGCCCATGCTCCCTCCCTCGAGCGACTTCGAGCCAGCTCGCCGCGAGGAGTCGCTCCCACCACTGTAATCTGAACGCCCTACGCCACTCTTCCTTTGCCTCTGAAGACTCTCCATCCGTTGGATCACATTGACCGCCCCATCATCGAAGCCATGCTTCGCTCGGAATGGCCGGACGACGAAGACCTCGTCAATCTCGCCCGGCTGCGCATGCGCCATCGCAGCTCACGCATTGCCCCCGACCTCGCCCAAGGTCTCGACCAGGTGCTCGCGCTCTGGGAACTGACCGAGGACGAGCTGTTTCGCCGCACCCGCGCCATTTGGGGCCAGCCAGGCTGGCGTCCCAGCTCGGCGGAACAAGCCATCGCCGAACCGGTGGGCAGCGGCTTCGACACCTCCGCAACTTGATCCGTGAAGCTTTTCTATCGCTACAGCGACAGGCCCGATGACGAGGACGTCCAATGCGTCTACCTCGAAACCTGGCGCTTGGCCAGGTTCAGCGCCAGCGGCAAGACCGTTTGGGTCGAGCCTACCGGCTTTCCCAGTGGTGAGCTCAAGCGCTTCCAGCCAAAGAGCCAGCGCCCCTGGGCTCACGACACCCCCGAGCAGGCTTGGGCCGCCTTTGGCCGCCGCAAGCACTGGCAGGCCGCCATCCTGCGGGACAAGCTCAGGAGGGCGATGGCGACGTACGAGTTCGTGGCCAATCACCCTGTCCCTTCGTTTGCTCCTTTTCTGCTATTCCCCGTACCCCCGCTATGACCGCCCTCCTTGCCTCTCACCGCGACCTGGACTTCTCCGTAGTCGGTCTTTACTCGCCCGTGCCGGAGTGCGGCAAAAGCACGCTGGCCCGCGCGCTGCTCCAACAGTCTGTCTGCCACTGCGAGATCATCCCTTTCGCCCGACCGCTCAAGAGCGCGGCGGTTGGCTTTATTGCTTCGCTGGCCGGCGTCACTCTGGCGGAAGCGGCCCACTACGTCTACGTGAACAAGTCCGAGCCCGTCCCCGGACTACGTAACCTCACTGGTCGCGTGGTCCTGCAGAAGCTGGGCGAAGCCGGCCGGCGCATGGACCCAGATCTCTGGGTCAGGAAGTGGGAAGCCTCCGCCCTTGAACGACTGCTGGATGGCTTTTCCGTTGTCGCGGATGACGTCAGGCGCCCCAATGAGGCAGCCGCGGTACTGCGCTGCGGCGGCGGCGAGGTGTGGCGCCTTTCGCGCGCCGAGGCCGAGGTGAACGCCGACCCCGAGGTCATCGCCGATGTCAGCGAAGGGGCCCTTGAGGGGTGGATCTTCAATCGTCGCTTCAGCAATGACGGCACCACTGAAGAGCTGCTTGATACCGTCAGGGCGGACCTGAGTCGCAACCCCTTTCCATGTCTCGCCTGAAGCCCGGCCTGCCTTCCTCCGATGAGATCGCCCCCGGCGATCTCTGCCCGCACCGGGAGCACAGCTGCACGTCTCCAGATGGGCAAGTGCCCCGCTACGCCTCCTCGGGGGCCTGCGTGCAATGCTGCGCCGCACTGACGGAAGGCCGGCTGGAGCTCAACGTCCAGAACATTCACGAGGAGTTCCGCGGGCGCTTCATGGAGTTCTGGGCTCTTGTGGACATCGGCAGCCCCAGTGACTGCTGGCCCTGGAAAGGCAGGCAGCCGTCGGTCGGCTCACCGGTGATCAGCTTCTTCCGTGGCGCCGGCTCTACCCCGCGCAACTACTCCGTCGCGCGAGTGGCCTGCTGTTACACCTGGGGCGACATCGGCCTCCTGCCTTTGCGCCACACCTGTGGCAACAACCGCTGCTGCAACCCTCTACACCTGCGCATTCTGCAGGTTCCGCACTTTCACCACCGCCAGCGCCTGCGCGCTGTGCGCCTGTTCCCGCAGGTTGAAGTCCTCGGAGACCAGATCCGCGTTTACCTTGACGCCCTGCAGACCAACAAGCCCAAGCGCTTGAAGCGCTTGATGGAGTCAGCCCCCGGCTGGATTAGGCCAGCAGAGCTGGGGGCTGATCCGCCGACTGGTCTAAACTGACGATATTCGTCTCTATTCGCCATGGCATTCGACGACTCTAACCGCTGGGGCGTGGGCACGACAGGCGACCCCGACCGTCGGTCGGGGGCTCAGGTCCTCAAGAGCCAGGGCAAGAGTGGCCGCAAGGAGTCTAAAGCGAGAGCAAAACTTAAGGAGGACAAGTTCAAGGCTATGGCCGCTGGCAGTATTTATCAAGGGAGCACCTCTCCGGGCGACCGCTGGAAGCAGGTTGGCTACGGCTCCGGCACCTCTACCAGGACCCACAAGGGAGGCGTCAAGTCATATCGCTCCACCAAGGTTCCCCTCTGGCAGAAGTCCCCCGGCCAAGGCGACCCCAACGACAACAAGAAAAAGGACAGCAAGAAGAAGTCCGCTTACAGCCCCTCCTCCTCGCCCGAAGTTTCAGCCGCCGAGCGCAGCGGCACGGCCGCTGTCGACAACAAGCCAGCGCCCGAGCGCCCGAAGTACAACGAGGGCAATCCGATCGAGGCGCCCGTCTATGACCAGGCCACCGCTGGGGCTGGCAACTTCCTCTCCATTCCCCCAGGACAAGCGCCCACGCGGGCGCTGGACTACGCCGGAGCTCTGACCACCTACAACGACCTCACCGCCAAGGATCTGGCGCTGAGAGCTCGTGACAACAAGGCGCAGACCGAGAGACACTTCACTGGCATGGCCAGGGTGCTGCCGGAGGCGCCCGACGATGACTCCTTAAGCTCTTACAACCGGGTCCTTGACAAACTCAAGAAGGCCAGAGGGATCTTCGCCTGAGCCGGCCGCCGGGTAATCTGATGGGCCACGCCATTCTCCTATGGGTTCCGCCATCAAGCCCGCCCGACCCGAGAGCCGATTCGACCTGGCCCGGCGCTTTTTCCCCGAGCTTGCCCAGCCTGGAAATAAGGCTGACTCCATCGCCTCTATCGAGCTGAACACCAGGGCCTGCGAGGTGGTCCTACTCGATCTGATTAAGCGCCACGACGAGCTCTTCGACGAGCTGGGCTCTGGTGTGCTGGTGCTCAACCTCAACCTGCCCGACGAGAACCAGGTCGGCTATGTGACGCTCGAGGGGTGGGAGCAGGACCTGCAGCAGGCCAAGAGCCTCGGCGATCGGGACTGTGAGGAGTTCTTCGAGAAGGTGGCCCGCTTGGTGCGCGGCAATGAAGATCGCTCCAGCGTCCTGATCCTGGTCATTGACCGCACCAGTCAGCGCCTGATGAAGCTTCCGCGCGACTTCCCCGCCGAAGAGATCCGCGACATCCAGGCGCAGATTGCCGCCGGCTCCGGAGGTATCCTAATCTCCGGTGCTTCCAAGAGGCCCAAGCCCGCTGGCTTTGCTGCCCCCGCCTCGTGACCCTCTCCCCCCGGCTGCCACTGGCGGCGCCCCGGGCTGTGGTAGCTGTCGCCCGGGAGACCATGGGCGGCATCGATCTCGATGGCAATGGCGATGCCACCCTCAGCCCCATGCTGGGAGCGAGGGAGTTCAGGCTGCCATCCGACCCGCTGAGGTGGCATCCGCCAGGCAGGGGCCGGGTGTTCGCTTCGATTACAGACGGCGGCCTGCGCCGCTGCCGTCTCCTGCTGAGCACCCTCCAAGAGGCTTGGCGCCTTGGCGCGGCTGACGGCGACGTCAAGGAAGCTGTGGCCTGGACGACCTATGGCGAGATCCAGCGCCACTGCCCCTGGATCTGGGATGCGCCCCTGATGACCTGCGTCCCCTATCGCCGGCTGCCGCCCCGCTTCTATGACGACGAGCTTGAGATGCTCGCACCTGCTGATCCCGGTCGCTGGGGATTCCTGTTGTACTTCCCGCGCATGGACAGCCTGGCCTCCAGTCGCGCTCGCTTCTACGGGGCAGCCGGGAGGATCGGCCGGGTGATTGAGGTCGGAGCGCAGCCAGCTGACTGGAGGGAAGGCTATCTTGCTTGCACCGGCAAGCCCTACGACGAAGCCCCGCAGTGAGTCTTCCTCCTGGCATGCCCAGCTTCCGCCACCCCTCTGGCGAAGAGTACCTGTTGATCCGCTCCATCACCCAGGACAACTGGCTGACGTGGCGCGACGCTCTCCCGCGGAACCCCATGGCTTGGACCTTGCTGAGCTCTTTTCATGCCAGCTGGGTTGAGCCCTTGGCCGCCACTCTGGGCCGCGTCCTCGAGGCCTCCTGGCCTGGGAGCCAGAAGCTGCTGGAGTCCCCTTTCCGCGTGGACCGCTGGTTCGATCCCTACGACCCGGGCACGCCCTGGGGCGACGGCCGCTGCTGCCGCTTCTCGGTCCAAGGTCTTGACCCAGAATGCTTCGCTTCGGGTGGACGCAAGACCTTCTCACCTCGCCACCTCAAGATCGCCGCCGTTCCCAACGGTTGGATCCAAGCAGAGCTGATCGCCGTGCCGCCCGCTCCGAAGCGGAAGGGCCGCAAGAGGGTCAAGGCTTAGAGCTCCCGCGCCCCTGATCGCGAGTAGGCCTCGCGCCTCAACTGGCGCACGGAGTCGTCGCCTGAGCCCCATTCGCCGCTGCCGTATTGGTCGAAGACTCCGCTGATGTCCCGCCGCCTGGCAGCCGCCTGTTGCTGCAGTTCGCCAGAGGCTTGATAGCTGCTGCGCTCGGGGGACTCGTCAGCCAGATTGCGCCGCTTGCGCATCCGCGCCCTGTACTGATCGGCCCGGGTCAGGGCTTCGCTGGTTTCGCGACCAGGGCTGTATTCGCGGGTCTCTTTGTAGCGGCGATCAATTTTTGCCATTGCTGATGTCTACTGGTAGGAGACTACGAACGCGCCGGCGTCAAAGCTGCTGTTCGCGGGGTAGTTGCTTGCCAGGGAGACCCGATCAAGCACTGCGTCCAAATAGACGATGCCTGACGTCACTCCAAGCACGTCGCTGACGTTGTTGTAGAACCATGAGCCCGTACAGACCCAGTTGTTTCCGTTTGTGTTCGTGATAACCAGTTCCCCCGTTACCACATTTCCGGCGCTCTCTGACATTGGTACGGGAAAACCCGAGCTTTGCGTTTGCACGTCCGGCAACGTAGCGCTAGTCAGGATCACCGCTCTTGCTTGATACCCGGTGTCGACCATACCGGCAGCCCTGCCCAGTCTGAGGACAATCCTTGCCGTTCCATTGAGGCTCATCGCCTCGAAGGCGATCCTGACCCTTGTTGCCCAGCTCGGTATTCCAGTCCTGACCACCTCCGTTCCGGAAAGACTTAAGGACCCCAGTTTTGTGTATGGCCTCTCCAGGTCGATCGTCCGGTCGGAGGCGAGGGATCCGCCGCCCAGGAGTCCTGCTCCAGCGATAATCTGGCGGGCAGGTTGAACGGCTGAGTCGGCGGCGTTCAGGGAATTGATGGAGGCAGTGGACAGCGAGAGCGTCCGGTCAGCCGACAGGGTCCCTCCCCCGGCTAGTCCCGTGCCCGCGGCGATCAGCCTGCCGATGAAGGCTGAACTGTCCGCCAGGGCAAGCGAGGCGATGCTGGCGGACGACAGGGATAGGGTGCGGTCCGCTGCGAAGCTGCCTCCTCCAGTCAGTCCCGTCCCCGCGCTGATCTGGCGACTGGGCTGAACAGCCGAGTCGGCCGCGTTCAAGGAGTTGATCGACGATGTCGATAGGGACAGGGTGCGATCCCCCGCCAGGCTTCCGCCGCCAGTCAGCCCGGTGCCGGTGCTGACCAAGCGCGAGCCCTGGACAGAGCTGTTTGCCAGGTTCAGCGAGGTGATGCTGGCGGACGACAGGGATAGGGTGCGGTCCGCTGCCAAGCTGCCTCCTCCAGTCAGTCCAGTACCCGCGAAGATCGACCTCGACGCAGAGGCCGCCGAGGCGGCCAGGTTGAGCGAGTTGATGCTGGCTGTCGACAGGGAAATGGTGCGGTCCCCTGAGAGGTTCCCGCCGCCTACCAGTCCCGTCCCCGCGCTGATCTGGCGACTGGGCTGAACAGCCGAGTCGGCCGCGTTCAAGGAGTTGATCGACGATGTCGATAGGGACAGGGTGCGATCCCCCGCCAGGCTTCCGCCGCCAGTCAGCCCGGTGCCGGTGCTGACCAAGCGCGAGCCCTGGACAGAGCTGTCTGCCAGGTTCAGCGAGTTCTGCGTTGCTGTCGAGATCGAAATGGTGACGTCTCCTGCCAGCGCTCCGCCGCCTGCCAGGCCGCTCCCGGCGCTGACCAGTCGAGCTCCCTGGACCGCGGAGTCTGCTCGCCCCAGAGATAGCAGCGTCGCGGATGACAGGGCCAAGCTGCGGTTGGCGCTCAGGTCGCCGCCGCCGGTCAGACCCGTACCTGCCGTGATCGTTCTCGCCGAAGGGGTCGCGGCGTCGGCCAGTGCCAGGGAGGCCAGGGTGGCGGTCGACAGCGACAGCGTCCGGTCGGCCGACAGGGTCCCTCCCCCGGTCATTCCCGTGCCGGCGGCGATGAGCCGGCCGACGAAGGCTGAGGTGTCAGCCAGGTCGAGCGAAGCGATGCTGGCCGCTGACAGGGAGATCGTGCGATCCGCCGCCAGGCTTCCGCCGCCAGTTAGTCCTGTCCCTGCGCTGAGCTGGCGGGCTGGTTGAACTGCGGAGTCCGCCGCTCCCAGCGAGCTGATCGAGGCGGCCGACAAGGCCAGCGTCCGGTTTGCTGCCAGGGTTCCGCCGCCCTCCAGCCCGGTGCCCGCAATGATGGTGCGGGATGTCTCGACCTTGTCGTTGTTGAGGTTGACGAAGTTGGCGTCAACCTCTTCGTGCGCAAGCGCGCTGCCTTTCCCGATTCGTGTGACGATCGTCGCCATTTGCGCCAGCCTGGAACCCGCCCATCCTAAGAGCGGCTCGCTGGCCTTCCTTCAGGCGTTGCCAATGAACGGGTCGGGGAAATCACCGTTGGCGTCGTTGAAGGCCGGCCTGGGAAAGCGGTTGCGGTTGACCTCGTCGAATCCCTGCGGCGCCTGGAAGTCCAGCGGCCCTTGAGCTCGCGCATTCAAGGGGTTGGCTTGTACGGCACGGTTCTGCCGATCAAGGTCAGCGGCGATCTCTTTTTCGATCTCGAGGCGCATCTGCTCTCGCTGCTGGTCAGCCCACTGCTTGAGCAGGGCGGCTTCTTGCTCGGCTTGCACTTGGGCTTGCTGCAGCTCGTACTGGGCTTGGGCCTCCGCTGCCTCGCGGCTGGCCCTGGCCTGGACGGCCTCTCGACGTCTTTGCTCTTCGAGTTCCGCGGCGGCGCGGAAGGCGTCTGCCACTTCAACGCGGGTCGGCGTGCTCTCCAGCCGGCTCAGCAAGCTGGAGACCTGTTCCTCGAAGGTGCTCAACTGCTTGACCTCGTCCTGCAACTCGCCCACGCTTTCCGCCAGCACGCCTGCGTCGATCACGTGGTCGCTCAGCTTGGAATCCGTCTTCGTCCAGGCATCTGACAAGACCCTCTCGACAGCGAAGATGTAGTCCCGGTCCTTGCGGCGCAGCCGGCTGTGATCGATCTTCAGCAGGCCAGCGCAGGCAGCGCCTCCTGCCAGGGCGGCGAAAAAAGCTTCAAGCATGGGGCGATCAGGAGGTGGGTTTCGCCACCTTATCACCAGAGGCTTCCGCCCCAATGGCGCCGGCTCTCTCCAGCAGGACGAACGGATCAAAGCCATGGCGCATTTCGGTCACCACCTTCTCGGTCACGCTCTCAAAGTCCTCTTCATCGAAGACGTTGGCGTGGCGACCTTCGCCCCAGTCCGCTGTGGTCATGCTGATCAGTTCCTTGCGCACGGCCTCCTTCAGATCCTCGGGTGTTCCTCCGTCGCGCAGCAGGGTCGGGATGACCTTGTCGGCAGCCCGCAGGGCGATCGGCACCAGCACCAGCAACGCCCGCTGCGTGCGGCGGATGGCGTAGGCCTCGTACAGCTTGGAGATCCCCAATAGGTAGGGACCCATCAGGAACAGGCAGGTGATCCGCAGCCAGTCTTCCGGCTTGAGGAACAGGGTCAGCCCGACCAGCCCGATCAGCCCAGGCAGTCCCAGCCAGATGTAGCGACCGATCATCTGGCGATTCACAGCCCCGGCTCCAGGTCGCCTGCCGCAGCAAGAATGCTCGCCACCTCTGGCATGGTCACTCCCGTCGCAGTCGCAATCTGCTGGTGGGACAGGCCGCGGGCGCGCATGAACTGCACGCGCTCTGCTTGCGCATTTTCCCCGCCCCAGCGCGCCTTGGACTCAGGGCCGGAGGGGGCGACGAAAGCGCTAAGACCAGCGACCGCTCCGGCCCCTTCCTCCTTCTTGCGCAGTGCATCCAGCATCGGGTTGACCGTGAAGTAGCCGCCAATGGTGCCCGCTATCGCCAGGGCGCCAAGCACGATAGAGAGAGCGTGCTCTTGAACCACCTCGTTGCACTGCCCCTGCTGCTCCTGGAAGCGCAGGCAATCGCCAATCGAGAACAGGCCTACCACCAGGGCAGCCGTGCCTGCAATGACGCCGCCGCCGGCCAGGACTGGCGCCGTGGGGTTCTGTCGCACAAGCCCAGACCGAGTGGGGACAGACTAGCGAACCTAGCGGCCAGCTCTATCGGTGTCCCAGTTGCTGGGCCAGGTGTCGCCTGAGAGGGTCGAAGTTCGAGAAGGGCACCATGCTGCCGCTTCCTTTCGGAGCTGGGGCCAGCAGGTCGAACGACGCAATCGTTCCATCGCTTGAAACGACTCGACCCGTCCCTCCTTGAGTGCCGATCGTCTGGCCGGGCTGCACCTGGTCTCCGACCCTGACATTGATCCCGTCGTCAGCCAGGTGCGCGTAAAGGGCGTCGACGCTCTTCCCGCTCAGGGGATCCTGCCCTTCTACGACGACGTAGTTCCCGTACCCCTTGCCCGGACCGCCCTGCCTGCCGATGTCCTTGACAGTGCCCCCGAGCAGTGCTGGGAATTGCTTGCTCTTGAACCACAGGTCAATCCCGGGCTGCCCGGAGTCAAAGGTGATGGACTCCGGCTTCTCGAAGCCTCCGCCACTCGCAGGAGGCTGAGGGCGAGGTGTTGGCTCGGCTGCCCTCATCCCTCCACCCGTGCTGGCAGCAGGACCGAGCTGTTCCGGGGCCGGCGCTGGCTCCACTCTTCCGTTCAGCACCTGAATGGCCGCCGCTCCCAGGCTCCCCGGGTCCAGTAGTGGCGGCGCGTCCTGCTTCCTGCTGGCGGGCTGCTGCTGCCCATTGATCTGAGGGGCGGCCGGGGGTGGCGTCGAGCCCTCTCCTTCGTCGAATAGTCCGGCCAGTTTGCCGAGCTCATCGGCAAACTCAGCTCCTTGAGCAAACTTCGCGGGAGCGCTTGCCCCGCCGCCAAGGCCCGCCAGTGCTACGGCGGTTAGGGGGTTGGAGCTGCGCAATTCTTCCACGCCGGCCAGGGCGGGCGCTGGCACTGGCGCCGGCTTGCCGGTTGTCGCCGCCCGAGGGCTGCCGCTGCTTGAGCCCCAGGCCTGCGGCAGCTCCCAGAATTTCTTGACCGGCTGCCCGTAGTAGCTCTTGCCCTCCAGCGTCGGCAGGGAGGCCCACTCCGGCGCCAGCTTGGCGACGTTCTCGGGGGTCAAGGTGTCCCTTTCGGGGTCGACCCCGCGTCGTCGCATCAACTCCAGCGCTGCCCGGTCTTGGTTCTCCGGAGTCATGGGAACGTTCTTGCCTCCGTTCACCCCTTTCCACGTCGTTGACAGAAACTGGTAACGACCGCTGGCGTCCGAAGCGTAACCCCCGCTTTTGTTGACCCTGCCCGGGTGGGGGGCGTTGACGTCTAGGGGTTGACCGTACCCAAAGGTGGTCCTATACCCCTGCTCCCCTTTGGTGCCCTCCGCCATGGCGACGGTATCGAGCCATTGGCGCGAATATCCTCCAGCCACTCAGCGGTCCGGCATCTGAAGTGCCCAGTCTACGACTTCTTTTTCCTGGACCCCATCCAGCCTTGCTTCGATGGCTTCGATGGCCTCGATGTAGAGATCCCCTTCCTGCCTTGTTGGGCGTCGTCCCATCAGCAGGGTCAGCTCGTCTTCGTCTAAGGGGTCGGGCATGGAGTCTTCGTCGCCAAAGCCCCATTCGTCAGCGGGCATGCCATGGACCGCCAGGCCGGCGTCAAGCAAGAGCAGGAGGAAGAAGCGCCTGTCGAGCACGCGGGTCCGCCGTTCGTCCAGCACGACCTCGATCAGCTCGTGACGGCTCACGCTTCGCAGGCGGTGCTCAAGCAGCCGGAGCCTCAACTCCAACGCGCCATCGACCAGCGCCTCCGCTCCCTCTTCCTCCAGTGGATCAAGGATTGCCTCCTCCATCTGCGCCTTCAGTTGACTGGGCGCATGCTATCAACCACCGCTCGCCCGGATAATGGAGCAACGCCGCGCGGGCTTGCGCTCTGACGTCCCTCGTCAGGCGTGGCGTCCGCTTGGGACTGCTCAACAGCTGCAGCAGGTCCCTGGCCTGGAGCAGGGCGATCGCTTCCTTGGACGAAGGCCCGCTCACGAATTCACCAGCCTGAGGGCGCCTTGGCCGCTGCTCCAGCTTCCGCCGTCGGCTGGATCCCAAACGCGAGCCTCGCGCGTGCCGCGCTTCAGCCACCAGTCATCGATCCTCGCAAGGGCCGCACTGGGCTCTCTAGTGGAAGTCCAGAGAATGGGCGGGCGGTCTGCTGGCATCGCGGCGTCCTCTCCTGTGTCGAGATTGCGGGTGTCCACCGAGACGCCGGAGGCTTCCGCGATCGCCACGATGGCGCTGTCGAGCTCGAGGTCGCGCCGGGCGTTGACCCGGAAAAACCCGTTCTCCTTGGCGGCTGGCTGGGCCGATTGGAACTGCCTCTCCACGTCCATGAACGGATAGTCGGCCGGCTCGTAGAAGGGCAGCTTGGCTCTCCATCGATCGGCGTGGATGTGCTTGCAGGCCCTGCGCCTGTCGGCCCTCTCGTCAAGCTGCCTGAACCTCGTTCGATAGCCGGCCACCGCGACCTCCCATCGATTCAGCGGGGCGCTCTGGGCGCTGGGCAGAGGGAAGCGCGCCGACTGCGGGGCGCCAGATGGCTGGTCCAGTACCGCAGTGAGCAACCCGCTGTGATCCGGGCAATCGCAACCCCAGGCCTCGGAGCTGACCAACATTCTCTCCTCCCCCGTATTCCAGAGGACTGGCTTCTGCCTGTCGTAGCTCCGCAGCGACCAGAACTTGCGCGGCGATTCCAGCGTCGGCCGGATCCGGCGGTACGGCCGGGATAGGTCGAACCAGAGCGCGCCGTTCTCGGTGTCCACCGCCACCAGGGTGTATGCAATCGCGTCCTCCGGCTGATCCAGTAGTCCATAGCCCCCGCCTACCGGTATCGCTGAGTTCTCGAACTGCAGGCCCACCAGGGTCTTCCACTGTTCCAGTTGCCCGCTCGAGAGTGTTGCTCCTACGCTGAGGATGATGCGATCGCGGGACACGTCGCCCCCTGTGCGACGCAGCGCGATGTCGCTTGCCTGCAGCACTTGAGGTAGTACCCAGGAGCCGCGCATCATCCTGACCACTTGCCAGGTGGTGCGCCCCGCGCTGCCAGCTGCGAATGCTGTCAACTCGTAGCGATTGTGCTGAGCCCAGGGGGCGAAGTCGCGCAACGGCTGAACCTCGTAGCTAGAGGTGTAGCGCCCGCCGGCCGCATTGCCGACAGCCAGGTCGAGCCCTGCTCGCCAGCGCTTGTAGTCGCTGCGACTGTCGTATTCCTGCAGAACCGTGCGGAAGACGGCTCCGCCGCGTTGACTGGGGTCCGCTCCTCGTCTGCGGCTTTCCGCGGGCTTGGGCCTGCCTGGTACTCCGAAGTTCCCAAAGCTTGATCCCTTCCCAAAGCCGTCGGTGCGCGGCGTCGGTCCACTGAAGCTCCGGCGCATGGCCCTAGTAGTAGCCGCCTTGAGCGAAGACGCCGACCGTGGTACTGGGGGTCGGCAGGAGCAGCCGGGTGGTGAGGCCCACCATCAACGTCTTGCCGGTCGGGATGATCAGCGCAGTGTTCTTTTTCTCGCGCTCCGTGCTGACCACGGCTGCTCCAAGGTTGGGCACGGGCACAAGGACGTCAGGTAGTTCGAAGTGGGAGCGACGGCCGACCGTGCTGGAAGCAATAGCCACGATGGCCACTGCCTGGGTGTTGGACTCGGTGACGGCCAGCACGGATTGCTCAGTGCTGAGGAACAGAACGACAGAGGAAGCTGTCGAGTTCGCCTCGTTGTTGACCACGCAGACGCTGTCGATGATCGCGCCCTCCTCGGTGGCGGGCACCAGGATCTTCAGGCCACCTGGGTTCAGGTCGGCCAGGTTGCCCGGCGCTCCGAGCCCGGCGACGGGCCCCAGTAGGGCTGACTCGTGCAGCGGCCGGTCGACCAGGAGCGGCTGCTTGTTCGTCCCGGTGGAGGCCATGAAAGCTCAGCTTTTGCCCGAGTCTACTTCGAGGATCGCTTCGATCTCTTCCTCTTCATCTGCCCACCGGCGGACGTGTCGATGCCAGCGGCTTCCATGGCTGCCACTTGCGCCGATCCACTGATCGGCAGCATGCCAGGCATGGGCAGTCCGGCCAGCTCGGCGGCGCCTGCCGCGGACATCTGCAGCTGGGGGAGCCCTGCCAGGTTGGGCCTGTTGAGCACGATCCGCTGCTGAGCATTGGGAGAGGGGATCATGCCCGGGGTTCTCATGGGCACCACGCCGTCGCCGTACGGGGTGCTGCGCACCTGCATGGTGGGAGCCAGCCCGTTGGCATTCATCGGGTTGTTCATCTGAAACCTCGGCAGCATCCGCGCCGCAGGGTCGATGTGGTGCGAGAACAGTGCCGCGATCTCCGTGGCTTGCTTCTCGTTCATCGGCTCACGGGCGTTCACAGGAAGCTCCCTTGCATCATGCGGGGATTCCAGTTGGTGCTGCGCAGGTCAAACTGCGGCTCCTGCTTGGGCCTGCCAGGTCCGCCCCACTCCGGCTGCCACAGCGGCTCGTCGTCTGGCGCTGTACCGGTGGCCACGGCCGCGCGCTGGCGGGCCTCCTGGGGGCTGGACCCGTTCAGGAGGTCTCCCTGGAACTGGAAGCCGGAGAGGCCGGAAGCGTCGGCTGGGCTGGACCCGTTCAGGAGGTCTCCCTGGAACTGGAAGCCGGAGAGGCCGGAAGCGTCGGCTGGGTTGGGCGCCGTTGCTGGCGCTTGCAAGGGAGGAGCCAGCTGCGCAGTGCTGGGATCCCAGGCCGTTGGCGAGAATTCGGCACCTTCGGCGCTGCCGGTGAAGCGAGGCACTCCGCTGGTGTCGACGAGCGAATCTGCCGCCAGGGCTTCCTTGCTCCAAGGATTCGTGCTGGCCGCCATCGGGCCTCCCGCGAACTGACCGGAGTAGTCAACCACGCCAGTGGCGCTCGGCGGCAGGCTGCGCTCAGGGGTCCATCCCAGCTTTCTCGCGAGCTTCTTATTGGCGTTCGCCCATTGCGCCATGTCCGCGGCCTGCCAGTAGACATCCTGCGTGGGATCGCTGGTGGCCGGCGTGTTCTCGGCGTACAGGTAGCCCATCTTCTGTTCGTAGCGCGCCTTTTGCGCTGCTGCGCCGCGGTCTTCCGCCGCCTTCTTGACCGTTGCGTTCTGCCATCCTTGGGTGGTAGCCGGGTTCGGAACCACGGGTCCCTGGCCTGGGGCGTTTGTCATACCCTTCAGGCTGGCCTGAGCGGATTGATTCATCGTCCGCAGCCTCTCCGGCGTGCTGTCGATCGTCAGGCGTCCGGGGGGCTTGCCAGCTGCACCCCCGCTGCTCGTGGGTGCCGGGGCTTGCCTGACCATGTTCGGCGCCGGCGCGGGCGGGCCATACCGTGCCCCCGCCTGCGGGGCGGGGTTCGGCCGCACGTTGTCGACAGACGCCCTGCTTCGTCCCTGCATGCGAGGACTCGGCGGGCCGTACTGAGGGCCCGCCTGCGGGGCGGGGTTCGGCCGCACGTTGTCGACAGACGCCCTTGGCGCCACTCTAGTGAGGCTTGCTCCCTGCATGCGAGGACTCGGCGGGCCCGCCTGCGGGGCGGGGTTCGGCCGCACGTTGTCGATAAACGTCCTCCTTCGTCCCTGCATGCGAGGACTCGGCGGGCCGTACTGAGGGCCGGCCTGCGGGGCGGGGTTCGGCCGCACGTTGTTGACAGACGCCCTGCTTCGTCCCTGCCTGCGAGGACTCGCCTGCGGGGCGGGGTTCGGCCGCACGTTGTCGATAAACGTCCTCCTTCGTCCCTGCATGCGAGGACTCGGCGGGCCGGCCTGCGGGGCGGCCTGCGGGGCGGCCCGCCGGGCGGGGTCTCTTTCGCCGCGTCGGCGTCTAATTCTGCGCTCTGATGGCGTCAGATTTGCCCAGCTGCTTGTCATCGAGGCCGCTCTTTAACTTGACCCCACCTTAGGGCAGCCAGACTGGCTCTATCGCCAGGAGGCGGCTCCGCCGGTGTGCAACGCAATCCTGGTACCGACAGCCGTGTCGGCTGGCCCCGGGATGGCATTGATGAACTCTGCGCCAGCGCGGTGAAAGGCATAGCGGCGCACGTCCTCCCGCCTGTAGTTCGGCACGAACAGTGATTCGGCCAGGTAGTCCACCTCCATGAGGTAGATCTCCCGGTACACCAGCGCTGCCCTGATGGGGTCAGACTGGAAAATGGCCCGATCGATGTCGCCTGTAATGCGCTCAACCCTGCTAGGTGTCGGGCCCGATGCGTCTTTCAGGACCTCGGAAAGTCGCCAGGTGTTGTCACAGCGCGTCAGGTGTTTGAGGATCTGCTCCAGCCAGACCGAGTCAGGAATGCGCGCCATTGCCTCCTCGAGCTCTGCCGCGTCACCCGCTGGGATGCCGGCGCCGGAGTTGAAGCCCAGGTGAAAACGGCAGCGTGACTTGTCGAATGGTGAGAGTTCGATGATCGGCGGCCCGGGGCGTCCTCAGTCTATTCAGGCAACGAAAACCAGATCGGCCTCGAACACCTCGTCCCAGTCGACGCGACTGACTTGGCGCAACTGTTCCAGGCTCGAGAACTTCTCGCCCGGCAAGGTCCCCCTGAGCTCGACGATCTTCTTGGCCGTGCTGTATCCCACTCCGTGGATTCGATCGGCGATCTGCTCGGGCGAGGCCATGTTCAGGTTCAGCCGGGTCTCCATCGGCAGGCTGGACTCGCGTCTTTCATTGCGCTCCTCTTTCTCCGCGGCAGCCGGGATTACCATCTCACGCTTGCTCACGCCATCCTTGACGTCGTACTCGACGAGCTCGCGCCGGCTGACGTAGTCGGTGCTGCCGTTGTTGAACTTCATCAAGGCGTACTCAGTGCCGTGATAGGAGACCAGCTCCATCGTCTGCTGGGTTTTGATGTGGCGATAGAGGACCATCGGGCCGGCGTGACGAATCACGGAGATCCTAGCGGGGACCAGTTCAGACCTCTTCTCCCACTTCTGCGCTGCCCTGGTCGGCGTCAACAATCACTCCTCCGCTGGGCTTGCCGCTCCATTGGCCGCCACGAAAAACCCGCCCCTTTCGAGGCGGGTCAGTTGATTGCCGCTTGCGCAGCTTGCGCTCAGCCTGCAGCGGAGGGCAGACCGCCGAAGGCGCTGGGGCCCGGCACGTCATCAGGAAGCGTGAAGCACGCTTCGGCGATGACGTAGCTGCCTTCAGTGAAGGTGCTGCTGAGGCCTGCACCTGCGCCGTCGGCTGTGGTGTTGTTGTAGACGCGCAGGGTGAGGGGGCCGCCGGTGGTGATGACGCCGGCGTTGATCAGCGCATCCCGTGAGGTCTGACCGGGGGTCACCGTGGTGTTCGCAATGGTGAACGCCGGGGCGCTCAGGGCCGTTGCGGTCAGGGCTGCCGAGGGGTCAACGTTGAGAGCGGAAGCAAGCTTGAGCTCTTGGGCGTTGGTTCCCACCAGCCCTGAGGTGGCGACACCCACATCCCGATTACGCCGAGCGTCGAGGACGCGCAGGCCGAGTCGGTAGATGCAGGCTCCCAAGGGGATGACCATCCCGATCTGATCGGGACGGGTCTTCTCGCCGACGACACGCTTGTCGTCACTGGGGATCACGATGTCCCAGCTGCTGGCTGAGGTCGTGATCTTGGCGTAGCCGACCAGATGGCGAGCCACTCGGCCGGGGTAGCAGCCGACGATCCCCTGGTTGAGGATCGAGGCAATGGGGTTGACGTAGTTGCCTGGGTAAATCTTGGGGGCCATGATTGGTTCCTGTACTCCTGTGTGATCAGTAGATGAAGGAGTACGCGACGGTCACGAAGTCCTTGTTGAGGATCTCGAAACCAGCCATCAGTTCCCAAACAAGAATAATGAATCGACCGAAGTCGTCATTGTTATTGATGAGGACTTGCGCATCCTGGCCGCCGATGCCAATGCCGACGGACTGAAGGCCGAAGAAGAGGATCGGAGCGGCGCCGTAGACCTTGCTGCCACCGCCGCCGACAGAGGCGTCGATGTTCGTGGTGAAGCTCTTCTCGGGCATGTTGGTGCTCTCGAAGAAGCGCACCCCTTCGTAGGGGAAGCCGACCGGCATGACCGGCTGGCCCGCAAGGTTGCCCGTGCCACCGTAGGCAGGGGTCATGCCCAGGTAAAGGTTGGCGTTGGGAGCCAGCCAGGGCTGGGTGGGATCGATGATCCCTTGGCCGGTCTCGCGGGAAGCAGCCCGGAAGTCAGGATCCTGACGCAGGTGCTTCATCGCCACTGGGTCGATGATGCCCCGGTAGAGGCCGTCAGCGAAGGTGGGGACGTTGCGCTTGCGCAGGCCGGTCACGATCTCCATGAGATCGATCACGGGCGAGAACTTGCCCGACAGATTCGGCGTGCCGGTGTAGGACTCAACCGTGGTGGGGTTGGTCTTGACCTTGCCGTTCGGGAAGTAGTAGCCACCGCGGTCGTAGTCGGCCGAGCCGTTGGCTTCCGCCTTGAACAGTTCGTCCATCAAGACGCGGTCACGCCAGCGGCGATAGTCGTCGAGAAGGGTGATGGAGCCCACGCTTTGGTGGAACCGGGTCATGTCCCCGGTGCTGAACAGAAGGCGCTGGGCCTTGATCAGGGTTTCGCGCGAGACCTTGAAGGTGCTGGGTTGATTGGGATCTTCGGGATCGGCAGGTCCGGTGTACTCAGTCAGGGTGACTGGCACCTTCTCCTTGACAATGCCGCGGGATGAAGCTGTTCCGATCTGCTGGTCAGCGGTGCGAGCTCGGGATGCCTTGGTTCCAGGAGATCCCCAGTACCTGTAGCGATCCAGGATCACCGTTTCACCGGGCTGGGCCGCGAAATCGTGAACGACGGTTGGGTCGATCGCGAGCTCGGCGACATAGGCCGGGTGAGGCCGGTGAAGCTCCGCGCCGATAACAGCAGGAAACTCATTATCGACCCACATGGGCTGAACTCCTGGAGTAAATCAACAAAGAGCGGCACCTTGCGAGCGCCGTGATAGCATCCTAGGAATAATAAATGGGCGAAACGCAAATGGACCCCGACGCCTTCCGCTTGATGTTGGGACTTCTCTTTGCTGACGGTTATTTTCACCGCTCTAAGACACCTCGCGGCTTCAAATACAGGGCGACTTTTTTGGGCGGAATGGGCGAAATGCCACTGCTTCAAGAGAAGCTTTTTGAGGTCCGCAAGTGCTTGCGCACTAATGCAGCCATCGACACCTACGTGGTCGCCCGCAAGCCACGGAACGGTCCCGACTCTCCTATTCGCAAGAGCGGCACCCGCGTCTGCCGCTTCCGCGTGTCCTCCCGTCACCTCGACGCCTGCTGGCGCGTGCTGTGCCCTCAGGGTTACCGCCAGATCACCAGCGCCCTTGTCGGAAAGCTCGGTGCCAGGGCAGCCGCCTGGCTCTGGTCGGAGAATGTGCGCCTTCTTCCTGAGGACGGTGACGGAGACGGTGGCGCCATCCTTCGTCGCGTCGGCCGCACCGGTGAGGAAGCTGAGATCGTCTCGGAATGGCTGGCCCTGCTGACCGGCGCCCGCTCGCTCATCACCACCGAAGGGCGCACTCCCAGGCTGCTGTTCAGTCGCGGCAGCCGTGAGCTATTGCAGACCGCTCTTCACCCGGTCGCGCCTTTCTACTCCGGCTGGCTGTTCAAGACGTGAGCTCCGACTTCGCCCACCTGGTCGCCCGCTGCGTGCTGGGGCTTGGCAATCTTGAGCGCAAGGGATCCCTGCAGCGCCCCTGGCTCACCCTGGTCAGGTCCGGCGGAGAGCTCGCCTATCTGCGACACCTCCATGTTCAGCTGCGCCGGCTTTGCAGTGGTCAGTACAGGTCTCAGCTGGACTGGATCCCCGGGACCAGTGGCGGAGATATGGCCAGGCTGCGCTTCCACTCAGAAGAGCTCGAGGGGTTGATCGGCCGGCCCCCTGCTGAGCTCTGGCGCCTCTGCTCTTCTTGTGATCGCCAGGGGTTGGGCCACCTCACGGCTGTCCTCTGGCTGGACCGAGGCGGTTGGCGCCCTGTCGGCCGAGGCGGCTTGATCTGGGCTCGCACCAGTGATGACATTTTCAAACCCCTTGACCTGCTACGTCTTCACTCGGTTATCGGCGCCAAGCCCGGCAATGGAGGCGGCAGGCGCAGCGGCTATCAGGCCATCCTCGTGCCGGAGTCCGGCATGCGCTCATTGCTTCGACTGCTCCGCCCTTCGTGCCACCCCAGCATGCTGGGGTGCCTACGCCGGCAGCAGCCAGGGGTCAGGCATGGGCTGATGGCGCTCAGAGAGGAGAGGGGGCCGTCGTCCACCAGCCTGCTTCGGGAGGCTATCGGCTTCCTACCGTAGGGGCAGAAGAGATCCGCCCCATGCCAGTCGATCAGTACGGCCGAGACCCCGCGCCACTGCGCAGTCTCTACGGGGGCAGCTACACCTCAAGCGGTAGTCACAACGACACCCGGCTGCCACTCAACAAGAGCCCTCAGACGCCGGAACTCTTAGGCGTTCTCGGCGTTGGTCTCCATCGCATCGAGGGGCTGATCGGCTCCCAGTCCGGGGCAGCCACTCGCTTTTACGAGTTCGAGACCGCGGCACCATCGCGCATCCGCTTGCGCCCTGTCTCGGTCAATGCGTTCACCAGCCCACGGGTCCAATGGGCCTTGCGCCGCGTTGACGGCGGTGACGGCGTAATGCTCGAAGATCTCCAGCTGCAGTCCCGCAACCAAGAAGGTACTGGCCAGAGTGGTTTCCTGATTCAGCCCGGCAGGTTCCGGGTCACCGTGTCGACCTCGGGCTGGTATCAGCTGCCGTTCGTCGCCGACCTGGACCTTCGGGAGCCTGTCGTCATTGGCTCCGGAGAAAGCTCCGACCTCGCCAACACTGTCGCCACGCTCGAGCTTGATGTCGATGTCAGGCTGAACTACCCCTTGCTCCTACCTGCTTCCGGGGACGCGGCGGAATCTCTGGGCCAGGAGTTCGTGCTCGACTTCACCGCCGTCCTGCAACGAACAGTCCTCCTGCCAGTCGTGCTCTTCTTCTCCTATGTGCGGGACGACTACTGGGAGTTCGGCTACGCGGAAGGGGACGGAGATTCGATCACCGACAGCGAGCTTGTCGCAAACGCGATCCTCGAGATCACAGCATCCCTCTCTGTGACCACGCCGTCCAGTCCGTAGACTGCGCTCACACGGTGGCGCTCTTTCGATGGCCTTTTCAGATGCCTTGGCCAATTCCCTGCTGGGGTGGTTCAAGGGCTCCGCTTTCGTCACAGCCCCCTCCACTACTCTGCACCTCAGTCTTCACACAGGTGAGCCCGGGCCGGCCGGCACTCAAAGCGACGTCACAACGGCAGTGGCGGGCGGGCGGGCGGCTATGCCGGTCGCCGACTTGGGGGCCATTGGCTCTGACGCTGCTGGCGGTCGGGTGATCTCCGTGGAAGCGATCGTCAACTTCACCAACTCCGCCCTGGCTATCGGGCAGATCTCTCACGTCGGTATCTGGAGTGCGGCCAGCGCCGGCACCTTTTACGCCGGTGCCGCCTTGACTCAGTCAGCCAGTGTGCAGGTGGGTGACATCGTCAGGATCCCGATCGGCGGACTCCGGCTCCGGGCTGTCGGCTACATGCCTCCGCCTTGATTCAGCCGGGCTGGTAGACGCCTACGAACAACTTCCCTTTGCGCGCCAGGGGCATGACCTTGTCGCGGAGATCCATGTTGCGCATGCGGACACAGCCAAGGGTCGCGTACAGCGGCTGCTTCGGTTTCCAGGCCCCGGGCCAGCCGGCTCCAGTCCCGCCACCGTGAATCATGATCCCGGCCCGCCCGAAACCGGCCTCCTGGTTTTCCATTTCCACCAGGTCTAGGGAATACCAGCCGTACGAGCGACGCACTCTTGAGAATGTCTCGCTGGAGTCCTGCTCGTAGTCCGCATGTAGCTGGCCGACCCGGTAGAGGCCGGGAGGAGTGTCCCCTCGTGACATCTTCCAGTCCTCGACCTGCCCGTGGCACAGGGCCGGGATCACCCAGAGAAAGCGACCTGCCGAGTCATAAGCTCTGGCCGCGTTCGCCTTGCCATTCACCAGCAGGTAATGATCACCGTCGGCCAGTGGCGCGGGGATCTTGGGGCCAACGAGACCCTTCTCTGCTTCCGTCACCCAGCTCAGGGTGCTGGACTGCCTGGGCCCAGCCCCCACTGGGCCCGTCGGAGCAGGGACCGGTTGCGGCGGTGGCGGTGCTGCTACGCCCAGGGTGGCCGCAAAGATGTTCTCGAGGCTGGCGAACGATTTGACCGGCTGACCGTAGAAGCTCTTGCCAGCAAGGGTGGGCAGGCTGGCCCATTCCGGAGCAAGCTTCGCCACGTTCGACTTGGTGAACTT
>Ga0222639_1000285_pt1 | contig 23770 bp, 28 predicted proteins | sample AntAcemetagen185_FD_179863 | JGI IMG/M metagenome (GOLD analysis project Ga0222639, IMG submission 179863) | Saline water microbial communities from Ace Lake, Antarctica - #185 | ecosystem: Environmental > Aquatic > Non-marine Saline and Alkaline > Saline | place: Antarctica: Ace Lake...
GGCACCGGCGGAAGAGGAGGCTGAACAAACGGAATTCGATGTTGTTCTGACCGCTGTGGGAGACAAAAAGATCCAGGTCATTAAGGTTGTCCGTTCCATTACCGGTCTGGGACTCAAAGAGGCAAAAGGCGTTGTGGATGGCGCGCCGGGTCCTGTCAAGGAAGGTGTTCCCAAAGACGAGGCTGAAGGGATTAAGACCCAGTTGGAAGAAGCTGGCGCAACCGCTGAGATTAAATAGTGTCTGAACGAAAACTAGGATTTTTTGTCAAGATCAAGGAAGATCAAAATTTTAACCGCAGGAATACATTTAGTATTTCGAGGATTAACCAATTTTATTAAGAACGGGTTATCTGACGCAGAGATTGGCGAAAAAGACAGTTTTCGTTTGGGGAGAGGCGCCATTCGTCCCCATAAATCGGGGTTCCAACTGAGATGAACGGTTTGGTTGTCGGAATTGTTTGAAAACATACAAGGCCAAAGAGCCGGTTTCAAAATGTTCAATTTTTTTCGATATCAAGGAAGGGGCAAGTTTTAATCATGGGAATATATTGAATATTTCGCGGACTAAAATTTGATCCTGACGCAGAGATCGGGCAAAAGGGGGCGTTTTGAAATTGGCTCCAAAGAATGACCATAAGGAGATACCATGTTTAAAAATGATGGTGTCAGAAGACGGGCAAGAAAAAGTTTCGGGAAGATCAGCAAAGTTATTGAAACGCCCAATCTCATTGCCATGCAGCGACGGTCCTATGAGCGTTATTTACAGAAGGACATTCCGCCCCAGGAGCGTGAAGACGTGGGGCTTCAGGCGGCTTATATGGGTGTTTTTCCCATTCATGATTTTGCAGGGACTTCGTCCCTTGAGTTCGTCAAGTACGCTTTTGAAGGTGCCAAGTACAGTGAAGAAGACTGCCTCAGCAAAGGCATGACATATGAGGCATCCCTAAGGCTTACGGTCCGATTGGTTGTTTTTGATACCGATACCGTGAGCGAAACGAAAAGCATTCGGGACATCAAAGAACAAGAGATTTATTTCGGCACTCTCCCCATCATGACCGACCGCGGCACATTTATTATTAACGGGACAGAGCGCGCCGTGGTGAGCCAGCTTCATCGCTCACCCGGCGCATTTTTTGACCATGACAAGGGAAAAACCCATGCCAGCGGAAAGCTGCTTTATTCGGCCAGAATTATTCCGCTGAGGGGCTCCTGGCTTGATTTTGAGTTCGATCCGAAGGACTTTTTGTATGTCCGAATTGACAGGAGAAGAAAATTCCCGGTTACCATCCTTTTAAAAGCCCTTGGCTATACGGCTAAAGACCTCCTTTATCACTTCTATGACACTGAAATGATTGAAATTGGAGAGACAGGGGGCTGGCGGGAAGCAATTCCTGAAATCCTTGCTCAGAGTCGGGTCGTAAAAGACATCATTGACGGGGACGAAAAAGTCATCGCCAAAAAAGGCGCTAAAATTACAAAGCGTTTGATCAAGACCCTGGGAGTGAATGAAACCACAAAACCCAGGATGTCCATGGTGAAACAGGTGCCGCTTGAAATCGAGAAGGGTGCTGAATTGCGGGTGGTTGAGGACATCCCGGATCCGGAGACCGGCGACATTCTCGTGGCTGCCGAAAGCATGCTTTCAACGGATGGGTGTGCTCTGCTGGATGAAAAAGGGATTTCCCAGGTCAAATATATAGATCAGAAGCGGGTCCGAATTCCCGTTGAACTGGAAGATATTGAGGGTCGGGTGATTTGTGAAGATCTCATAGATCCTGAAACCGGCGAAGTTCTTCTGGAAGGCAACAACCCACTGACCATCGAAAAAATTAAGTCGATTCTGGAAAGAGGGATAACGGATATCGAATGTCTTGTCCTGGACGGGCACGGTATCAGTCGGAGTATTCGAGAGACATTGATAGCGGACCGAATCAATACGCCGGAAGAGGCAATCCTTGATATTTACCGAAAAATGAGACCGAGCAGCCCCCCGACCCCGGAAGTGGCTGAAACTTTTTTTAATAATCTATTTTTTAACCTGGATACCTATGATCTTTCACGTGTGGGCAGGCTTAAGCTCAATTATCGTCTGGATACGGAAGATGTTTCTCTGGAACAGCGAACCCTCAGAAAGGAAGATATCTTTGGTACCGTAGAGGAACTCATCAGGTTGAAAAGTGCGGAAGCCATGGTAGATGATATTGATAATCTCGGGAATCGGCGTGTGCGGGCTGTGGGCGAACTCCTCGAGAATCAATACCGCGTCGGTCTTGTGAGGATGGAAAGGGCCATCAAAGAGAGGATGAGCCTTCAAGAGGTGGAGACGTTGATGCCTCACGATCTCATCAACTCCAAGCCTGTTTCTGCTGTGGTGAAAGAATTTTTCGGGACCAGCCAACTGTCCCAGTTTATGGATCAGACCAACCCCTTGAGCGAGGTGACCCATAAGCGTAGACTGAGTGCCCTGGGACCCGGGGGATTGACGCGGGAAAGAGCCGGCTTTGAGGTTCGCGATGTGCACCCGACACACTATGGGAGAATTTGCCCCATTGAGACCCCTGAAGGGCCGAACATCGGGCTGATTGTTTCTTTGAGTACTTACGCACAGGTAAATGAATTCGGCTTTATCGAGACGCCCTACAGGCGTGTTTCGGATAACAAGGCCACTGAACACTTGGAATATTTATCGGCCCTTGATGAAAAAGATTACCCCATCGCCCAGGCAAATGCGCCGCTGGATGACGAAGGGGGTTTTATTCGCGATGAGGCGGCGGTGCGGATTGAGGGAGAAGCGTTCAAGGTGCCTGTGGAGGATGTAAGGTACATGGATGTATCACCGGATCAGTTGGTGAGCATCTCCGCCTCTTTGATCCCTTTTCTGGAGCATGATGATGCCAACAGGGCGTTGATGGGTTCCAACATGCAGCGTCAGGCGGTACCGCTTTTAAAAGCCAAGGCCCCACTGGTGGGAACCGGGGTGGAAAAAGTGGTGGCAAGAGACTCCGGTATTTCGGTGATTGCCAAGAGAGACGGGGTTATCGAACATGTGGATGCGTCTCGAATCGTCATTCGATTTACCGACACCGGTGAAAACGACGATTCAGAGGTGGAAATCTGCAAACTCACAAAGTTCAGACGTTCCAACCAGAACAGCTGCTATAATCAGAAACCCATTGTGAAAAAGGGTGAATTCGTTAAAAAAGGACAGATTATTGCGGACGGGCCTGCCATGGAACAGGGGGAGCTTGCCCTGGGCCGAAACGTGATGGTGGCCTTCATGAGCTGGGGGGGGTATAATTTTGAGGACTCTATCTTAATCAGCGAACGGGTTGTAAAAGAAGACGTTTACACCTCGATCCATATAGACGAATTTGAAATTCTGTCCCGCGATACCAAACTGGGGAAAGAAGAGATTACTCGGGATATTCCCAATGTGGGCGAAGATGCATTGAAAAACCTGGATGAGAGCGGGATCGTAAAAATCGGTGCGGAAATTAGTCCGGGCGACATTCTTGTGGGCAAAATTACGCCGAAGGGCGAAACGCAGCTTTCCCCTGAAGAAAAACTTTTGAGGGCTATATTCGGTGATAAAGCAGGCGATGTAAAAGACAGTTCCATGCGCGTTCCTCCCGGTGTGCACGGCACCGTTATTGATGCCAAGGTGTTTTCACGGGGCGGCGTTGAAAAGGATGCTCGGGCCCTTGCCATTGAAGCCGAAGAAACCCATCGCATGAGAAAGGATCTTCAGGACGAGATCGAGGTTGTGGAACGAAGCGCCAGAGAAAAGTTGCTGGAAATTCTGGAGGGGAAAGCGCTTAAAGCAGATCTCTGTGACAAAAAGAGCGGGGTGGTTTTGCTGAAAAAAACCGCAATGATGACGCGGCAAGATGTTGAATCCCTACCCATTGAAGCGCTCGCATGGGCGGATGTGAAGGTGCCAATGGATGAAATTGAAAAGGCGGAGGCAATCGTTTTAAAGTGTACCGCCAAAGTCGAGCGTTTGACCACAGTCTGCGAGAACAAAATAGAAAATTTTGACCTGGGAGATGAACTGGCGCCTGGGGTGGTTAAAATGGTGAAAGTGTATGTGGCGGTAAAACGGAAGCTGTCCGTCGGGGATAAAATGGCCGGCCGCCATGGCAATAAGGGTGTTTTGTCTCGAATTCTGCCCATTGAGGACATGCCCTATTTTGCGGATGGAACCCCCGTGGACATTGTTCTAAATCCTTTAGGTGTTCCCTCACGGATGAATGTGGGCCAGGTGCTTGAAACCCATTTGGGGTGGGCTTCCCATGGTATGGGCATGAAAGTTCGGGAGCTGTTTGGAAAGATCAATAACACCAAACTTCTCAGGGACAAGTTCAAGAAATGGTTCTCCAAAGATGAATACCAGTCTTATTTTGCGAATTTGTCGGATGAGGAACTGCTCAAGGAATCATCGTTAATGCTGGATGGCGTACCGTTGGCAACACCGGTCTTTGACGGTGCTTCAGAAGAGGAGATCAAATCCTTTCTGGAAGAGGCCGGGTTATCGGCCACCGGTCAGGCGACACTTTATGACGGGCGTACCGGGGAGCCTTTTGATCAGGATGTCACTGTTGGTATTATGTACATTCTGAAATTGCATCATCTGGTGGATGATAAGCTCCATGCCCGTTCCATAGGACCGTATTCCCTGGTGACCCAGCAACCTCTGGGTGGAAAGGCGCAATTCGGGGGACAACGGTTGGGGGAGATGGAAGTGTGGGCCATGGAAGCCTACGGAGCGGCCTATACGCTCCAGGAGTTTCTAACCGTAAAATCAGATGATGTGGCGGGACGGACCCGCATGTACGAAAGAATTGTTAAGGGAAATAATGCACTTGAACCCGGGCTGCCCGAGTCGTTTAAGGTTCTGATGAAGGAACTGCAAAGCTTAGGTCTTGAAATGGAACTTTTTGAGGACAGCTGATCAGCGTTGTGGCGCTAATTGGTGAAAGGGGAGTAGGCATTGGAAGAATTATACAACTTTTTTACAAAGCCGAAAGATCCATCCAGTTTTAATTCCGTCAGGATATCTCTGGCATCAAAGGAGAAAATACTCGAATGGTCCTTTGGAGAAGTGAAAAAGCCGGAGACCATTAATTACAGAACGTTCAAACCGGAGCGCGATGGACTTTTCTGTTCCAAGATTTTTGGTCCCATAAAGGATTTTGAATGTAACTGCGGAAAATACAAGCGAATGAAGCACCGGGGTATTGTCTGCGAAAAATGTGGTGTCGAAGTCATTCAAAGCAAAGTCCGCAGGGAAAGGATGGGGCATATCACCTTGGCTGCGCCGGTGGCCCATATCTGGTTTTTGAAAGCCCTTCCCTCAAAAGTCGGCAACCTTCTGGATATGACGCTGAAGGAGTTGGAACGGGTCCTTTACTTTGAAGGACACATTGTGGTGGATCCGAAAGATACGCCCTTGACAAAGGGAGAAGTACTCTCCGATGAACAGTTGCAGCAGGCCCGTGAAGACTTCGGCAATCGGTTTGTGGCCGGCATCGGCGCCGAAGCCATCCAGACCATGCTGAAGGATTTGAATGTTGAGGAGTTGTCGCAGAGCCTCAGGGTGGAGATGGCCAGTACCAAGTCAGAGGCGAAAAGAAAGAAACTGACCAAACGCCTGAAAGTCATCAACGCTTTCAGGGATTCAAAAAACAAACCCGAAATGACCATTTTGAACGTGGTTCCCGTGCTGCCACCGGATTTGCGACCCCTGGTACCCCTGGATGGGGGGCGCTTTGCCACTTCTGATTTGAATGATTTATACCGGCGGGTGATCAATCGTAATAACCGGTTGAAAAGACTCCTGGAACTCAATGCCCCCGATATCATTGTCCGAAATGAAAAGCGCATGCTGCAAGAGGCGGTGGATGTTCTGTTTGATAACGGCAGACGGGGAAAAGTGGTTACCGGTGCCAATAAACGGCCATTCAAGTCTCTGAGCGATATGTTGAAGGGGAAGCAGGGTCGATTCAGGCAGAACCTCCTCGGGAAACGTGTGGATTATTCAGGACGTTCCGTGATTGTGGTGGGGCCGGATTTGCGTCTGCATCAATGTGGACTTCCCAAAAAAATGGCCCTTGAGCTCTTTAAGCCCTTTATCTACAACAAGCTGGACGAGAAAGGGCACGTGACCACCATCAAGAGCGCCAAAAAGATGGTTGAACGGGAAACACCCGAGGTTTGGGATTCCCTGGACGAAGTGGTGAGGGAATACTGCATTTTGTTAAACCGGGCGCCCACGCTTCACCGCCTGGGTATGCAGGCCTTTGAACCCATTTTGATTGAGGGAAAGGCAATTCAGCTGCACCCCCTGGTATGTACGGCGTTTAATGCGGATTTTGATGGGGACCAGATGGCGGTCCACATTCCCCTTTCCATTGAAGCCCAGATTGAGGCCAGGGTCTTGATGATGTCCACCAACAATATCCTGTCGCCTGCCAATGGGGACCCCATTATCGTTCCGAGCCAGGATATTGTCCTAGGTATTTATTATATGACCCGGGAAAGGCTTTCAACTCTGGAAAAACCGACCAAAGGGGAAGGTAAAATTTTTTCAAGCCCGGAGGAGCTTCGCGTTGCCTATGATGCGGGCGAACTGGATCTGCACGCGGTAATCAAGATCAGGATGGATGGAAAAATTTGGGATACCACCACAGGCCGGGTGATCCTTTATGAAATCATTCCGGATAAATCCCTGCCGTTTGAGCTGGTCAACAAAATCATGACCAAAACAGCCCTGAGGCACCTCATTAATGAATCCCATCGAAAAGTGGGGATCAAGTCCACGGTCATTCTGGCGGACCGGCTCAAGGATCTTGGTTATAAATATGCAACCATTTCAGGCATATCCATTGCCATGAAGGACATGGTGATTCCATCGAGTAAGGGAACGATTATCAATGAGGCGGAAAATGAAGTCAAAAAGATCGAAGAGCAGTGGGTGGACGGTCTGATTACTGCCGGTGAAAAATATAACAAGGTTGTTGATATCTGGGCGCAATCCACGGAAGACGTGGCATCTGAAATGATGACAGAGATGGCAGTGGAACGGATTAACAGCCCCGAAACCGGACCCACCGAAGTCAGCAGTTTTAATGCAGTTTACATGATGGCGGATTCGGGGGCCAGGGGTTCAAAGGACCAGATGCGGCAGTTGGCCGGAATGAGGGGGCTGATGGCAAAGCCGTCGGGTGAGATTATTGAAACACCCATCACATCAAATTTCCGGGAGGGATTGACTGTCCTGCAATATTTTATTTCCACCCATGGGGCCAGAAAAGGTCTTGCGGATACCGCTCTTAAAACCGCCAACTCAGGGTATCTGACCCGACGACTGGTTGATGTTTCTCAGGAGGCTATCATTACGGAGGATGATTGCGGTACCATCGACGGCATCTGGGTGGAGTCCCTGCTGGAAGGGGGCGAAATCCTTCAACGGGTGGGGGAAAGAATCCTTGGGCGTGTTGCCAGTGATGATATTGAGGATCCCGTGACGGGGGATGTTCTGGTGAGCGCCAACGGGGCGATCAATGAAGAAGAGGTTGAATTGATCGAAAAGGCCGGTATCGAAAAAGTCAGGATCAGGTCGGTTCTGACCTGTGAGGCCCGCAGGGGGGTTTGCAAGAAATGTTACGGCCGTGATCTGGCCCATGGGCATGAAGTGAACCTGGGGGAAGCGGTGGGTGTCATTGCGGCACAGTCCATTGGTGAACCGGGAACGCAGCTGACCATGAGAACCTTTCATATCGGTGGGACGGCCAGCCGCCGGGTAGAACAATCGACCATTCAGCCACGGAATCCGGGTGAAGTGAAATTTATTGATCTCAAAACCGTCGCAAACGCCGATGGGGGTCTTGTGGTCATGAATCGAAATGGAGAAATGGCCATACTGGGAAAGGGCGGCAGGGAAGTGGAACGGTACCCCATCATATACGGTGCATCCCTGAAAGTGGTCGACGGGCAGAAGGTAGAACCCTCTCAAGTTTTGGCCGAGTGGGATCCTTTTACCATTCCCATTTTAACGGAAGTGCCGGGGGTTCTGAAGTTCGGGGATATCATTGAAGATCGGACCATGAAAGAGAAGCGGGACACGGTGACGGGAAAAATCAGCCGTGTTATTGTGGAATCACGTGAGCCGGATGTCAGACCCCGTATTTCCATCAAAGACAGCTCGGGAAAAACAGCCGACCTCCCGGGGAGTGCTAAAGCCAAGGGTCGTTATCAGCTGCCGGTGGGGGCTGTCATTATGGTCAACGAGGGAGAGACCGTGGGTGCGGGTACGGTTTTGGCCAAGATCCCGAGGGAAACGACCAAAACGAAAGATATTACAGGCGGTTTGCCCCGTGTTGCAGAGCTTTTTGAAGTACGGAAGCCTAAGGAAACAGCGATTATCACCGAAATCGACGGTGTGGTATCCTTCGGTAAGAATACCAAGGGCAAAAGAAAAATGATCGTCACGCCTGAGGTGGGTGATGCCGTGAACTACTTCGTTCCGAGAGGAAAGCACGTCAGTGTTTTGGATGGAGACTATGTGCGCGCAGGTGAGGCCCTCATGGACGGCTCCGCTGATCCCCATGATATATTGAAAATTCGAGGGCTGAAAGAGCTTGCCAAATACCTCGTGAACGAGGTTCAGGAGGTATACCGTTTACAAGGGGTTAGAATCAACGATAAGCACATTGAAGTGATTGTTCGCCAGATGGTCAGGCAGGTGAGTGTTACCGATGTGGGTGAGTCAGGCTTCCTGCTGGGAGAGAATGTTGAAAAATGGCGTTTCCAGGAAGAGAACAATAAATTGATTGTTCAGGGAAAACAGCCTGCAAGCGCTGAGGCCCTGCTGTTGGGTATCACCAAGGCGTCTTTGAATACGGAGAGCTTTATTTCGGCCGCGTCATTTCAGGAGACCACCAAGGTGTTGTCCGAAGCCAGTATCGCGGGTAAAGAGGACCGTTTGAAAGGCCTGAAAGAAAATGTGATCATGGGTCGTCTGATTCCGGCAGGCACGGGGCTCGAAAGCTATCGGAATATAGAGATTGGTGTTGCGGGATAGTTTTTTTGATCTGCCCCTTTAATTGTCTTGACAAGGAGCAGCAAAGCGAATATAAAAAAGAATTTTGGGTTTCAGGAAATGGCATTTTTTATGTGCTTGTGATTTAGGTAAAACGAAGGAGATTTCATGCCGACCATTAACCAGCTCGTTAGAAAGGGCCGTCGTAAATCAAAAAAGAAAGCCACGACACCCGCTCTGCAGGGCGCCCCTCAAAAAAGAGGCGTGTGCGTTAGGGTTTACACGTCAACGCCTAAAAAGCCCAACTCCGCTCTCCGAAAGGTCGCGAGGGTCAGATTGACAAATGGGCTTGAGGTAACTTCCTACATCCCAGGGATGGGGCACAACCTCCAGGAACATTCAGTGGTCCTGATCAGGGGGGGGCGAGTCAAGGATTTACCCGGTGTAAGATACCATGTGGTGAGAGGGACCATGGACACTGTGGGAGTGGATGATCGTCGCCAGGGTCGTTCTAAATATGGAGCTAAACGACCCAAAGGTCTTAAGGCAAGCGGTTCATAATGCGGTGATGGCACCACATGTGATGTGAGGAGATGCCGAAAAATTCGTTGAGCAGAAAGGTTTTGGCATCCGTTCGTGGTAAGAAAAAATCCTATCTGCATTTTGGAGATTTTTATGTCCAGAAAGAGAGTGGGGGTCAAAAGAGAAATTAAACCCGACCCCAAATACAACAGTGTTCTTGCGGCCAAGTTTATCAATAACCTGATGAGTAAAGGAAAGAAAAGTACGGCCCAGGCGATTCTTTATGAGGCTTTCGGAATCATAGAGGAGAAAACCAAAAAAGATCCGTTGTCTATTTTTCAGACCGCCCTTGAAAATGTAAGGCCCGCCGTTGAGGTGAAATCCCGACGGGTGGGGGGATCTACATATCAGGTTCCCACTGAGGTGCGGCCGGCCAGGCGACAGGCGCTCAGCATGCGTTGGATTATCAGTTTTGCCACGGGTAGGGGCGAAAAAACCATGGCTACAAAACTGGCCGGTGAACTGATGGATGCGGCAAGCGAAAAAGGGGCATCCATTAAAAAGCGAGAAGATACGCACCGGATGGCTGAGGCAAACAAGGCCTTTGCCCATTATCGCTGGTAACTGAATAATAATTGGTGGCAGTTGGCGAAGTCGTTACAGTTGCAGGCGTTGACTTACTATCATGCAGGAGGGTATGGAAAATGGCCAAAATGAAATTTGAGAGGACGAAGCCGCATTTGAACGTGGGAACTATCGGCCATATTGATCATGGCAAAACGACCCTGACCGCGGCGATCACAAAGCATCTGGAAAAGAAGGGAATGGCGGAGTTTGTTCCTTTCGACCAGATCGATAAAGCGCCGGAGGAAAAAGCCCGGGGCATCACAATTGCAACCGCCCATGTTGAGTATGAGACGGACAACCGCCATTATGCCCATGTGGACTGCCCGGGCCATGCGGATTACATCAAGAACATGATTACGGGTGCGGCCCAGATGGACGGCGCCATTCTGGTGGTGGGCGCTGATGACGGCCCCATGCCCCAGACCCGTGAGCACATCCTGCTGGCACGTCAGGTGGGTGTTCCCAGCATCGTGGTGTTCCTTAATAAATGCGATATGGTGGACGATGAAGAGCTCATCGAACTGGTGGAGCTTGAGCTGCGGGAGCTGTTGAGCAAGTACGAATTTCCGGGGGATGATATCCCGATTATCAAAGGAAGCGCCTTAAAGGCCCTTGAATCCGATGACTCGGATTCGGAAGACGCCAAAGCGATCTTTGAATTGATGGATGCCATTGATGAATACATTCCCGAGCCGGTGCGTGATACGGAAAAACCGTTCCTGATGCCCATTGAGGATGTATTCAGCATTTCAGGCCGGGGTACGGTTGTGACGGGCCGGATTGAGCGGGGCATCGTAAAGGTGGGCGACGAAGTGGAGATCGTCGGGATTAAAGACACCCTGAAGACGGTTTGTACGGGTGTTGAGATGTTCCGGAAGATATTGGATCAGGGGATCGCCGGCGATAATGTGGGTGTTTTGATTCGCGGCACCAAACGGGACGAAGTGGAACGGGGTCAGGTGGTGGCAAAACCCGGATCCATCAAACCGTATACGCAGTTCAAGGCGGAAGCCTATATTTTGACGAAAGAAGAGGGCGGGCGTCATACACCGTTCTTCAATGGATATCGTCCGCAGTTCTATTTCAGGACAACGGATGTGACGGGTGTTACAACGCTTCCGGAAGGTGTGGAAATGGTGATGCCGGGAGACAATGTTTCCATGGAGGTTGTTCTGATCACTCCCATCGCCATGGAGAAGGAGTTGCGGTTTGCCATTCGTGAGGGCGGCCGGACAGTCGGGGCCGGTGTCATCAGCGAAATTATTGAATAAGGGAGTGGGGAATGTTAACCAACCAAAAAATCCGGATCCGTTTAAAAGCATATGATTACAAATTGCTGGATCGCGCTGCTCTGGAAATCGTGGATACCGCAAGGGAAACAGGCGCGCGGGTGGCCGGGCCGATTCCTCTGCCCACGGTGATCAACAAATTTTGTGTGCTCAGATCGCCTCATGTGAACAAAAAGAGCCGGGAGCAATTTGAGATAAGAACCCACAAACGGGTAATGGATATATTGGAACCGACACAGCAGACCGTTGATTCCCTTATGAAGCTTGACTTGGCGGCTGGCGTGGATGTGGAGATCAAGTTGTAGCCTATGAGTTCGTTTTGAGAAGGGCTTAAACGACATTTTATAATGGTTCAGGGGCTAGCGCCGCGGAAGCGGTAGACGGTGATATTGGAGTTATGATTCTTATGGTCAACAAGCTTTTTGGCAAGAAAGTAGGGATGACGAGGTTTTTCCTCGAAGGAGGAAAAAGCGAACCGGTCACCGTGGTGAAAATAGGGCCCTGTGTTGTGACACAGAAAAAGACCCTTGAAAAAGAAGGTTACAATGCCATTCAGATCGGTTTTGGGCCTAAAGAGGAGAAAAGAACCAACAAACCTCTGAAGGGACATTTTCAAGCGTCCGGCGGTAAATGCTTCTCCCACCTGAATGAGGTGAGAGTGGATGATGTGGACGTTTTTGAACTGGGGCAGGAAATCAAATCCGACATCTTTTCCATCGGTGATACGGTTCACGTTCGGGGAAGAAGCAAGGGCCGAGGATTTGCAGGTGTCATGAAGCGATGGGGATTTGGCGGGGGAAAGAAAACTCACGGATCCCGCTCCCATCGGATTCCGGGTTCCATCGGCTGCAGCGCCGATCCTGCCAAGGTGATCAAGGGCAGGAAAATGCCTGGCCAGATGGGGAATACCCATGTAACGACCAAGAATTTGAAAGTGGTCGATATAAGGCCCGACATGGACGTTTTACTGATTAAGGGACCTGTTCCCGGTGCGCCGGGAAATCTTTTGGAGATTGTTAAGGTTCCTTAGATCGAAGACCGTGAATGAGCGGGTTATTTTGATCCGCTCATTGTATATTTAGCGGATAATTTCTAGTTTTTTAAACATAATCATGCAGGCAAGGACATCGAATGACTGTCTTGGACGTATATAACTTACAGAAAGAAAAAGTCTCGGAGGTGGAACTGAAAGGAGACGTATTTTCAGTTCCAATCAAGAAGCATGTTCTTCATCAGGTTGTCGTTGCACAACTGGCGGGGCGCAGATCGGGTACTGCGGCGGTAAAGAACAGGGCTGCCGTAAAAAGCTCCACTGCCAAGCTTTGGCGACAGAAAGGTACTGGAAGGGCGAGAGTCGGCATGGCTTCATCTCCCACCAGAAAGGGTGGCGGTGTGGCTTTTGGCCCATCTCCGCGCAAATACGACCAGAAGGTCCCTAAAAAAGTGAAAAAAGCCGCCTTACGCATGGCTCTTTCCGATAAGGTCCAGTGTGAGCAGCTGTTTGTCATAGATGATTTTGCCTTTCCTGAAATCAAGACCAAACGGTTTGTTGAGGCCATTGATCAATTCCATATCCGTAAGGCACTGATTGTGACAAACGCCAAATCGGAAAACCTGGAAAAATCTTCTAAGAACGTGCCGAAGGTAAAAGTGATGCGATATGAGGGATTGAATGTTTATGACATCCTGAAATATGACACCCTTTTTCTTGAGCGGATGGCCGTTGATAAGATACAGGAGGCATTGGGTTCGTAGTGGATATCTATCAAGTGATCAAGGAGCCGCACATCACGGAAAAAGCCAACCTGCAAAAAGGGGAGGTGAACCAGGTTTCCTTTAAGGTACACAGGCAGGCCAATAAGATTGAGATCCGGCGGGCCGTTGAGATTCTCTTCAAGACCAAAGTATTGGATGTACGGACAATGAACATGCGCGGCAAGAGCAGGCGAATGGGAAAGAATGTGGGCCGGAAACCTCATTGGAAAAAAGCAATTGTTCAACTTGTTCCGGGCGAAAGCATCGAGTTTTTCGAAGGCACGTAATTTCCAGAAGCTAAGGAACAAAAAGACATAGGTAATTTCAACTTGGGATTCGGAGCAAAGTATGGGCATTAAATCCAGTAAACCCACATCTCCCGGCAGGAGATTTCAAACTACTTCTACATTCGAGGACATAACGCGGAAAAGGCCTGAAAAAAGTCTTCTGAGGCCCCTGAATAAAAAGGGTGGTCGGAATTCAAATGGTCGCATGACCTCCCGACACAGAGGGGGGGGGCACAAAAGGGCCTATCGGTTCATCGATTTTAAACGGGATAAAGATGGCATCCCGGCCAAAGTGGCTTTCATCGAATATGATCCCAATCGATCCGCGAATATTGCGCTTTTGCATTATGTGGATGGGGAAAAGCGGTATATCCTTTCCCCTAAGAACCTCTCTGTCGGTGACACGCTGATGTCTGGAGAGGGGTCTGAAATCCGCATCGGGAATGCACTTCCCCTCAAGGTGATACCCTTGGGAACACATGTCCATAACATTGAACTGAACATCGGACATGGCGGGCAAATGGCAAGAGGTGCCGGCAGCTATTGTCAGCTGATGGCCAAAGAGGGCAAATACGGACAGGTCAAACTCCCTTCCGGTGAGGTTCGGTTGATACCGCTGGCCTGTAAAGCCACCATTGGCCAGGTCGGAAATCTGGAACATGAAAAAGTATCCATTGGAAAAGCCGGCAGAAAAAGATGGTTGGGCAAAAGACCCCATGTGAGGGGAGTTGCCATGAATCCTGTTGATCATCCCCATGGTGGAGGGGAAGGAAAATCTTCCGGTGGCAGACATCCGGTTACCCCCTGGGGGGTGCCCACGAAGGGATACAAAACAAGAGTTCGTAAAAGCAGTGACAGATTTATTGTTAAACGCCGGACTAAATAGGTATTGTTGGTTTTTGGTGTTTCTGTCGAAGCGTTTTGAATAGATAAAAGGGAAGAGGAGGAGGTGCTTTGGCAAGATCTCTCAAGAAGGGGCCGTTTGTCGACGGGCATTTGACAAAGAAGGCCGATGAAGCAAGGGAAACGATGAGTCGAAAGATCATAAAAACCTGGTCTCGCAGGTCTACTGTGCTTCCTGAGTTTGTCGGATTAACCTTTGCGGTACACAATGGGAAAAAATTTCTGCCCGTGTTTGTTTCAGAGGACATGGTGGGTCACAAGTTGGGGGAGTTTGCACCAACACGCACTTTTTACAGCCATGCCGGGGACAGGAAAAGCAAGTTGAAAGGCTAAAAGCCAATCATGACACCATAGTGTCGGCCTGAAAAGATAGACTGAAGCGTCGTGAAACCAGGAAATTCAAAAACCTCTATTCCAGGTTATTGAAAGATTTGTGAGAAGGGAATATGGAAATCAAGGCAGTTGCAAGGTTTGTGAGGGTCTCCCCCCAGAAGGTTCGTCTGGTTATGGCGCAGGTCCGGGGAGAGCGGGTTGAAGATGCGTTGGGTTTGCTCTCCTTTGCGCCTCAAAAGGGCGCCAAAATTCTCAAGAAACTGGTCGATTCTGCGGTCGCCAACGCGCAGGAAAATACGGATATGGATGTGGACAATCTCTACATCTCAAAAATTTATGCGGATGAGGGGCCAACCCAGAAAAGGTGGCGCCCCAGAGCTTTGGGGCGGGCAACTAAAATACTCAAAAGGACCAGCCATTTGACCGTTGTTTTGGATGAAAAGTAGTAAACAGGGCATTGTTTAACCAGAAAAGGCTCTTTTGAACACACTGGAGGTGAATATTGGGACAGAAAGTTCATCCAATCAGTTTTAGATTGGGAATCATAAAGACTTGGGATTCAAGGTGGTTTGCTGTAGGTGAGTATAGCACCTTTGTCTATGAAGACTATAAGATTCGGAAGTTCTTGAAGAAACGTGTTTATCAGGCCGGTGTGTCAAAAATCGAGATCGAGAGAGCTGCAAGCAAGGTTCGCATCAGAATGCATACGGCGCGGCCGGGTATTGTGATTGGGAAAAAAGGCGTTGAAATTGAGAAAACAAAAAAAGATCTTGAAAAAATGATCAAGCGTGATGTTATTCTTGATATTCAGGAAGTGCGAAAAGCAGAGGTTGATGCTCAGTTGGTTGCGGAAAATATCGCTACGCAGCTTGAACGACGTGTTGCATTCCGACGGGCCATGAAAAAGAGTGTGACCTCAGCAATGCGCTTCGGCGCTCAGGGTATTAAAATTGCCTGCGCCGGAAGGCTGGGCGGTGCGGAGATGGCGCGGCGGGAATGGTACAGGGAAGGTCGGGTACCGCTTCACACGATCCGGGCAGATATCGATTACGGATTTGCGCAAGCGTTTACAACCTATGGTGTCATAGGCGTAAAAGTAACGATTTTTAAGGGTGAAATCTTGCCTGAGAAGAAACAGAAAGTAGGAAGAGCTGATGCTTAGCCCAAAGAAAGTCAAATATCGAAAAAGGCAGAAGGGCCGGACCAAGGGAAAAGCAATGCGTGGTAGTACGCTCGAATTTGGCGAGTTCGGATTGCAGGCAACCGAGTGCGGCTTGATGTCTTCCCAACAGATTGAATCTGCCAGGATTGCGGTAACACGGCATGTGAAGCGTGGTGGGAAAGTCTGGATCAGGATTTTTCCTGATAAGCCGATTGGGAAGAAACCCCTTGAAACCAGAATGGGTAAGGGCAAAGGCGCACCGGACGGTTGGGTTGCCGTTGTCAAGCCAGGCCGTGTCCTGTATGAATTGGAAGGCGTTTCGAAGGAAGTGGCTGGCGAGGCGTTTCGTCTTGCAGGGCACAAGTTGCCCTTTGCCAGCAGATTCATCAGCAGGAGAGGTTGAAAATCATGAAGGCCAATAAACTTAGAGAGCTGAGTGTTGAGGAGCTTGAAGAACGCGCAAGGGAAACGGGTCAGGAACTTTTCAACCTGCGGTTTCAAAAGGCAACTGGACAGCTTGGGAACACGGCTATGATAGAGAAGTCCAAAAAGAACCTGGCGCGTGTAAAAACGGTGATCAGGGAAATGGAAATATCAGGCGCGGGCGAATAACAGAGGGTGTGATGGCAGAGCGTGGACAGCAAAGAAAACTGGTTGGCACGGTTATGGGTAATCAGTCAAATAAGACCGTTCTGGTAATGGTTGAGCGGTTAACAAAACATGCGACCTATGGAAAGTATCTTCGGAAACGTTCCAAATATATGGCCCATGATCCTCAGAACAGCTGTGGTATTGGTGATAAAGTGAGAATTGTTGAAAGCCGTCCCATCAGTAAGCACAAAAGATGGGCAATAGCGGATATTATCGAGAAGGGGAATATCGCGCTCTAATAAAGCGCGATATTGATTCATCGGAGCTGAGCAGATGATACAGACTGAAACGAGATTAAGAATTGCTGATAATTCCGGAGCCAAGGTAGTCTCCTGTATAAAGGTGTTGGGTGGGTCCAAAAGACGATATGCATACGTTGGAGACATCATCGTCGTGGCGGTTAAAGAGGCGATGCCCAACTCAAAAGTAAAAAAGGGGGATGTGGCTAAAGCGGTCATTGTCAGAACAGCGAAGGAGATCAGAAGGACTGATGGATCTCATATCAAATTTGATGATAACTCCGCAGTCTTGATCAACCCGCAAAGCGAACCGATCGGGACGAGAATATTTGGACCGGTTGCAAGAGAATTAAGGGGTAAGAATTTCATGAAAATCATTTCTTTGGCCCCGGAAGTTCTTTAAAAAGTGGTTGATTTCTTTTTTTGCGGGACCTGGGAATTTCCAGGCAGGAGTAAATGGCGTGCGGAAAAAACATCCAAAAATAAAAAAAAATGACAAAGTCATTGTGCTTGTTGGTAAAGAAAAAGGGAAAATCGGCACGGTTTTGAAGGTTGACGTTGAGAAGGAAAAGTTGATTGTTGAAAAAGTCAACATGATCAAGAGGCATTCCAAACCGAACCCTCAGATGGGGCAGGGTGGTATCATTGAAAAGGAAGCAGCCCTGAAAATTTCAAACGTGATGCTTGTCTGTGACAAATGCGCTGAACCGGCACGGATCGGAAAGAGCGTGTTGGAGGATGGATCGAAGGTCCGTGTCTGTAAAAAATGCGGGGAGCCTCTAGACAAGTAGGCAAGTTCTGATGATGGATACGCGTAGCATGGGACCTTGCCTTCCGCGCTGTGATTTGACCAAATGTTTTCCGGGTTCACCTAAAAGAGAGCCTGAAACCTTGGAGGAATAATCGTTGTCTCGATTGAAGGAAAAATATAATTCTGAAGTAGTGCCTGCCCTGATGGAGGAGTTCAAATATTCGAGCAGCATGGCGGTACCTCGAATTAAAAAAGTCGTGTTAAACATGGGCCTGGGTGAAGCGATCCAGAACATTAAAGTTCTTGATGCCGGTGTCAATGAACTCAGTATGATTGCCGGTCAAAAGGCTGTTGTGACCAAAGCCAAAAAGTCCATCGCTGGTTTTAAATTGAGAGAAGGCATGCCGATCGGGTGTATGGTAACGCTGCGGCGGGAGCGTATGTACGAATTCCTGGATAAGCTTTTCAATGCATCACTTGCGCGTGTTCGCGACTTCAGGGGCCTTAAGACCAAGATTTTTGATGGCAGGGGGAATTGCAGTATCGGTATAAAGGAATTTATTGTGTTTCCTGAGATCGATTATGACAAAGTTGATAAGATGAAAGGCCTGAATATTACCTTCGTCACCACGGCTGAAACTGATGAAGAAAGTCGCTTTATGCTGAGGCATTTGGGAATGCCTTTCCGAAACTAATACTGTTTTATTGAATGAGGGGGTTATTTTGGCTAGGAAGTCGCTTGTTGTAAAAGCCCAAAGAAAACCAAAGTTTTCGAGCCGTCAGTACAACCGTTGCCCGATATGTGGACGGCGGAGGGCCTATTTAAGGACATTTGGAATTTGCCGAATCTGTTTCAGGAGCATGGCCTCAAGAGGAGAACTCCCTGGGGTGGTTAAATCAAGCTGGTAAATTTTGGAATTCTTTAACCCGGTAGGATGTGGATCGGGTTCATAGTAATCAGGGGGCAGAGTGAACAATGAGTATGACGGATCCGGTTGCTGACATGCTGACGCGTATTCGAAACGCGCTGCGGGCAGCACATGAAGTTGTTAACATTCCCAGTTCAACTTTAAAAATTAATTTGGCCAATGTCCTTAAGTCAGAGGGATACATCAAGAATCTCAGAATTATTTCTGATGGTCAGCATCGATACATCAGGGTGTTTCTGAAATTTGATAAGAACGGTATCCCCGTTATTGAAGGGCTGAAACGGATCAGCAAGCCAAGCTGCCGTGTTTATGCGGGTTATGACGAAATACCCGAAGTGTTAAACGGGTACGGCGTGAACATTGTTTCGACCTCTAAAGGGATCATGACGGATCGCGAGGCGCGGAAACAAAAAGTGGGTGGTGAAATTCTCTGCGCTGTTTGGTAGGTCCTAAAGATATCATAGAATGCATAAATCCGGAGGTTTTTGATGTCACGCATAGGCAAGCGGCCCATCCCGATAACAAAGGATGTCGAAGTTAAAATAAACGGTGATATGATGACCATAAAAGGGCCGAAAGGTGTCCTTCAGCGTCGCATACACAGTAAGATTAATGTTGAAATAAATGATGAGAGCCTGTTGCTTTCGACGCGCGATAACCACAGAGAAACGCGGTCGATTCACGGGCTTTTCGGAGCACTTATTTTGAACATGGTCACGGGTGTGACCAAAGGGTTTGAAAAGGCACTGGAAATTGTGGGTGTGGGATACCGGGCGGAACTTAACGGTAGAACGGTCATTTTCAACCTGGGATATTCGAATCCCGTTAATTTTGAACTTCCCGACGGCATTGATGCAAACGTTAACAAAAATAAGATTGTGCTGATGGGAATTGATAAAGAATTGCTGGGCAGGACAGCCGCTAAAATCCGAAGTTTGCGTAAGCCCGAGCCTTACAAAGGCAAAGGGGTTAAATATGCGGATGAAATAATTCGGAGAAAGGCAGGAAAAGCTGGAGCGGCCAAGTAACAAGATTGCACGAACAGAATGAAGGGATTGCCGAAATGGGTGCTGAGAGTGGTGGGAAAAGAAGATTAAAACGTAAAATGCGTGTCAGAAAGCGCGTGAGGGGAAGCTCAGAGAAGCCTCGCTTGTGTGTTTTCAGGAGCGGAAAACATATTTATGCTCAGCTGATTGATGATACGACAGGGCAGACCCTGGTTTCGGTGTCTTCTCTGTCAAAAGATCTGGCTGCTGAGATCGGCAAGGATGGGGGTAATAAAAAAGGCGCCGCCATCGTTGGGAAAGCCATTGGGGCTGCGGTCCTTGCAAAAGGGATAACGAAAATTGCGTTTGATCGAAATGGTTTTTTATACCACGGACGTGTAGAATCCCTGTCAAATGGGGCGAGGGAAAGCGGACTTCAATTTTGATGCGGCCGGATTTCCGGTTTCCGCGATTGAGGGAAGCGAATGAAAGTTTCGGGGTTCGTCGTCCGGATTTGAAAAATGGATTTGCGGGCCAAAAATGCGGTTTCTGACGAAGGGCAGGGGAGAGTTCCATTGTTTGAAGGAGATGATGAAGTTCAGCTAATTGAAAAGGTGGTCCACATTAACCGGGTGGCAAAGGTTGTAAAAGGTGGCCGACGGTTCAGTTTTAGCGCCATCGTTGTTGTGGGTGATGGCAATGGGACGGTTGGTTGTGGGCTTGGCAAAGCAAATCAGGTACCGGATGCGATCAGGAAAGGTATCGACAAGGCCAGGAAGGACATGACCATGGTCAGTTTGCATGAGTCCTCTATCCCTTATGAGATTATCGGGAAATGGGGTGCGGGCCGTGTTCTGTTAAAGCCTGCAGGTCCGGGTACGGGTCTAATCGCCGGTGGGGGTGTACGCGCAGTGTTAGAGGCGGCAGGGGTACAGAATATTCTGACGAAATGCCTGGGCTCCCATAATGCGCACAATATCGTAAAAGCCACCATTAAAGGATTAAGGTCACTGCGTGATCCGGCCGAAATCATGGCCCGAAGAGGAAAAGTACTGGAAAATGAGGGCGGGGCTGAGGATTCAACGGTTCAATAAATTTAAATAATGGAAATAGTTTCACAATTGAATTTGTTTCCAATGCTTTTGTAAGAGAGCCTGAAATCATGGAAGAAACAATTAAAGTTACCCTTGTAAAAAGCGGCATCGGTAAAAGCCAGAAAATTCGCGATACTTTGAGAGGGCTCGGCCTGACCAAGTTGAGGAAGACTGTTGAATTGAAAAATACACCACCGATCAGGGGAATGATCAGAAAAGTTTCATTTCTGGTAAAAGTTGGTTGAGAAAGATGGGAAAAGGCAATGAAGATTAATGAGCTTTCACCCGCTGAAGGGTCAAGACGTGGACGAAAGAGAGTTGGCAGGGGGCCCGGGTCAGGACATGGGAAAACCAGCTGCCGCGGGCACAAGGGGCAGAATTCCCGTTCCGGCGGAGGTGTCCGTCCGGGTTTTGAAGGGGGTCAGATGCCTATACACCGGCGCCTGCCAAAACGTGGGTTCAAGAATCCGTTTCGGAAAGAATACAGTGTTGTGAATGTGGGTGATTTAAGTCGTTTTGAGCCTAACACGCAGCTGGATCCGGATATTTTGAAAGAAGCGGGGCTGGTATGGAAGATGCTGGATGGCGTTAAGTTGCTCGGCAGCGGTGAAATTTCACAGCCCCTGGTGGTTCGAATACACAAGATCAGCCATTCGGCAAGAGAGAAAATAGAGGGTGCCGGGGGCAGGGTGGAAATTCTCTAGATCTTTTTGCCTTACCTTTAGTTTGGTGGTCCCTTACAAAACCATGATGTGAGACCTTTGAAAAATGTTCAACTTCGTTCAAGATCAAGGCGCATGAGGATTAAATTCCGAATGCAACGCGGAGATCGCGCGAAAGGGGACGCTTTGCGAAGGTCTCGATGCGAGATGATTGAATGATTGGTGGCCTACAGAATATTACCAAAATTCCGGAGTTGAAGAAAAAGATTCTGTTCACTCTGTTGATGCTGGCCGTTTATCGAGTCGGGTGTCACATTCCAACGCCTGGAATTGATGGGGCGGCATTGTCCGCCTTTTTTAGTTCCAAACAGGGGACGCTTTTTGGACTCTTTGACATGTTTTCCGGCGGTGCCTTGAGTCAGATGTCGGTTATGGCTCTGGGGATCATGCCCTACATCAGCGCTTCTATTATTTTGGAATTGATGACCGTTGTGGTTCCCTATCTTGAAAAGCTGAAAAAGGAAGGGGAGCAGGGACGAAAAAAGATTACACAATATACACGCTACGGAACTGTAATCCTGAGTGTTATTCAGGGTTTCGGTATTGCTGTGGGTCTTGAGAACATGAGCAGTCCCGGGGGCGTGATGGTGGTACCCGTGGGCGGCTGGGGGTTTCGTATTTTAACCGTTATTACACTCACCGCAGGGACTTCTTTTCTCATGTGGCTGGGCGAGCAAATTACAGAAAGAGGAATCGGTAACGGCATATCTTTGATCATTTATTCAGGCATTGTTGCCGGGCTTCCGGTGGCGGTGATGAACAGTTTCAGACTCATGGGCACTGGTGAGTTAACGCCCTTTTTTCTGGCCCTTCTTGTGGTCCTCATGATTGCTGTGGTAGGGGTCATCGTTTTTGTGGAGAGAGGGCAGAGAAGGATTCCTGTGCAATATGCCAAACGGGTGGTGGGCCGCAAGATGTATGGGGGGCAGACAACGCACCTTCCTCTGAAGGTGAATACGGCAGGTGTTATTCCGCCGATTTTTGCGTCTTCCATCATCATGTTTCCGGCAACCATCGCCAATTTTTTGAGCGTTGAGGAATATCCCTGGTTGCAACACATTGTCAATATGATGGCGCCCGGGCACATCGTTTACACATTGATTTATGTGACGTTTATTTTCTTCTTCTGCTATTTTTATACCGCCGTTCACTTTAACCCGGTGGATGTAGCTGATAATATGAAACGTTCCGGCGGATTTATTCCAGGTATCAGGCCAGGGAAAAATACTGCTGAGTATATTGATCGTGTATTGACAAGACTGACTTTTTCGGGTGCCATTTACGTTTCGGCGGTTTGTATTTTGCCCAATATTTTGATTTATCAATTGAACGTGCCTTTCTATTTTGGTGGAACCGCTCTTCTGATTGTGGTGGGTGTTGCTATGGACACAACGAATCAGATTGAGTCCCATATGCTGACGCGGCATTATGATGGTTTTATGAAAAAGGGCTTTGGTAAAACGAAATAGTCTAATAGTCTCGTTTTTACAGTATTCAGGGACCCGCGTTTCCGGCATGTTGTGGGGATTTTTATGGCTTTTTTTAAAAAACCTGTTCAACCCGCAGGATTGATACCATGGGCGAAGATGAATCCATTGAAGTTCAAGGTGTTGTGATTGAGACGCTGCCGAACGCGCAGTTTAGGGTTGAACTGAAGAATGGTCACAGGTTGTTGGGTCACATTTCCGGAAAAATGAAACAGAACTTTATCAGGATTTTGCCGGGAGATATGGTGACCATAGCGTTATCTCCCGACGATTTGAACCGGGGAAAGATCGTGTACAGAGCGTCATCATAACGCTTTATTTTGACGGATATCGAATTTCAAGGAACGGGTGCGGTTATGAAAGTGAGACCATCGGTTAAAAAGATGTGCAAGAAATGCAAGATCATTCGGAGGCATGGTATTACTCGGGTGATATGCGAGAACCCTCGTCATAAGCAGAGGCAGGGATAGTTTTTTCCTATTGTGGCAGTTCAATTACCAAAGACTGTGGTTGGGGACTGTTGATAGAACAATCAGGTGTGGAAGAGGAGCTAAAGATTGGCAAGGATCGCAGGCGTCGATTTACCAAGAGGAAAGAGGATAGAGATCGCTCTGACGTATATATATGGCATCGGGAGAACTTCTTCCCAGAAAATGCTTTCCGAAGCAGGTATTGATTGGGATACCAAATCGGATGAGTTGACCTCTGAACAGATCACCCGTATTCGAAAGATTATCGACGAAAAACATACCGTTGAGGGTGATCTCAGGCGAGAAGTGTCCATGAATATCAAGAGGCTTATGGACTTGGGGCTCTATAGAGGGTTAAGACACAGGCGCGGATTACCGGTCCGGGGGCAGAGAACCAGCACCAATGCCAGGACAAGAAAGGGCCCCAGAAGGGGAGTGGTGGGGAAACGGAAGTAATAGAGAATTGAGGAAATAGAATGGCAAGAACCGAAAAAAAGAAAGGCCGGTCCAAGCGGGAGAAGAA
>Ga0222639_1000296_pt1 | contig 23199 bp, 16 predicted proteins | sample AntAcemetagen185_FD_179863 | JGI IMG/M metagenome (GOLD analysis project Ga0222639, IMG submission 179863) | Saline water microbial communities from Ace Lake, Antarctica - #185 | ecosystem: Environmental > Aquatic > Non-marine Saline and Alkaline > Saline | place: Antarctica: Ace Lake...
CCCTTAAAGTTTCTTGGATCAGGTGTATGGTCTCGTCGAATCACTCAAGAGCATCGCATTGTTTATGTGGTCGGCCATGAAAGAGTCGATTTTGTTCAAGCCCGGTATCATTATTAATTTTTGTAACATAGATCTGCCAACCAGGCGTTTCACCCGACCCACAAAGGCTTCGCCGAGTGGGCCGGTGAACTTTTCGTTAACCCAACAAGAAAATGAAATATTTACCACATATTTTCCAGCAATCGTTTCCCGGCGGCGGCAAAAACAGGAGTAGATCATGTTGTTACAGTTATTAGATATTATACGAATTGCGAGCGTTTCAGTTGCGTTTTACTTTGGCTATCAAATTGGTTTTTCACATGGTTATAATCCCATTGCCCAATTACATTTCATGATTCCTGTTATAATCGTTGCTATAGCAGGACTATCCGGTTTGGAAGGTATATTTTTTGCCAAAAAGACAGCTGAACTAAAGGGCTTCGAAGTAGGGAGTAATTATCAAAGGCAGTCTGCAATTGCCTTGCTATCCTATGCAACAACAGCAATTATTGTTTATATTAGTGATTTTGGCATCAAAGCGGAATTGGCTATACTGTTTGCCTTCATTTTCTTTTTCTTTTTTTCCGGAATTAATCATGGTGTAGATGCTATCAGAAGAAAAAATTATAAATGGCAAAACATTAATCGACCAGTAATTACTCTGCTCTTGATCGTTGGTTTAATATACCCTGTAATCAAAGCATTGCAGAGCTTTTAATAAAATGCCTGGTTCCGATTTTTTTTCTACTCCATTGATAATTTAATCTCTTCGATTACCTCTGCAAAATTATCGAAATACAAGAGGTGAAAAAAAGAGATTAGCGTACATATCTGCTTCTCAATATGACCGATTTTTTATATTAATTCCTTACAGTTAATCCTCTGCCCTTAAGATATGCCTTTACATCTTTAATGTTTAAAAGACGATAGTGAAATACGGAAGCAGCAAGAAGTATCTGCGCGCCTCCAAGGGCAACTGCATCATAAAAATGCTCCAGCTTGCCTGCGCCGCCTGATGCTACAACCGGTAAATCAACAGCATCTGAAATTGCTCTTGTAAATTCAAGATCATATCCTTCCTGAGTTCCATCGCCATCCATGCTTGTTGGAAGTATCACGCCTGCTCCGTTTTCCTGACATTTTTTTGCCCATTCAACAGCATCTTTACCAACTGGTTTCCTGCCTCCTGAGACAACCAGCTCAAAGCCGGATGCCATTTTTTTATTTCTTTTTGCATCAACAGCAATGGTAATACATTCCGGACCGAATTTTTCCGATGCACTTCTTATTAGATCGGGATTTTTTACGACAGCACTATTCATTGCTATTTTATCAGCGCCAGCTTCCAGTACCATATCAATATCTTCCAGCGTGGATATTCCGCCTCCCATTGTTAAAGGAATATCAATAACTGATGAAACTTTTTTTACCCATTCAAGTCTTGTTTTTCTGTTTTCAACAGTAGCTGCTATATCCAGCATGGCAAGCTCATCTGCGCCCTCTTCCTGATACATAATCGCATTTTCTACTGGATCGCCGGCGTCTTTAAGCTCAACAAAATGAATTCCCTTTACAACTCTGCCTTCTTTCATATCAAGGCACGGCATTATACTTATTATTTTATTCATAGCTTCTCCTTTTTTATAAAAAAATAAATCCTGCCCTTATTGTTGACAAAAGTCAAGAATTGGAAGAATGAATATTTGATTAGCACAGTACATATGCTGAATTTGATTTTAGAATCTTCTTTAACCCCTTAATATTAAATGAGTGTTACTATATGTTTAAATTTTTTAACCGGAGTGGTAAAAACCGAGGCGCTGATGCTGTTTCTTATAACAAGAGTGTTTTTCATCAAAAGTATGACAGTTTTAAAAGATTATTATCTGCAAATGACCAATGCCTGAGAATCATTTCAGATCTGGAGCAAATCCTTTATAATGACAAGCCCTTTACCTTAGCATATCTTTTGAATCAAACGGAAATACTGTTAGGCGAAGTCCTTTTAATTATAGATGATCTTAATGAAATGTCAGAAGGAAAATATAAAAATCTGCCCGCGATAGCTGGAAAGATTTCCGAGAAAATTCTTGGCCAGCTTAATTGCCAGAATAAAATCGAAGAAACTGATTTTGTAATGCCGCTTGAAAGAATCAGCCTGGAAAATTCCAATGATGTTGGTGGTAAAGCTGCCAATCTGGGCGAGATATATAACAGAGTTAACCTGCCAGTACCCCAGGGATTCGCAGTTACCGCGTATGCATGTCAGTATTTTCTGGAACAAAACAGGCTTTCGGAATTAATCGACGAAAAAATCAGAAATATCGATGTCAATGATACAGAAAAACTCATGGCAGTCAGTCAGGAAATAAAAGACCGAATTATGGAGGAAAAGCTTCCTGTTGGTCTTGAAAAATCTATAATTAAAGCAGCCATTAATTTAAAGGAAAAAATCGGGGAAGGCCTGCGTTTTTCCATGAGAAGCAGTGCTACCAGTGAGGATTCCGAGGCCAGCTTTGCCGGCCAGCACTCAACAGTTTTAAATGTAGATGAAAAAAACCTGATAAATGCATACAAAAAGGTTGTTGCAAGCACATTTAATCCCAGGGCTATTTTTTACCGGCGCAGAAAAGGATACAGAGATCAGGATGTTGTTATGAGCGTGGCTTGCGTCATGATGCTCGATGCTAAAGTAAGCGGAGTAATGTACACTGTTGATCCAAAGAACAGTCGTAATGCCGTGGTTATAATCAGCGCGGTATGGGGGCTGGCAGTTGGTGTGGTTGACGGGTCAATTAATACTGATTTTTTTCAGATTAATAAAACTTCTGGGAAGGTTGAAGTTTCAGAAACAGCAGTTAAGAAAACTTTGCTCAGACCAGATACAATCAATGGGATCATGGAAGAGTCTGTTCAAGATGATATGAAAAACATCTTGTGTCTTAATCAGAAACAGATAAAAACACTTTTTCATTATGGTTTAACACTCGAAGATCATTATGGATATGCTCTTGATATTGAATGGGTTATTGACCAGAATGATAAGCTGTATATTCTTCAGGCCAGGCCTTTGAGAAAATCTCAGAAATACGGTGCAGCAGAAATCGAGGTAAAAACAGGTCCTGATATTAAAGAGTCAGTCTCCGGCTTTCCTGTATTACTTGAAGGCGGAGCATCAGCTTATGACGGAACCGCAACAGGTCTATCATACATCCTTGAGTCAGAGCATAATATGCATCATGTTCCTGAAGGAGCCATTGTAATCGTTCGTCAGACTTCACCCCGCTATGTTCCACTGATGAGCCGTATTCGTGCTATTGTAACGGATGTTGGAAGTGTCACAGGCCATATGGCAACTGTTGCAAGGGAATTTCATATACCTGCTCTTGTGGGTACTGATTGTGCAACACGCATCATTCCCAACGGGCAGGAGATTACCGTGGACTCTACTAACAGAAAGATTTATCAGGGGCGGGTCGAATCTCTGCTGAAAAACAAGAAACCTTATAATCCCATGAAGGGAAGTCCTATTTATAAAACAGCTCAGTTAGCCCTTAAAAGTATTTCTCCACTGAATCTTACAGATCCAAAAGAAGATAATTTCAGTTCTGAAGGATGCCATACTGTTCATGATATTATAAGATTTGCACACGAAAAGGCTATGCAGAATATGTTCAGAATAAGTGATGATTTAAACCCCGAAAAGAACATTTCAATACCCTTGAGGGTTTATCTGCCTTTGAATATCTATGTGATCGATCTTGGTGAGGGCCTTTTAATTGATCCGGATGCAAAAGAAGCAAAAGAAAATAATTTAACTTGTGTGCCTTTAAAGGCACTTCTTAAAGGAATGAAACATGAGGGCGTGGACTGGACAAATGATGTGGGCGTGAGCTGGGGAGGATTTGCTTCAATAATGGCTGAATCAGTATTACGTGACCCTTTAAAGGAAGGACGAATGGGTGCTCCGAACTATGCTATTATATCAGGTCAATACCTCAATTTCAATTCGCGGTTGGGTTATCACTTTGCAACTGTTGATACCTATTGCGGTCAGCATGTGAATGACAACTATATTATCTTTTCATTTAAAGGGGGCGCAGCAGATATCGGACGACGATCAAGACGCGCTCTGCTTATAGCCATGGTCTTGAAAAAATTAGGTTTCAGAGTCGAACGCAACGGGGATATGGTAAAGGGAGAGTTGAAAAAATATCTCAGCCATGTTCTTGAAGACAAGTTAGACATGTTAGGAAGACTCCTGGGCTCGGTGCGTCTTTTAGATATGGTACTGGCAGATGACGGGCGGGTTGAATGGTATGTGGACCAGTTTTTTAAAGAAAATTACACATTTAAACCTGATCGCAACTGAAAAAATCCTTGAGCAACCCTATTCTCAATTAAATTTTATTTTATTTTACCCTGAAAAACCTGGTCCTCAGGGCCAGGTCAGAGTTATCCGGTTTTGCCTGGAGAAATGCTGCAAGAGTTTAAAGTGAACTAAAGTTAAGGAATTCTGTCAATTATATAAAATAAGCGGAGCGGAGCGACTCCATAACTTTAGGCACTTTAGGCACTTTAGGCACTTTAGTTCACTTTAGGCACTTTTAACTTGTACCGCTTTAAGTAAAACAGCCCCTTTTAGGGGTAAACCAAAGCCGGGCCCTCTGGACCCTGATCTTTACACTGTTGTAAGAATTTCAGCTCCTTTAGAGTTCACTAAAACAGTATGCTCAAATTGAGCGCTTAAACTTCCATCAGCAGTGGTAACCGTCCATCCATCATCTAAAGAATTTTCCACAGCATAGGATTTCCCCATATTAATCATTGGTTCGATTGTAAAAGTCATGCCCTCTCTAAGACGTGTTTTATTATCCGTGGTAAAATGGTGATAAACATGTGGCTCTTCATGAAAAATCGTTCCAATCCCGTGACCTCCGTAACTTCGAACAATAGAATATTCGAATTTACTAATATATTTTTCAATTGCCTTGCCTACTTCATATAAATAACTTCCAGGTTCAACTGCATCAATTCCTCTATATAGAGCCTTTTCCGTCCTGTTTACCAGGTTTATCGTTTTTTCATCTACATTGCCGATCATAAAGGTGCGGGATGTATCTCCATAATAATCATCTAAGATTAATGTGACATCAACATTTACAATATCACCATCTTTAAGAATATCTTTTTCTGAAGGAATTCCATGGCACACAACATTATTTATTGAAGTGCAGATACTTTTTGGGAAACCATGATAATTTAAAGGTGCAGAAATTGCGCCGTGTTTCCTGGTAAATTCTTCACAAAGATCATTAAGATACAATGTTGAAACCCCTTCTTTGACAAAAGGTTCAATATAATCAAGTAATTGTGCAGCTAATTTGCCTACCCTTCTCATCTTTATTATTTCTTCCTGAGTTTTAATGTTGACCATGCTTTCTCCTTAAGGATGATTTTTGTCTTTTTATACATACTTTTTTTATAAAAATTTCAACTCTTAATTTGCATCATCTCCGAATTAATCGTAATTTGCTGAGGCAAAATAGCTGTAACCCCTTAGAATTAAAGAGATTAGCGGCTCGATGGTTCGGGTGGTTGAATTGAGTTTATATAATTTCCTTGACCATAAGAATCAAACATTGATAAATAACAAACTGGAATTTCGGCGGATATTTTTATCATAAAGATCACAAATTGCGGGAGAAGAGCTATGAAACTTACGGATGTTGCGCCAGTAGAAACATGGCAAAAATTAGCAGAAGAAATTTATGGAAAATTCGGAGTAAACTTTGGTGTGCTTGATAAGGACAATGTTGTTATTAACAAGCCGGCAGGCTGGGCCAATAATGCCTGCCCACTGATAAAGGGCAACGAAAACAGCCGTGTAGTTTGCGCATCTGCCCAACAAGACATGGCTAATGAAGCAAATAAAACAAAAAAGACAGTTGTCAGCAACTGCGATGTGGGGTTTTCAAAATTTGTTATTCCAATATTTTTCAATGACGAGTTTCTTGGCACAACAGGCGGATGTGGTGTGCTTATTGAGGACGACGAGCTTGATGATTTTTATATTTCAAAAGTTCTCAATATCTCTGAAGAAAAAGCCCAAACGCTCATTGAAAACGTAAAAATACTTTCCAATAATGATCTTGACGAAATTGTCAAATATTCAGAAAAAGCTTTAGTTAAAATCATGTCTCATTGATTCAGATGGAGATTAAACAACATGACTTCTTCGTCAAATTTTGATCAGAAAATAACCAGTCAGCAAAAGCAGATAAAACAGCTTGCCGAGATAGGACTGGCGCTGTCTGCTGAAAAAAATATCAGCAAACTCCTGGAAATGATTGTTGATGAAGCCAGAGATCTTTCAAACGCAGATGCCGGAACTTTATATATTGTTGATAAAGATAATATGCATCTTAGTTTTGAAATAATGCAGAATGACACCATGAAAACCAGAATGGGGGGAACAAACAGGAATAAAATTACCCTGCCGAAAGTTCCTCTTAATATAGATGGGCATCCAAATCATTCCAATGTATCATCATATGTTGCCCTTACAGGCAAAATTGTTAACATACCGGATGTATATAATGCAGAAGGATTTGATTTTACCGGCCCGAGAAAATACGATGCAAATACAGGCTACAGATCAAAATCCATGCTCGTTATTCCTATGGAAAACCATGAAAATGAAATTATTGGAGTATTGCAATTATTAAATGCCAAGGATTTTGAAACAGGCAAGTTAGTGCCGTTTTCAGAAAAATATGTAAGCCTTATTGCCTCCCTTGCCTCTCAGGCAGCAGTTGCTTTAACCAACACACAACTTATCCAGAACCTGGAAAATTTATTTTACTCCTTCATAAAAAGTATTGCCACAGCAATTGACGAAAAGTCTCCATACACTGGCGGTCATATCAGGCGTGTCGTTTTTCTAACCATGATGCTTGCAGGGGAAATAAATAAAACTGATTGTGGCAAATTTAAAGATATTCATCTTAATGATGATCAAATGGAAGAGCTCAGGCTCGCAGCCTGGATGCACGATGTAGGCAAAATCACTACACCCGAGTACGTAGTTGACAAATCAACAAAACTTGAAACCATACATGACCGTATATTTCTTATTGAAACCAGATTTTATCTTATAGTCGGCTTAATTAAAAACAGCTATTTAAGCCAAAAAATCGAACTGCTAAAAAATAAAAAAATCCCCGAAGATAAGGTGAAACGTATTGATCAGGATCTTTGCGATGAGTTAGAACAGCTTTATGATGAACTTGATTTTATCAAATCATGCAACAAAACAAAAGAATTTATGGATGATGATAAAATTAAACGAGTTAAAAATATTGCAGAAAAAACCTATTTACTAAACGATGAGACACAGCATTATCTTACTGAGGATGAGGTAAAAAATCTGTGTATTCGCAAAGGAAATTTAACTGAAGAAGAACGCAAAATCATAGAAAACCATGCGCAAATGACCAGCAAGATATTAAAACAGATCCCCTTTTCAAAAAAACTGGCAAATGTGGCAAAATACGCTTCAGCGCACCATGAAAAACTTGATGGATCCGGCTATCCGGATGGTTTAACTGAAAAGGAAATCCCTTTTCAGTCACGCATAATGGCTGTTGCTGATATTTTTGAGGCGCTGACTGCCAAGGACAGACCATATAAAAAACCCATGAAACTTTCCCAGGCAGTAAAAATCATGGGCTTTATGAAAAAGGACAGGCATATTGATCCGGATATTTATGATCTGTTTATCAACAATCGTCTTTTTTATGACTATGCAAAAAAGGAAATGTTTTCTGAACAAATAGATATGTAAAATGTTGACGCCTGTTAATTTTTTGCGACAAAGAGAGTAATATCTGTCACATTATTTGCCTATCTTTTATCGTTTTATAGAGGTTTTGGGTCGCATTAAACACCTCTATAAATGAGTATTTCCAACCCCTTTTTACGTCTGCTTGGTAGTAGTAGCTGAGAGAAAAAAAGACATTGGACCCTCTTCTCCAACTAAATTGGAGAAGAACCTATTATTTTAATGGCTCGGGTCATTTTAATAAGTTCTTCTGGTGAATAAACAGAAATTTTTGCGTACTTAAAACCAACCGCATCTCTCGTTACTATAGCTTGGATGCTTGCATGGCGAGCAGATTCATATAAAACTGCATCCTCAAAATCTGTAAATTTTGAATTTATTGCTGCTTCCAATACAGCTCTGTTGACAGGTGCAATAGCAAAAATAGATAAAAGCTTCGATATTTCCTCTTTTGCTTGTTTCTTACCAACAACCTTGGTTGCAAGGTAGAAAATTGTTGTGACTGTCGTTGCCCCTAAAAAGCCAATGAACTCTCCTGTCTCAACCCATGAAAATAGAACAGAAGCAGGTGCGGAAAACGGTTTTCTGTCAAGCAAGACATCAAGGACAACGTTGGTATCAAATAAAATATTCATAAATATTTCTCTTCAAGGTATTTTTTATAATCTTTTTCTGAGACCTTTCCTTTTTTGAGTGACCCCCTCAGAGAACGTGTTAGAGGAGAAATTTCTCTTTGCCCGTTTGATAACTTCTTGTTAATAAGCGCAAAATAATCGGCAACAATTTTAGAAACAGATTTGCCGGTTTTAGCTGAATGTGACTTTGCGCTTTGAATTAAATCTTCATCAAGCCGTAATGTTAATTTTGAATTCATATAGCACCTCCAAACGTAGAGACCTTTGCAAAACCTCCCCTTTTGTTCAATTACTGCGTCAGGCCCCAGTACCATCTGCCGGAGCTACGGGGTAAACTCAAATTTTAAGCCTCGAAATACTCTATGTATTCCTACGTTTAAACCTGATTTAAAATTTGGTCGCATTCCTTGAACTTGAGCAAAATTGAACATTTATCAAAGGTCTCATGTAATGACGTATAAAATATGTTATACATGTACGCCACTAAAACAGGTTTGTCAAATACATCCCCCTAAATTCCTCTTCAAAGGGGGACGTGATTATGAAACAGTTGGTCCCATATCCAAGGGCTTTATTTTTCAGAAAATTATTTGTGTAGAATTCCAGTTGCGCGGGCAATTAATAAATGTTAATTTATATTAAGTGTTCTTGGACATGAGAACAGGACAACAACGGAAATTTATCTGCATTCGATTGGTGAGGCTGAAAAGTTTGCAATGGTGCGCCCGGCAGGATTCGGACCTGCGACCTACGGATTCGTAGTCCGGCGCTCTATCCGGGCTGAGCTACGGGCGCACATGAAAGCAACTGTTTTTTTATGTCATACCAAAGTTAATGTCAATGCTAAGTTAAAATATATTGCTTAAATTTGATGAACTCGTAAAAAGTAAGATTTGTTCGCTCTATGCGCATTTTTGGGATTCATATTGATCCCGGCTAAATTGCAAGAACTCGGGCTAACGCCCTCAAACAGCTTGCAATTTTTAACGCCAGGCTCAATCCGACCGGCCAAAAACTGATTATTTTCCTTACCGGGAAGCTTTAGCTTCAATCTTTTTCCAAAACTGCTCAATGTCGCTTACAAATGACTTTTTACGAGGCCATCAAATTTACTTGAGTGTAATCTTTTTGAGTTTTTTTTCTAAGTTCACAATAAGTTGGACCTTTGCGGTTAGCCATTAGCGGTTAGCCGCATCCGTTCCAACAAACATCGCTGAAGGTTGCGGAAGAGATAGTGAGAAAGAACTATCCAGGTTTATGAGCATCGCTGCCGGATCTGCAAGCGAGGTGGAATATCAGCTACTTCTATCTTGCGATCTCAATTATATACAGGATGAAACATATAGAGAACTTAATCAACAGGTCAATGAGATAAAGAGGATGTTGAACGGTTTTATCAAGAAGCTAACTGCTAATGGCTAAAAGCTAAATGCCCAGATGAATACAATCCACGTAAAGTTTATGAAAATGGCCTTAAATGAGGCTGTAAAAGCGCGACAAAAAGATGAGGTTCCTGTTGGCGCGCTTCTTGTTGCAGAATCCGGTAAAATTCTTGCGTCTTCATACAACCAGACAATAAGCCTTAACGATCCAACAGCGCATGCGGAAATACTTGCAATACGCATGGCAGCTAAAGAAATTCAAAATTATAGATTGTTAAAAACAACCTTGTATGTTACTATCGAACCTTGTATTATGTGTATGGGCGCAATCATTCATGCAAGGATATCAAGGGTTGTTTTTGGCGCAAACGATCCAAAATGGGGAGCCGCAGGCTCTCTGTATAATATGGCAGAGGACATAAGATTAAATCACAGGCCTGAAATAATCTGCAATATATGTAAAGATGAATGCAGAAACATAATTCAGGCTTTTTTTCGTGAAAAACGAAACTTAGTAGAGTAAAAAAAGGAGTAAGCCGTGGCGAATATTGTTGTTGTTGGTACTCAGTGGGGAGATGAAGGCAAGGGCAAAATCGTGGATCTGCTTGCGGAATTTGCAGATATTGTAGTCAGATTTCAGGGAGGAAATAATGCCGGCCATACAATGGTTGTAAACGGCCAGCAGTTTATAAGCCATTTGATTCCATCGGGTATCTTGCAGAAAAAGATCTGTCTTGTTGGAAACGGAATGGTAATAGACCCTGCAGTGATTATAGAAGAAATTGATTATTTAAAAAGCAAGGGCATTAAGGTTGAACAGGACAACCTTATGATAAGCGAAAAAGCTCATATTATCATGCCCTATCACAAGGAAATAGATCATGCCCGTGAAAGGTTTAAGGGAGATAAGAAAATTGGAACAACAGGACGCGGCATAGGTCCTGCGTATGAGGACAAGGCAACCCGCAGGGGAATCAGATTTGTTGATTTTATTGAATGGAAAGTTTTTACAGAAAAAGTAAAAACCATACTGGAAGAAAAGAATTTTTACCTTAAAGAATATCTTTCCTCTGAGCCGTTAATTTTTGATGAAATAATAAATGAATATTCTGAATACGCTAAGCGTCTTACGCCATTTGTCACAAATATTTCTCTTGTAATCAGCAAGGCAATAAAGCAGGGAAAGCAACTGCTTTTTGAGGGAGCACAGGGAACTCATTTGGATATTGATCACGGCACTTATCCTTATGTTACATCCTCTAATACAGTTGCCGGAAATGCCTGCGGCGGTTCGGGTGTCGGCCCAAGAGAAATCACAGGAGTAGTAGGAATCGTAAAAGCTTATACTACAAGAGTTGGCGAAGGCCCCTTCCCTTCAGAACTTTTTGATAACACCGGAAATAAAATTCAGAAAAAAGGAGCGGAGTTTGGCGCTACAACCGGAAGAAAGCGAAGGTGCGGATGGCTCGATACCGTAGTATTGCGAAATTCTGTGCGTTTAAACAGTCTTTCAGGTCTGGCTATAACCAAACTGGATGTATTAGGAGGACTGGAATCGCTTAAAATATGCACAGGCTATGAATATGATGGAAAAATTATTCATGATTTCCCTGCAAGTTTAAATGTTCTTTCTGCATGTAAACCTGTATATGAAACATTACCTGGATGGTCTGAAAATATTTCTAATATTCGAAAAATTGAAGATTTACCCCAAAATGCAAAAAATTATCTCCATCGAATTGAAGAACTGGCCGAAACCAGAATACAAATAGTGTCTGTTGGCCCTGGAAGAAATGAAACAATGGTTATAAGCAATCCTTTTGAATAAAAATGTATCATCTCCAATCTACCCTCTTTTCAAACCAGATTGGGGAAAAATCTTTCTTATTAATTAACATGTTAAAGTTATTAAAATAATTATTTTTTAATGTCGGGACGTGGCTCAGCCTGGTAGAGCACAGCGTTCGGGACGCTGGGGTCGCTGGTTCAAATCCAGTCGTCCCGACCATAAAATAATCAAAACAGTTGACTTGATGAAGAAGGTAATAGCTTTGGCAGAAGGAACAGTAAAGTGGTTCAGCAATAAAAAAGGATTTTTTCGTTCCCCATTCTTCCATTAATATGCAGGGATTTAAAACTCTGGAAAAAGGTGAAAGAGTAAGCTTCGACGTTGAGGAAAGTGATCGTGGCCCTGAGGCTAAAAACGTCACCAAACTGTAACCTGCTTTAGCATCTCATCGATTCAACATGAGATGCTCCCCTCATGATGAACTCGTAAAAAGATAGGAGCCTGTCCGAGAATTCTGATCCTCCGGTTATCGCAAGAGTTATAATTAAATTAAAACCAGAAAAAACTCATGTATAACAAATCGTAAACAAAGAACCGGCCATAATAAAAACAGCAATTGTGCTAAAGATCGTAATCTTTTATTTTATCCTGAAAAACCTGGTCTTTAGGGCCAGGTCAGAGTTATCCGGTTTTGCCTGGAGAAATGCTGCAAGAGTTTAAAGTGAACTAAAGTTAAGAAATTCTGTCAATTATATAAAATAAGCGGAGCGGAGCGACTCCATAACTTTAGGCACTTTAGTTCACTTTAGGCACTTTAGGCACTTTTAACTTGTACCGCTTTAAGCAAAACAGCCCCTTTTAGGGGCAAACCAAAGCCGGGCTCTCTGGACCCTGATTTTTAATACATTCAAACAGTTTTCTAATTTTAATTTAATCATAACTGAATACTGATTATTTAAAGTTATTCTGGTTTTAATTGCTGTAGAGCGGTATAGTGCAGCTTTTTACGATGCCATTAGTTTTCAGCTTAAAAAGGAGAAAACATTATGACTGATTTAGAATTAGATCCTGGATTACCACTTATTCAGGATGCTGACTTAAAAGATAAAATTGTTCTGGTTAGAGTAGATCACAATGTTGTAAAAAAAGGAGAGATCAGAGATCCTTATAGAATTGACGCTACCATGGGCACTCTGTATAATATTGTTGAAAGAGGTGGAAGGCCGATTCTTATGACCCATATCGGCAGAACACGAGATAAGAAAACAGGTAAAATAAAAGTCGAAAACGACACTGCTGTACAGCCTGTTGTTGAATATCTGGAACGCAAACTTCACACAAAATTTTCTGTGCCCCAATTTCCTGTTGAACCAGGCCATGGAATAAAACAAATAGACACTTCCATAAACTGGCTTATACGTGATCTTCGCAAACACCGCATAGGAGGTATTTATCTGCCAAATACCCGCTGGTTCGAAGGTGAAGAAGCAGAAGAAGATGACAAAAGAAAACGCTTTGCCGTGCAATTAGCCGGATTAGCCGATGTTTTTGTAAATGATGCTTTTGGTTCCTGGCAGCCCCACGCTTCCACCTGTGATATAACCAGATACCTGCCCGGTTTTGCAGGGTTTCTTATGCAGAAGGAAATAGCACACTTAAAGAGGGTTTTAGAGCCGAAAAGACCTTTTGTGGCAGTTGTGGCAGGCGCCAAGTACGACACCAAGATAGGCCCGCTTAACCAGATATACAAAAAGGTCGATCATCTGCTGCTTGGCGGAATTATATATAATACTTTTTTATGCGCCAAATACAATATTAGAATAGCAGGGATAAGCGACTCAGACATTAATGCTGCCAAGGTGCTTGTTAAACAGGACGAGCAGGCAAAAAAGATTGTTGAACTACCCTTTTTAGTCGAGTCTGATACTATTGATGGACGTATTAAAGGAAAGTTTCGAACTCGCAGTATAATGGATTTTAAACCTGGAAATAAATATGAATATTTTCTGGATGTTGCTCCCGAATCTTTTGATGTTCCTGAAGTTGCAAATGTTATTGGTTCGGCAAAAACCATTTTTGTTAACGCGGTTATGGGCTTTACACCACAGTTTTTTGAAGGTTCTGAAAAACTTGACAGAACTATTGATAAAAATGTACACGCCCAAAAGCTTTATGGCGGCGGTGACACCCTGCAGGAATTCAAGAATCTCAGCCCCGGCCTGTATCTTGCGGCAATGGACGATACACAGTATTTTTTCTTTACCGGCGGAGGAACAGTTCTAAAGGCTATTGAAGAAGGCACGCCCTATGGTCTTGAACCGGTAAAGGCGCTTATGAAAAATGCAGGAAAAGATCCAGCATAAATCAATACTATTGAACAATCCATATAGCCAAACCGCTTGAGTCCTGCAAAACTTTTGTTGTAACACTGCCCATGATAAAATCTTTTAATCCTGTAAGGCCTCGGCGTCCCAGCACAATTGTTCCAAAATCATTCTTTCTTGCTTCTTTGAGAATATCGTTTGCGGCAGATCTTGTACCGTTAGCCACTTTAGTTGTTATTCGATCTTCATCAATCCCGTAATCAAGCAATATCTGCCTGGCTTTTTTTATATGCGGAGCAATATGTCCTGCTTCCTTTTTTTTCCAAAATGCTTCGAGATCCGGAGCCTGCTCTAAGGCTTCCATGGGAATAAATGACCTCAGATGCCTCATGGTATGAAAAAGGGTTATCATGCAATCTGTTTTTGAAAGCATAAACCCTGCATGATCAACCGCTCTTATCGAGTTGTCAGAGCTGTCCACGCATATCAGCGCCTTTCTGTGACGAACACGGCTTTCGACTATCCACAAAGGACAGTCTTTGCAATATTCAACGAGTCTCCCTGAAACAGCGCCCATAAAAAAAGATTTATAATCGGTTCTGCCGCGCTTGGTAATAAGAATGGCATCTTTACGCTTTATTGCAGTCCAGCGATGGATATCATGAGCAACAGAAATTTCGCTTTGCCGGCAAAGAGTTTTAATCATGTTTTCATCAAAACCCTTATTAATAAGAACTTCCCTGGCCTCGGATAAAATACAATCTGCCATTTCCTTATTCTTTTTTTTAACCGCAACAAGTTTTGCCCTGATTTTCTTGTCCATTGATTTGTCATCGGTTAAAATCGGCGGCAGTAAAGGCATAACATAGAAAAGAGAAATATCCATATCATGTTCATGGCCGTACATTAAATCAAGATAATCAAGAGATTTTAAGGAATTTTTAGATCCGTCAAGCGGTATGACTATGCTTTTTTTCAACTTCTCCATAATATTCTCCTTTATTGTACTTGACCAGGCTGTAAAGGCTGAATTAATTTAAGGGCTTGCAGGCTTATGCCCGAGCATTTATAAATATTTATATCACACTAAAAAATCTACTTCAATTTTTAAAGATATTAACAAAAAAAGGCTCATATTGCGTTTGTAATAACCAGAAAAAATTATATTTTAAATCTAAAGTTTCCATCTCTGAAAACCTTCAGACACGCATCTACCACATCAGCATCATATAATTTACCTCTGTTAATTGAAATTTCTTCCAGGGCTTTATCAATGCCAAGCGCAGGCCTGTATGGCCGGTGAGAGGCCATGGCTTCAACAACATCCGCAACTCCTAAAATCCTGGCCGACATTATAATTTTTTCACCCGAAAGCCCGTCAGGATATCCGGAGCCATCCATTCTTTCGTGATGTTGAAGGACGATTTGAGCAACAGGCCATGGAAATTTTATTAACTTCAATATATCATAGCCGGTTTGAGGGTGATTTTTAATAAGTTCAAATTCCGGCTTGCTTAACAGACCGGGCTTGCTGAGAATCTCCGCAGGAACTGCTATCTTGCCGATATCATGAAGCGCTCCGGCCATACTGATTCCCCTTACTTTATTTCTTGGCAAGCCCATTTCTTCTGCTATGGAACTGGCCAGATCAGCTACACGGCGTTGATGACCGGCTGTGTATGGATCTCTGATTTCAACTGTCAGCGCCATAGCCTTGATAGTTCCACGCAAGGATTTACGCAACTCCCTCAGGCTGTCTTTAAGCTCATTTTCATATTTTTTGCGCAGGGTAATGTCCGTTACATGCTCAACTATACCGACAATCTCATTATCATGCCCATAAAAGGGTGTTGCCGATAAAATACAGGGGGTTGTCTTGCCATTAATACATTTCATTTCTATCTCTCTTGCCATGCATTCTTCATTATCAAGAGTTTTAGTCAAAACACACTCAGGCGTATTGCACATATCATGTAGAAATATTTCATGGCATTTCCTGCCCTTTGCTTCGTTCATGCTTAAACCGCATAGACCCAATGCTGCTTTATTGATTTTGAGCACATTAAAATTTTTATCAATTAAACAAATACCGGCGGGGGCAGTATTACCTATCTGCTCTAACTCTGAAAGGGCTAATTTGGCTTTTTCCTCCGACTGCTTTAATGGGGTAATATCTGAAAAAGATGCAATGCTCTGGTTTGTACCTGGAACCAAATCTATGGTTAAATTTATATATTTTAGATTGCCGTGACGATCAATAAATCCAAATTCATAATTTTTTGATGTTTTATCAGGATTAATGCGTCGCTGAAAATGATATTCTTTCATTTTTGCCAAATCTTTTTGCACGACAAATTCTGTAAAGTTTTTCTTTCCCTCTATCTCATCTGCTGAATAGCCTGACAGGTTTTCAAACTTTGAATTTATTAAGGATATTTTTGTATCTTCTTCAAAAATTGCCATTGCAGTCCCGGTATTTTCAAAAATGTGCCGGTATTTTTGTTCCGACTTTATAAGTTCGGCTTCTGCCTGTTTGTGCTCGGTAATATCTATACCCTGAGCGATTGTGGATATAAGAGTTGCACCATCTTTTGCATAGATATTAGCTGAATTCCAGAGCACTGTACGGATATCTCCATTCTTGCAAAGAATCGGAATTTCCACAAACTTCCATTTTTCACCGCTTGCAGCCAGGGGAAGCTTACCAAGTATATCCTCACAGTCTGCCGGAGGGATGAACATTTCGAATCCTTTATTACCTATCACTTCTTCGGCAGTATAACCAGAGAGATCCTCAAATGCTCTACTGTAACGAATAATTCTTAAATTACTATCCCAAACAATTATCGGCGTATTTGCATTATTAATAATGCCGTCAATTAAATTTTGAGACTTTTGCAATACCTTCCAAGCCTGTACGGGCTCAAGGGTTTCAAGCTGGAGTTCTTTATCGGCCTTTGCGCTTTGGCCAGTGCGTTCTTTAACACTCTCTCCCAATGCTTCATATGTCGGTTTTTCAGGCATTAGAAAATCCTCCATCAGCAAAAAGAAATTCTCCTGTTTTTTGCAGATCATCTATTCCCCTCACATCATGGGGAAACATCGGCACGTTTGTTATTGTGCGTGAGGGAAATATTGAATGTATTCTTTTGATATATCCTGCCTGCTCCACCCTTTTGGATGAACAAAAATCACAATCCGTCTGCGGAATGACCATGTTGACGATAATGTTGCTGCAATGAATCTTTGCATTATCCAAAGCGCTTATCAACCGCTCCAGCTCAAGCAAAGCCATGGCCTCGGCAATAGTTACAGAAACAAATGAAGTTCTTTTGCTGTCTATAAATGCCTCCTGAATTCTTCTTACATTTTTGGACATAGCGAGCGCCTTTTCAGCTGCCCTGGCCAGCCTGACCACTCCCCTGTATTTCAATAATAATTTGAAAAACGCATTTAACCATTCCCTCACCATATCGGGAAGCTCCAAAAAACGAAGAAGATGGCCGGTAGGCGATGTGTCCAGGACAAAGATGTCAAATTTTCCTTCCTTTCTCAGGTCCATGATCTTATCCAGGGCCATGATCTCATCGAGGCCTGGAGGTGCAAGGGTAAGCAGTTCCGTCATGACTTCACGGTCAAATTTTATATCAACTCCGCCGCCAAGAAATTTGTCGAATATCTCTTCTATGTCTTTTTTATACGCATCTTTGAAATCTTCAAACAACTTATCCGCATTTATCTCCAGAGCGTATAGATTGTTGATTGTTGATTGTTGATTGTTGATTGTTGACCCTCTGACGTCCGATCTCTGACCACTGACCACTATCCCCTGTCCCCTGACCTCTGTCCCCTGATCACTATCCCCTGACCCCTGTATCGGCGTAATTTTATCCCCGATCTTTAGCTTAAAGGAATCAGAAAGGGAATGGGCAGGATCGGTAGAAAACACTAAAACTCTTTTCTCTGGATTCAGCCGAGCCAAATGAACAGCAGCGGCTGAAGCAATGGATGTTTTGCCTACTCCGCCCTTACCTCCAAAGAGGATAAATTCCAGGTTAGGATCAAGGAATAAATTTGCCTGGGTTTCCTCAATACTGACAACAGCCTCAGGGACTTCATAAGGCTTGGATATTCCCATAAGATAATTCCCTAAAGATTTCAGTTTTTCCACGCCTCGGATTTCATTGGGAAACAATGGAACTTTGATCAAACCATATTGAGAAAGACCCTCTTCGATCTCTGACAAAGACTGTCTCTGATCCTCTTGCTTTGATGCGCAAAATGCACATTCATGAGCCTCCGCCACACGGTTGACAATAATCTCCCTTACTGGAATATTGTTTTTCTTAAGAGCGCTGAGCAGCCTTTTCGTCTCAGATGTCGCCATGGGCTCAGGGATAGTTACCGGTACAAAGCGGGTTGTCTGCCCGTCCGAAAGCAGCTTTTTAACCTTCGCAATATCAGAAGTGAGTTTATCGATGAAAAGATCGCACTCATCTTTAGCATATATTCTTCCGGTAAAATGAACGGCCATGAATCGATGCTTCTGCTGCATCAAGTCCATGAACTCAATCCACTTCAGCATCTGTTCGGGAAGGCTGAGCATTCGCACAGTGTGTCCTGTCGGAGCGGTATCGACTATCAGGATATCATAGATCCCCTCTCTAAAAATATTGGCTATCTCGATAACAGCCATAACCTCATCCATACCGGGAAGTGAAAGATTAAAAAATTCGGTAATGTCCTGCCGGTCAAAGTATGTTCCCCTGTCTGCAAGTTTCTTGATTACAGCCTCATTTTTTCGTTTAAACTCAGACCCTAACTTGACCGCATCCAACTCGCGAGCAAAAAGATTAGTAATGTCCGTTGTCTGTTGTCCGTTGTCCGTTGCTACTGGCCACTGATCCCTGGCCACTGATCCCTGACCACTGACCACTGCCTGCCCGCCATCGCTCTCGCTCAGGCGAGGCGGGCGGGACCTCTGACCTCCGACCTCCGTCACTTCGTCCCCTAACTCTATTCCAAGGCTGTCTCCTAAAGAATGTGCGGGATCGGCAGATATAACCAATATCTTCTTTTCGTTGCAATATGATTGGGCCAGATGAACTGCCGCAGACGCAGCCATGGTAGTCTTGCCCACTCCTCCCTTTCCGCCAAAAAGGATCAATCGCAGATCTTTGTTTTGAAAATATTCAGGCACCTTATTAGTCATTGGTTCCTCGTTGCTGGTTGGTCATTAGTCATTAGGTAATTATTCAGGGGGTACACTGCTAACTCAAAGAATTTATTCACCGCAAAGCCGCAAAGCCGCAAAGAAAATTTTATTTTTAGTTGATCAAAGTTAGCGTGATCTGCCCGAAGGGCTTGGGTTTATTTATTTTCGCCCCCTGCCCGCCATCGCGAGCTCAGGCAAGGCAGGCGGGTCTCAGCGAAAATAAATAAGATGAAACCCTCTGCGTACTCTGCGCCTCTAATGAGCGGAGCGAATGGGCGGTAATATAATATCCTCTGAATAGATACGTCATTGGTCATTGGTCGCTGTTCACTGACCACTGACCACTGTCAACTGTTCACTATTCACTGGACTTTCGACAATCTTATCTCCAGCAAATTATTTCTTAAGTGTATCCGGTGGTTATGGAAATCGGCAGTAGCAGGAAGTCTAAATGTTTCCGTCCATGCAGCCCCTGTTTTGTCAGATTTCACTACAAGTTCGGTTCCTTGAACCTCTATACTTAAATCGGATTTCTCTACCTTTTTTACTTCCATAATTACCTGCATGTAAGAACCTTCGTCAAATATATCCAGAAGACGTTCATTCTTATTTTCCCATTCCTCAAGTTCCCCTAAGAGCCACCAGCTGAACAGAACGTTCTCTCCGGTATTCGGGTCTGTTTTTGATCTTTCAAAAGAGAGAATTGGACACCCGGCAACCTTTTCTGCAATGGGATTTATAGTCTCCCTGATGTTCAGAAGAACGTGCATGTGGTTTGGGGCATTGATGATTTCAGCCAACCTGTCGATTCTGGCATGACGGTTTTCCCAGAGAAACCACAGAATATCCCGGCCATCAGAATCCAGTTGAACGGCTATGCTTTCAATCAAGTCAGCATCAATCTTTAATAAGGTGAGCTGATAGATTCTTTTTTTCCAGGTTTGCAAATCATTAATAACAAACCATATTGTGCCTCCTGTTGAACCATCAACTGCGTTATAAACAACTCCCAAAGCTTCCCTTTCTCTCATAACGTAGTAAAGCTTTTTTGATGCTATATTGCAAATTCGACTGAGTGATATCTCCAAAATAATTTTTTGTAACTGGTAGAGGATAAGCCTTTGGTTGGTCAAAAATATCTCGGCAACTTTCCAGCCAGAGCGTGAACGATGTTTAATACCCCCCTGTCCTTTTAAAATAATCCGTTCATCCGCATGAAGTTCGGGCATGCTTTTTTTTAATGGGGGCATGCTGCTTTTTGGGAATTTTATTCGCATGTTCTCCTTCGTCGAACAGTTTGGTCATTGGTCATTAGTGATTAGTGATTACTCACCGCAGAGGCGCAGAGGACGCTGAGTTGTCTTGTTTTTTGTTTTCCCCTGAGAGGGGGGAAAACAAGTTGTTTACAATTCGCACTATACCATCCCGCATAACAGGCACATTGAAATTCAGGAGTAACCCTAACTTAAGACCTGATAATTTTAAATACGTGAGAAGCTGCGCCTTATGAATTTCCTCAATTTTCTTACATGATTTCAATTCAAGTATAATTGCCTTTTCAACAACTAAATCGAGCCTGTAACCACAATCCAGTTTTTTTGCTTTAGTTATTTGTGATTACTCACCGCAGAGGCGCAGAGGACGCTGAGTTGTCTTGTTTTTTACTACTTAACTGATTAATTTCCATTGTGATCCTACAAGCTGAAAGGTTGCCAAGTGTAAGGCTTTTTCCTTTCTGTCCTCTCAACAGAAAGGAAAAAATATGTTCTCTCTGCGTGCTCTGCGCCTCTGCGGTGACCTATTGCGATTTTATTCCGCTGCTCATGTGGCTCCTTTTCCATCCACTGACCACTAATCACTAATCACTGCCCACTAATCACTGCCCACTAACCACTGTCCACTATCCCCTACCCACTACACTTTCTCCAATAACTTCTTCAGCTCTTTAGTCCTGTTTTCAATAACACTGCTTTCACCTTCGGCAAGGGCTGCTTTTAATTTCAATATTGCAGCATCTATCTGCTGCAAAAAGGAAATCGACAGTTTCCCTTTTTTCTCCTCCATGACTAATTCGGCTGCTCTGATCATGCTGTCGGCCTGAATATTAATCTCCACTTCTGAGCGTCTTTCCATATCTTTTTCAGCAAAGGCTTCAGCTTCTTTCACCGCTTCTTCAACCTGCTCATCGGTCAAGAGGTATGAAGCGTCAATCTTTATGCCGGTCTGTACTTCTGTGTATAGCTCCTGGGCAGAAACTTTAACTATTCCATTAACATCGATCTCAAAGGTAACCTCCACCTGTGCCTTTCCCCTGGGCAGGGATGGAATGTCGGTCAACTGAAATTGTCCCAGACTGATATTATCTGCTGCCACCTCCCGTTCACCCTGAAGGACATGGAAGTCCATCGCGGTCTGATTGTCCTCGGCGTTAGTGAAAATCTGCCCGGCAGATGTGGGGATAGTAGAATTGCGAGGAATGATCTTTGCAAAAAGGCCACCCTCTGTCTCAATCCCTAAAGAAAGAGGCGTTACATCTACAAGCACCACATTATTAATTTCCCCTGTTAAAACACCTGCCTGAATAGCAGCCCCAATAGCCACCACCTCATCGGGATTAATTTTAATGTAGGGTTTTTTATGAAAGGTTTTTTCCGCCAGATTCCGAATAGACGGCATTCGGGTAGAGCCGCCTACCAGCACCACCCGGTCAATACTTTTCGCAGAAAGTCCGGCATCTGATAAAGCCTGCTGTGTTGGGCCTAAAAGTTTTTCGCTTAAGTCGGCAGTTATATCTTCGAATGTTTCTCTATCAATCGAAGCATCCAGGTCTTTAAAACGATTCCCATCTGTTTTGATAAAATTAAGGGGAATTTTAGCAGTCTGGCTGTAAGAAAGTTCTCTCTTGGCCTTTTCGCCGGCCTCTTTCAGACGCTGGAGTGCGCCCGCGTCAGATTTTATATCGACTCGATCTTTACTGAAAAACTTCTCAGTCAGGTAATCGACAAGTCTTTCATCCCAGTCATCACCACCAAGTTTAGTATTGCCATTGACTGCTTTGACATGAAAGAAACCATCTCCAAGCTCCAGGATGGAAACATCAAATGTTCCTCCACCCAGATCCCATACAAGAATTGTCTGGATTTCTTCGCGATCCAGACCATAGGCAAGAGAGGCTGCTGTAGGCTCGTTAATTATTCTCATTACATCAAAGCCAGCCATAATTCCGGCCTCTTTGGTTGCCTGCCGCTGTCCATCATTGAAATATGCCGGAACCGTAATAACCGCTTGTTTTACCTCTTCTCCAAGATATTTTTCAGCGTCTGATTTTATCTTGCGCAAAATAAAGGAAGATATCTCCTGAGGGGAATAGCTTCTGCCATTTAGGGAGACTCTGTAGTCACTGCCCATATGCCTCTTAATGGACATGACTGTCTTTTCGGTATTGGCTGCAGCCTGGCTTCTGGCCACCGAGCCGACCAGTTTATGCCCCTGGTTTGTTTCCGCAAAAACAGAGGGGGTCAGATTTTCGCCTTCAGCGTTTTTAATCACCCTGGCCCGTCCATCCTCTATAAAAGCTGCCACAGAGTAAGTAGTGCCAAGATCTATTCCGATTGCTTTGCTCATGTTCTCCTTCGTTGGACATTTTAGTCATTGGTCATTAGTCACTTGTCATTGGTGATTAGTGATTAGTTATTACTCACCGCAGAGGCGCAGAGGACGCTGAGTTGTCTTGTTTTTTGTTTTCCCCTGAGAGGGGGGAGAACAAAAGAAACATCTTGCTTACTACTCCTTTAACTTGTTTGCAATTCGCACTATACCATCCCGCATAACAGGCACATTGAAATTCAGGAGCAACCCTAACTTAAGACCTGATAATTTTAAATACGTGAGAAGCTGCGCCTTATGAATTTCCTCAATTTTCTCACATGATTTCAATTCAAGTATAATTGCCTTTTCAACAACTAAATCGAG
>Ga0222639_1000303_pt1 | contig 23063 bp, 14 predicted proteins | sample AntAcemetagen185_FD_179863 | JGI IMG/M metagenome (GOLD analysis project Ga0222639, IMG submission 179863) | Saline water microbial communities from Ace Lake, Antarctica - #185 | ecosystem: Environmental > Aquatic > Non-marine Saline and Alkaline > Saline | place: Antarctica: Ace Lake...
AAGAGCTAAATCGGAAGAAGCTGTTAAAAAAATAATAAAGAAGCATCCTATTCTAGGAAACGAGGAGAATTGGCAACATTACGGTAATGCAACGAGTAATCTTGGCACTATTACTGGTCAAGCTCCACAAGCGGTTCCATCTTTGGTTGAAAAAATTACGAATTCCATAGATGCGCTCCTTGTTAAGCAATGCATATTGTTTGGTGAGGATCCTGAATCTCTTAATTCGCCAAAGACAATGGAGGAAGCATTAAAGAAGTACTTCGATTTAGATGATGCGAAATATTGCGATCTGCCAGCAAAAAAAAGAAGACTCTTGGCTGCAGATATTCAAGTGATCGCCGAAGCATCAAAAACAAATCCAAATATAATAATCTATGATAATGGAGAGGGGCAACTCCCTCAGGATTTTCCAGACACCCTGGTTTCGCTAAATAAAGGTAATAAAGACAAAATATATTTTGTACAGGGTAAATACAATATGGGGGGCACCGCTGTTTTACCCTTTTGTGGAGAAAACAGATATCAATTAATAATTTCAAAAAAACAAATAGAGCAAGTAGAGAATAGTAACTTATATGGATTCACCTTAGTCCGGAGAAACCGGGGTATTGGAAAACACGTTAAATCATCATGGTATGAATATTGTCTAAATGATAATGGCAAAATTTTTGAGTTCGAGAGTGAGCCGTTAGATTTAGGTCTTTATGAAAGAAAATTTGATGGTGGCACCTACATCAAACTTTTTAATTACGATTTGAGGAATTCTTCAGATATCACTTTAGATCTTTGGAGGGAATTAAATAGATATTTGTATAAACCAGCTTTGCCTGTTTTGCTTTATGAAACGAGATACCCAATACCCCACTCAAAGAAAGGGCGCTCTCCAATAAAAATTATGCATGGAAACAGAATGCGCTGTTTTTTAGATGGCAGAGATAGCATTGAGAATATTTTCCCAATAAATATTAAATCTGATGATGTCGAATACCGAGGTGAAGTATTTGTATTCAAGAAGGATGTTAACACCAAGGAATTTATAAGAGACATGGCAATAACATTCTCTGTCAATGGGCAGGTTCAACATTCATTAGACAATAGATTTATTAGTCAGCGTCTAAGAAAGGCGTATTTGAAAGGGTATCTCTTAGTCAATATTGATTGTTCAAAAATGCCAAGGCATTTGCATGAAGATATTTTTATGTCTTCAAGGGCACAAATGCGAGACAGGGCTGAATATCGAAATCTGATAGAAAATATTATCAAAGAATTAAGGGACAATGATTATCTCACAAGATTAGATGAAGAAAGGCGGAAAGAACAAATATTTCAAAATCCTAAAGATGAAAAATTCTTGCGAAAAATTGTTGGTAGATTATTGCGGGATGATAAAGAAATTGAAAGATTGTTAGGGCTTAATACAGGAGTTATTGGGAAGGAATTGGAAAAGATAAAAAAACAAGTAGAAACAAAAAGGGGGCCGTTTCAAGGAAAAAGATATCCAAGCTATTTTAGATTTAAAAATTTAAAGCCTGGAAACATCAAAATGTTACCGCAGAATGGAGAATGCAAAATCAATATTGAAACAGATGTAGAAAATGAATATCTCATAAGGCCGCATGACAAAGGAGAGTTAAAAGTAAAAGTGAGAAGGCCTAGAATTGGTGGTGGACCTGGGCCCGTCGGGCCAGGTCCAGATTCTGACGAAGTCCTAGATGTGAATGTTGTAGGTCCTAATGAAGGTGATATTAGATTAAGGGTCAAGACAAAAAATGAACTGCCAATAGGAACCGAAGTACCTATTGATATTGAATTGTCATCTCCAGAAGGCACTTATCAATTATCAGCAGAAATTATTATTGATGAACCTCATGAGAAAACAAAAGAGTATGAGCAGGACAAAAGAAAAGAATACTCTTTGCCACAGCTTATAGAGGTTTTTAGAGATGCTGAGAGTAAAACAATCGACAACTCAAGTAAATGCTGGGATGATTTCGAGTGGAATGAATTAGATATTTGCTCTATTCAAGAATCGAGCAGAGAAGGTTCTATTGTTGATGCTATTGCGATAAATATGGACTCAAAAGAACTTCATAATTTTATCCGTGGCAGAAAGGTAACAGGTAAAAATATTGAAATGGTTCAACGGATATATAAAACCTCAGTATATTTAATATCATTGGTTCTTTTCTTTGAATTTAATCAACGACTAATTGCAGAGCAAGATAGTAAAAATAATAGCGAAGTACAGGTCAACTATGAACCTGATGACATGGTTTCTTTTTCAATGAAAGGCTTAGCGAAGATCCTGCTTCATGTAATGACTAACGAAAATTTGCTCAAAGAAGTTGAAAATGCGGAAGGATAAGGTTGCTTTTGAACAGATGATGTTCAATATATGAACTTTCCGGATTTTTGGGCTTGCAGGGGGAGCGAGCCGGACAGAAGTTTAATTTCTTACAGGGAAGCAAGCGCAATACGTCGGGAGCGGAAGATGTTGTGCGGTGTTATGACCCTAAACCCTCCTGATTATGCCACAAATGGTTAGCTAATTACTCCTTTTGGATAGTATCTTTTATCCACAATAAAGAGAGAATAAGGCCGTAGTTGCCTAAAGCAATCGAATCTTCAGTAATGCAATCCTTTAAGCTGTCGTCGAAATCTTGAAGCCAAGCACCTGCTGAGATTTTGTCATCCCTTGATGCGCTTGTTTCCCCAGCATGGATCTCAGTTGCACATGTGGATTCATGAATTGATTCATCCTCTTTCAACCGAAATTCAAAAAGATCATTAATAATGAACCATTTTCGTCTTAAATTTTCAGATGCAACGAGTGCACAGGGTTCTTTAATTAATTTGACAAGTCGGATTGCGGTAGCTGTAAAAGTGGTATGGAATTGATTCGCCAAATTTGATACCAGATTGAAGTTAGGTTCCTCGCCCCTAATACAAGGTTCAAATAATGAATCTGGCATTAGCAATTCTGCAGCAAATATATTGGCTTCCAATTCTTCTGGATTGTTTTTGTAGGCCCATTGATAAATATCCCGTTCTTTAAAAATGTCAAACTGTCTGGTATCTGGATGAAGAAAATAATGGCCCAATTCATGAGCTATAACAAAGCGTGTCCTCCCGATTTCTCTGATAGATTTGTTGACTGTTATGATAGCTTCATTGTTATTTCTTAATAGTGATCCATCCATCCCAGTTAATATCCTAGGAACGACTAATATATTATAATAAGCTGCTATCAGTTTTAAATTAAGGTCATTAATATTCTGGATATTTAACTCCTTAATAATTCCTTGCGCTTTGGTGATAGACATTGTCCGACGAGGTTGCCTATATTTTTTAAATATTTGATTTCCCATCTTTTTCATCCTCTGAATCGGCCATCTTAAGGATCTCAATTGAATCGAGAATTGCTGCTTTATCCTCGATCGATAGTTCTTTAAGATTTCTCCAGGCACCTCTTAGTTGTAACTGTGCTTGAGGCCCATATTTTCCAGAGACGACCGCCCCGAATGTTTCTTCGATTTCTTCATAAGATTGATTCACCCATTTGATAGCCTTTCCAGCTTTTTCTTTTAACTGAACTAAATTTTGTTGCGCAACTTCTTGCCAACTAACCCGTTTTTCTTGAAGAGCATTGCTCACTATACTTTTAACCTGGGCGATCGATTCATCTATATCAAATCCTCGCTCTCGAAGATTTTGTTTTTTTTCTTCGTCATTAAGTAAACTAAAATCATATTCAAGAGCATAAAGAACATTTCTTAAAGGTTCATATTTAATATCGGTGTTAATGCTCATCTCTTAATCCTCCCCCTGGATTAAATTATTATTGTGGAAATCAGACTTGGTAAAAAAAGTATCCACCTTGTTGTTTAGCTTCCGCTTTAATTCATAGGCCCGAGTTGCTTTTATCTCTCCTTTGGTCAGTTCCTCTATTTCTCTTGGAAGATGAGTTAGTTCGAGGGCCTCAAGGTAATTAGATAATTCTGTGTCATTTGAGACCCATTCTTTAAAAGCTTCATAAGTTTGTCGTTGAAATTTTTGGTCCAATAAAACATCAGTATTTGGCTTGGGATCTGCCGCATTTGAAATTGGATCAAGTTTATTGGGATCCTCAACCCAATCTTTAAGCGATCGGTTTTCCAGAGATTTATATTCAGATGAGATTATGCTTTTAATTGTTCCTTTAAGAACACCAAGTAAATCCACTTTATCAGGATTCCATTTGCGCCTTCCATCGAGTAAGCGGCGAATCGCCTCTTGGCTAAAGTCATCTGCATTTTTGTCGTTAGCCAGTAATTGGCCCCTTGGACCTTTCCTGGGAGAAAATCCTCGCCAACCATATCTTCTTATTAGATTATCTGCGTAATTAACCAATTCAGGCATCAGCTTATCCCAATTGGCTTTGTGTATTAATTTTTCTATGTAGTCATCCATTTCAAGGCACCTTAATCTATACCTTACATCCTATTATGCTCCAGGTTAACATTTTTCTGAGAAAAAATTAATATTAATCCCAGATAATTTCATAAAGAGGTAAGCTTTCAGTAAACCCCGTGTCTATAGGTTCAATTAACAATTTCATTTAGTACTGGACACACCGGCCCCAATTATTTATAACGGGGGCATGATTATAAAAGTCACTGAAGCTCATAATACAATTATTGATCTTCGCCAAAAAGCCAATTTTTGGAAGACCCAACATTCTCGTGCGATTAATCGGGAAGAGTCCTGGAAGAAGCGAGCTTTGACAGCGGAGAAGAACGTATCCACGCAAACAGTTCAACTTGTTGAAAAATACCAACAGATCGAGGCCTTGAAGGTCAGGATTGTTTGGTTGCAGCGACAGGTATTCGGCCGAAAAACCGACCAAATAAAAAACTCTGCTCGCAATTCTCGCAGCGGAGATCAGAAGGATCCGAAGTATTCTGAATCCCCGGATAAAAAACGCAATCGGGGCAAACAACCGGGAGCCAAAGGCTTTGGCCGAAAGCTCCACAAGGAACTTCCAACCAAGGAGGTTGACCGCGACTTGCCGCAAGACGAGAAGTGCTGTCCAATTTGCAGCAAGCCCTACGAACTCTTCCCCGGCACTGAAGATTCCGACGAAATTCACTGGGAAGTCTGTCTGGTTCGCCGCGTTTATAAACGGCGCCGCTATCGCTCTACTTGCGATTGCAAGGGCACTCCCAGGATTATAACGGCGCCTATCGTTCCCAAGCTCATTCCCAAGGGCAAGTTCTCTACCGGGTTCTGGACGCAGATTATCCTGGAGAAGTTTCTCTTTCAGAGGCCGCTGTACCGGATTCGAAAAGCACTGGCGATGGAAGGGCTTTCCATCTCGCAAGGAACAATAACTGGAGGGCTCAAACGAATCGGAGAGGTTCTTCAACCTCTCTACGTCAAGATTCTGGAGAGAAGCCGGACGGCAAAGCACTGGCATATGGACGAAACCGGGTGGAAAGTCTTTGTAGAGATACCCGGAAAAATAGGTTTTCGATGGTGGCTCTGGGTAATTGTTACCAGGGATACCTGCGTGTATCTTCTGGATCCATCCAGATCGGCCAGGGTACCAAGAGACCATCTGGGAGAAGACGCGAAAGGTATTGCCAGCGTCGATCGATACGTGGCATACAAAAAACTGAGTAAAAATATCCGCCTTTCCTATTGCTGGGCCCATGTACGCCGGGATTTTATTCGGATTTGGAGAGGATACAAGACTCTGCAGCCTTGGAGCAGGGCCTGGATAAAGCGCATCAAAAATCTTTATCGGTTGAATAATGATCGTCTTAGGGTCAGATCGAATATCGAGGAGTTTCGCAAAAAAGACCTGTTGTTGAGAGAAGCCATTGCCTCGATGGAAAAAAAGAGGGCGCAGCAGCTCACCCACAAAACGTTGCATAAAACCCAGCGAAAAGTTCTGGAGAGTATGAATAAACATTGGGAAGGACTCACGATTTTTGTCGACCATCCCGACATTCCCATGGATAATAATGAAGCGGAACGGCGCTTGCGTAATCCTGTCGTTGGGCGCAAAAATTATTATGGAAATAACTCGGTCTGGAGCGGTATGTTGACAGCCGCTCTCTTCACGATTATCCAGACACTCTTGAAAAATCATATTAATCCCAAAAAGTTTCTTATAGCCTATTTTGATGCCTGCGCCGAAAACGAAGGTAAACCACTGGATAATCTAAACGATTTTTTGCCCTGGAACATGTCTGATGAGCAGAAAGCCAAATTCCGCTTTTTAGAGCATCCACCATGAACACCCTGTCTGCTGATATGTCTTATCGGTACTGTGGTCGTATATTTACTGATGAAGAGATGAGTTTGATCCGTAGACTTATCGACCATGAACCAAAACGAAATCGTTCTCAGCTATCCAAGCTGGTCTGTGACGAATTGGCCTGGTTGCGCCTGGATGGTCGCCGGAAAGATATGTCCTGCCGGGTAGCCATGCTTCGGATGGATCGTGATGGTCTGATTAAGCTGCCTCCTCCCCGGTGTGGCAATGGCAATGGTCGAACCCGGCCCCGACTAACCAAATCCTCTAATCCTCAAAAACCCATTTCACTTCCAGTGAACAGACTGGCTGAACTTATTATCCACCCCGTGTATACCCGCAAAGACTCATCGCTCTGGAATGAATTGATTGAACGTTATCATTATCTGGGATACAAACCATTACCTGGCGCACAAATGCGATATCTGGTCTTTGCCGGGCCTCTTATCCTGGCAGCTCTTGGTTTTGGAGCGGCAGCCTGGAAAACCGCGCCACGGGACAAATTTATCGGGTGGACCGCCGAAGTTCGCGGCCGCAATCTTCATCTGATCGTCAATAACGCCCGCTTCCTTATTCTCCCCTGGGTTACTGTTCACAACCTCGCTTCTAAAATATTGGCTACCATTGCTAAACGTTTGCCCAAAGATTGGGAAATCCGATATGGTTATCAGCCCTTCCTCCTGGAAACTTTTGTTGAAAAAGACCGCTTTCGAGGCACCTGCTATCGTGCGGCGAACTGGATTTATGTTGGAGAAACACAGGGACGGGGGAAGCTTGATCGGAACAACCTCCGTTTACTCCCTGTGAAAAACATATTTCTTTATCCTTTGCATAAACAATTTCGCGATAAACTTTGCTCCTCTTTATAATTAGACGGGGTTTACTGAAAGCTTACGATAAAAGATCGTGGCGGGAAAGATTTTCTACAGGGAAGAGGCAAAAATGTTAATTGTCGGGGTGCAATTTTTGCATGTCCGGGGTGGGAGAGCTTAGATAAGGATGTAGGTACTACTGCCGGGTATCAAAGCAAAAGGGCGGCTCGGAGTGAGTGCCCTTTGCGTTAATCGAGTAATGGAATGGAGAGGAACCTAATCAGTGTGGATTCGCCATAGCAATAGCTTGCGAAGCAATGGGTTACAGTAATTCTAACCGCTATTTTTGCGCTTAAAATGCCGATTTTGGGCCCGAAATCATGGTTTTAACGTTATAACCAAGAAGAAAAAAAGGAAAGAACCGGGAGAAATTCATTCCGGTTTTTGATAAATCCCCGGAAGGCAATTGGGGTCGGACCTGCGCAATGCGCTGGGATTAAATGAGTAACGTATATTTATGCCCTCTCACAGAGCTTAGAGGTCCAGTTTTGGGGGTAAAACTGGTCCTCTAAGCCTCAAAAACACCTATTTTTGGAAGATATCCAATTGATATTAAACATGTTACGCAGGTCCGACCCCGATTTTCTAAGCGAACAAATACTCTCATAATTTCGATATTAACCTGAATAGCCCGGGGGCTTTTTAATACAGTAGAGAGCATAGCAACCCCTTGTTCTGTGAAAGCATAGGGAAGATAACGGCGCCCACCTCTCCCCTTTGAGGTCACAGATTGTGACCTCAAAGAATCATCTTCTCCTTTGTTCAATTGGAAGATAAAATCATCCGGAAAACGATCTATATTGCGGCGGACCGCTTGATTTAAAACCTTTGTCGGCACTCCATAAAGTTTAGCCAGATCGACATCCAGGAGTACTTTATGCCCACGAATTAATAGAATTTTCTCGGCAAGTTTTTCTGTAAAAACTGTGATTTTATCTTGATTCATCTCAATCTACTCCTATTTTAAATCACCAACTCTATCGAACGTCTAAAAGTAATTTGTCCTCATATCATTAGTCGGAGAAGTGGGCATTTTATTCCGGAAAAAATGAAATAATCGCGGATTTTTGTCAACTTTGGAAGACAATTAACAAGATTTTTGGCGAGAATTTGGAATTCGGGGGACACTGTCCCCCGAATTACCGGCGTGGGGGTTTTATGTGATTTGGAAAGCAGAACTTTCCGAATTGGCCCTGGAATTAAGGAATCGAATTAACAAGACTGTTAAATGTAAATTCTTCTGTCATCTACATGTCCTCGTTTTGGATTCACCTGAGAAAAGATTTTATCCTCATATTAACAGTCGGAGAAGTGAGCGTTTTATTCCGGAAAAAATGAAAAAATCGGGATTTTTTCCAAGATAGGAGGGCAATCAATGAGGTTACTTCAACAAAAAGCAGTAAGTTGCAAAGTTACCTCCGTCCCCTAATACTAATTGTTTGCCTCTACCGTGAGGAAACGGGTGAAGTTGTAGCCGCGGTCGCTGACCGCGGAAGCGGGACCGCATTCATCGACCGCAGATACAACTTCGGCATCCTTGCCCCCTATTCTTTATAAATACTTGACAAATAAATTGGAATATAGCTCCGATTGCTCTTGCGAAAAATGGAGAGGGGAGATATAGTTACTCCTCTCCTGATAATCCTTTTAACCGATCAGAAAGCTCCTTAAAATATGAAATATCGGTTCACAAAAAAAATTTGTTTAAATTTAATTACCCGCCCGTTTCTATAGGCGGGTTTTTTGTTTTCTGAAGGGGACTCAGGGGTAGTCTTAAAGGATCAGGGGCGGATAATTCTGGGGCTACCATAAATAATTCGGCAGCCTCACAAGCGAAAATCAACAATAATCAAGTAATATATCCCCGGGATTACCAAAATTTGAAAGACTAAATAGTCAAGATTAAAGATTTTACCCCAAATGCTCGGTCTTAGAGTGCTAGTTTTGGGGGGTAAAACTGGCACTCTAAGGCCTTCTGAAGGCCAAAAATAAACCTAAAATATCTATTTGTAGACAGTTACGCAGGTCCGACCCTCTTTCCGACCCTCTTTCCGTCGAGTGCTGAAGCGGTGGAACGAAGAACCTTAGCCATCACTTCGTTAGGGCAACGTATTATTTTAGTGAAGTAGCAGGGGTAAACCCTGACTATTTACAGGAACTAGAAAAGGAAGAAGAAACCACCGCGATTAATAAGTTTGGGCATGTAACCCTGTTTTTTCGGTGAAGTAAGTATAAAATTAGCGGAGTAACATAATGCCATTAAGGGGAGAAGACAGTTTAAAATCAGGCATTCGCTTCGAAACCAAGTGGACGGTCTATTGTCTTGCGAAAGTATTATCGGAGGAATATGACTCAATCCATCTGTCACCACCAGGGTTAGAGGGCCAAGGATGTGAGTTTTTGCTAAAGAAAGGAGATTTAACCGAATATCACCAGGTCAAGCGGCAGCAAGCGAGTGGTCGTTCATGGCGTATTGCGGATCTGGCACGTAATGGTGTTTTAAAAACTGCCTTCGAAAAGACTGAAGAGACTAATTCAATTTTTGTGTTCTTTTCTTTATTAAGTGTAGGAATGTTACATGAACTTGTAGCAGCAGCAAGAAAAGCTGTCTCATTAAGTAAATTTCGAGGAGAGTTTCTGAAGGCAACCAGGATGCAAACATGGAAGGAATTGCTTAATGAATGGAACTCCCTGATTTTACCAAAGATTCGCATAGATACCGAAAATCAAGAAGATGAAAATATTGCTTTTGAACAAGTAGCGTATGAAAGATTAAAGCGAATTTATACTAAAAATGAAGATGAGGACTCACTCACAGAAAATGTCGATTTGATACTACGTACACTTATACGAGAAGATCCTGAAACAGTACGTAATGATTTAGCTGCCTTTACCATGGAGAATGTTACTAAGATTTTATATGCAGATGACATCTGGGCATATCTGGAGAGCCGAAATTATCGGCGAGTAGATTACTCCAAAGATGCAAGCGTTCTTGCCGCTATTCAGGACTGCAACCAGCGCTATGAGAACTTGATAACACATATCAGGAGTGATATTCGCATTTCTCGCAATGAGACTAAAAAGGTTCTTGAGATTTTGCTCGGAGATGAAGATAAACAGTCGGTACTTGTTTCCGGGGAAGCGGGAATTGGAAAATCTGTTGTCCTTGGTCAGGTCATTAAGAAGATTAAGGAAGAAAGTATCCCTCATCTGTATTTTCGCGTAGATCGTCTTGATCCCACAGAACTTCCTAAAAATGTTGGGAAACAACTTGGTTTACCCGCATCTCCGGTCGAAGTGTTGGGTGGGATTGCTAAAAATCGTATGTCTATTCTCATTATTGATCAGATGGATGCAGTAAGCTTGGCTTCTGGCCGGAAATCCGATTTTTTCCCATGTATTCATGAGATTATTCGGCAGGTAGAATCATTTTCCAATATGCGATTGCTCATGGCATGTCGAAGCTTTGACCTTAAAAAAGATAATCGTTTGCGCGAGTTGATAACAAAGGATACCGGTGCTATAAATATAATAACCAAGAAGTTTTCTATCGAGATAGTAAAATCAATTCTACAAAAACTTGGTTTTTTACCTTCCACTTTTTCTCAATCCCAGATAAATCTACTCCAGCATCCTTTTCACCTCTCACTTTTCGCTCAAGTTGCAGAAAAGAATAGAGATAAAGAGGTAGCTTTTACAACAGCTATTAATTTATTTGATGCTTATTGGGAGAAGAAACGCTGTGCCGTGGAAAAAATAGTTAGACCGCAAAATGAACGATGGCTTGCGGTAATAGATAGACTATGCGAAGAGATGAATGAACAACAAACTTTATCCATCGAGGAGAGCATTGTCCTTGATGATTATGAGGAGACTGTTAGGGCTCTAGAAACTGAGCATATTATAATCTCGGATGGAAGAAAAATCGGGTTTTTCCACGATAACTTTTTTGATTATACCTTCGCTCGCCGTTTTGCAACAAAGAGACAAGATCTAATTGAATATTTGAAATTGGGCGAACAGCATCTTTTCAAACGTTCCCTAATGAGGCAGATTCTGATGCATGAATATGCGTCAGCATCCAGAAGATTTATTACAGATCTAAGCCGCATACTTACTGATTCAGAAATTCGATTCCATCTTAAAAAGGCCGCATTAGAAGCATCGGAAAAAATTGATTATGCCGGTCCTGAATTGTGGGAATTATTCTCCGGAATATTAACCGGAGAAGATCCGGCATTGTCCCGAGAAGTGTGGTGGGTTCTCATTAATTCAAAAGCATGGTTTCCCTTTCTATTTGATAAAAAATTGTTACGTGATTGGTTAGCATCCCCAGATGATGTAATTCGGCGTCGAGCGCTCAAGATCATATTAAGTCAGGTTCAATCCTATCCCGAGGAATCAGTAAAACTCCTTGAACCCTATGTGTGTAAATCCCAAGAATGGAACCGGGAAATTCTCCAGATAATTCGTCGCAATGCGATGCATGAGAGTCGAGCCGTCTTTGATCTATTCCTAAGAATGGTCGAGAACGATGCTGTTGATGAGGAAGATAGATTTGGGTTTTGGACTTGTATAGATGATATGCCCAGGAGGAATCCGGCCTGGACGGCTGAAGCTGTCGGGATCTATCTGCGCCGAGTGCTTGATAGGATTGATATCAACGAGATTAAGAAACATTTCCTTGGTCGGGATAGGTCCGGTGTCCAGCTGCTTCCTATAATTGCTAAAGCAGTTCCCGTTAAGTTTCTTGAGCATGTATTACCCTTTTTTCTGGAGATAGTTTCTAAAACTTCGCAAGAAAAGGAAGGGAGGCTTATATCTGATCCTGTTTGGTCCATTAGAATGTGTTGGCCAGATTCTTATAATCTGGAAAACGCTTTGCTTATCGGATTGGAGACGGCGCTTAAAGCTTTAGCTAAAAATTCCCCGGAAGAATTTTCACGATACATGGAAATACTTTGTGAATATGGAGATTATGATAGCGTTAATTTTCTTTTAGTCAGGGCATTTTCAGTTTCCGATCCAGAATTTGCTGATCAAATAATTGACTACATTATAGGAAACCCACAGCGTTTAGAATGTGGATGGTCAGGAGGGGCTTCGGGAGACTATCGTTATTGGGCGACACGAGAACTTATTGAACATGTGGGTCAGCATTGCTCTGATGAATCATTCAATAAAATAGAGAAAACGATTCTGAATCATTATCCACAATTTGAATTATCTAAAGATGGGTTAAAAGCAAGAGGATACTGGCAGTTAATTTTGCTCACAGCACTTGATCCGGGTAGAAGAAACATTTTAGTAAAAGATAGACTCCGAGAATTATGGAGAAAGTTCCCTGATAAAGAAATTATCCCGCCACAAGCAAGTCGGGGAGGTGTTGTCCACACACCCATTCCTGAAAAAGCTGCCGAAAAAATGACCGACGAACAATGGCTTGGGGCTATCCGAAAATATAATACGGAAGAAAGTGATTGGTCATCTTCAGTTGATTTTCTGAAAGGATCCGCAATAGAATTATCAAGAGTTTTGGAGGAGGAAACCCAGCAGAATCCGGAAAGATTTGCTCAACTGGGATTACAATTACCAGCGGAAGCTCACCGATACTATTTTGGAGCGATTCTTCGAGGTCTTAATAAATCCAATATTGAAAAAGAGAAGGTTTTTGAAGTTGTGCGCGAATTTTTTACTTTGCCGAATAAACCGGGTATACGTTGGATACCTGACCTGATTAAGAAATACAGCAAAGAAAATATCCCTGAAGATATTCTTGCCATCGTTGGCTGGCTGGCAACGGAAGCGGAAGATCCCAAGAATGATGAGTTGACAAGCTATCGGGTTAATGAACCCGACGAAAACTATCCTAATGATATATTCGGCAACGCAATAAATAGTATTCGTGGAACTGCCGCCGAAGCGGCCGGACAACTTATTGCCGATGACGCGAATAGAATCCCGGTATTCATCCCGCATATAGAAAGGATGGTAGAAGATCCCACTGTAGTTGTTCGGACTACAGTTGCCTGTACACTTCGTGGGCTTTGTATTCATGATGAAGAACTCGCGGTCACCTTATTTATTAAACTTTCAGAAACCGACAATACTGCTTTCTTTGCCACTCCCCATGTAGATCAATTCATATATTATGCTGCCAGCCGCCATTTCGACCGGCTTTATCCTATTCTCCGGCGAATGCTTGATTCCACACTTGCGGTTGTGCGAGAAGCCGGCGCACGCCACGCTTGTATAGCATATTTTAGGAACTCGTCTGCAAAAGAATTAGTGGCTGAATGTCTAACGGGTGATGAGTCAAAAAGAAAGGGAGCAGTCAGGATAGCCGCCGCTAATGTTGGCTATAAGAAATGTCAGGAATTTTCTCATTCAGCGCTCATCCAATTTTTCGATGATCCTGTAAAAGAAATTCGTGATTTAGCGGCAAACTGTTTTGGAAAGGCTGAAGAGCGCCAGTTGGAAAGTTGCCGGGATCTTATACGCTCATTTTTAAGAAGTAAGGCATTCGAGGGAAATATAGATGAGTTAATGAGGGCGCTCAAGTACTCAACTGCCGATATCGCCGAAGAGACACTTGATGCCTGTGAAGCTGCTATTGCAGTGCTTGAGAATCAGGGAGCGGGATTAGGAAGCCGTATATATTTTGAAGGGGGAGAAGTCGCCGAATTGGTCTTAAGAGCTTATAGCCAAAGCGATGATGGGGGTGTTCAATCAAGATGTTTAGATCTGATAGATTGGCTTCTCTCGATCGAAGCGTATGGTATTAAAAATGAGCTTGATTCATTTCAACGATGAGTCGGAAGGAACAGGGTCACACCCCAATTCCTAAGTTTGGCCATGTGGAGAGCAGGATAGCTAGGTCTAGAAGGTAATTCAGGAGAGATTAAAGGAAGATAGATAGTTGGATAGAAGAATTTCTAAAATTTTTTCCCGGATTTATTATTAGTCAATAGGCAAGATTTGCCCATGATTTTTACATAATCTGTATATAATATTGGAATATTCTCTATTTCGGCAATATAAGCCTTTCAACCTAATATCTGATAAGCGGACCGCTCGCTAAGGCTCGCTTTCGCCTAAAGGCGAATCCGCTTATCGGAGAGCTGAGCAGCAAGCTGCTCGATCAGCTGGACAGGCTGCGCGTTTCGTGCTCCGCCTATCCAGTCGCTCGAGCAGAACTCGGCCTAATAGCCGGTCAAGCCCGGCATTAGGTCGACTCTGCTCAGCTCTCCGTTATGTGTAAAAAGGTAAATGATGGACGCTAAAAGTCTTTATCCGGAAATACTATTTCATTTCTCGGACAAATCTGGATTGTACGGGTTGATTGAAAGCACATTCAAAGTTTCGTATGCACGAGAAAAGATCATTGGCAGTGGTAAAGAACGAGAAATAGGTGTACCAATGGTATCTTTTTGTGATTTGAGACTGTCTGAAATAAAATCACATATGAATAAATATGGTCATTACGGGATTGGTTTAACTAAAAAGTGGGCAAATAAAAAAGGCCTAAATCCAGTTCTGTATATAAGCCAGCACTCTCCCTTTACCGAGGGCTTGATAAGTGGTTTACGTGGTATCCACTCGCACAAAAGAAAATTAGAAAAATCTGGCTCAACATCTGAACTTACAAAGGATTACATGAATATCTATAACATTTATAGGTATGTCAAAAATTACGAAGCACCATTAAAGAGAAAAGGTCATCCCACAATAGAAAACTATAGGTTTGCTGATGAAAGAGAATGGCGATACGTGCCTTCGTTAGGAACACCAGACTTAACACCCTTCGTTTCTGCAAGCAGCATCAGAACCTCTGCTTTGAAGAATAAGCTAAATCAAAGTATTGAATACATACGCCTTGAATTTATGCCCGAGGATATTCGATATTTAATAGTTGAAAGAGAAAGCGAAATATTGGATCTAATCGATCACCTTAAATCAGTTAAAGGACGCTTTGGTTCAAATATATTAAAAAGGCTAACTAGCAGAATATTAACAGCCGAACAAATTGATAAAGATATTTAACAAACACATAACAATCACATGCACTCGGACAGTAAAAAATATATGAATATCCAAGTAGAATATAAAGATAATGTAGGTAACATTTCGAATCGTTCATATGCCATGACAAGACTTGCATTTGCAAAGCATATGGCGATCGCAGGGCAGCGGTATGCTCCAGTCCCTCAAAAATTAATGCGTACAATTGCAATGTTTCTTCATTACAGTTTTTATTTGAAACGACAAGAATTCTACAACAATAAATTTTCTGTTCCACCTACTCAACTGTATGACCCTACGGAAAAAGGTCAATTTTCAAATCTTGCTGGAAAAGCAATTGCTGATTTCCTATCAAAACGAATCGATAGGAGTTTATATACTGTAAATTATGAAGCGGCAATGAAGTTGCTAAACATGCCTCTTAATGTTGGCCGACCTGATTTAATAGCATATACGACAAATTCCACGTTCGCAATTGAAGCTAAAGGATACTCAAGGGGCTGTGGAAATATGACTACTCATAAAAATCAATCAACGACTGGTGGTATTCCTGTTAACTTCACTGTTGCCTGTGTTTCTTACAATTTATACAACCAAGTAAAATGTAAATATTACGATCCCTATAATGACAATATCCAGTTCGATTTTGAGGGACTTAAAGAGTTGACAAAAATATACTATTCAGGCCTTTCAGAGTTCTTAAACGAAAAATTTTTTAGCTATGAAGAAATGGAAATTAACGAAGAAACCTTTTATATCGTTGATTTCAATTTCAGAAAACTTGAAAAAATATTCAAAATAGATTTCCCCTTCCCACCATTCCATTATTTCGATTTTTTTGAAATTTATAGACCACGAATTATTCTACCCTCAAACATCAAAGAATTAGCGGAGAATGGACTATCGAAAGAGACAAAACCATTTGATTTTAAAATTTCAAAACAAGATAACATTTACATAGATAATGATAGGGTTGGATTAAGAATTGACAGATAAAAAACACATAACAAATCGTTGCACCTGACATATTTACGCTTCGCTCCAAAATGCAGGTGAACTCAGTTGTTTGACTTCATGAGATGAATCCATGAACGATTCTTTACAATATAATTTCTTTCCCGAGTTTACTGACCATTCGCCTGTATTTGTGGGCAGGCGGTCTGAAATGGCTCAGCTTGAACAGCACATAGTCCGAGGAAACCGGAGGGTTGTTTGCATTTTCGGGATAGGTGGTATAGGGAAGACTGCATTAGCCCAAGCGTTTGGTCGTAGATTCGCTGAAGTTCACGGAGGGAACTTAATTTCCCTCGCCGGTACGCGAGAGCTGTTTTCACTTGACATGCTTGATGAACGTCTTCGTCGTACGAACACACCGACCCTTGTCATAGTGAACGATGCGGAGCAATTGAACGGTGAGGCCCGTGAACATCTCCTTGGCCGGTTATTACCCCAGTTCCCACACTGTCGTCTGATTCTGACGTCGAGAGAAATTTTTCATGATCCAAGAATAGACTGGGTGCTGCACTTGGATGGGTTCAATGATGCAGAGTCTGAGCAACTACTCCAATCGCTACTTGGAGATCGTCTCTACTGGACAGATCTCAAATCTCATAAAATATACGACACATTGAGAGGACATCCTTTAGCCCTGAACCTCATCGCGGGTGCACTCAAGAGCGGAGCACTTACTCCGGACGAGATATCTAGATACCTTGAGCCATTCATACAACAGGGTGTGCGTTCTCCAGATGGCCGACCTCTCGAAGAAGAGAGCGAGCCATACACGACCATCGTCTCGAATGTAACCACTGTCAGTGATGAGTTCCTGAATAAGTTGGCGGATAATCCCTCACTGCTTTATGAGGTATCACCTCGGGCGTTTGAGGAAATTGTAGCTGAATTGCTTAGCCGCCAAGGCTACTCGGTTGAGTTGACACCTGCCTCACGAGATGGGGGAAAAGATATCTACATCGCAACAAAGGATTCCTTGGGCTCTTTCCTTTACCTAGTTGAGTGCAAGCGATACGCTCCGGATCGTCCAGTAGGAGTCGGTTTCATTAGGCAACTGTATGGAACGGTCCAGGCAGAAAGGGCAACAGCGGGTATTCTCGCAACGACATCGTTTTTCACACGCGGTGCAAAAGACTTCCAAAGCAAAGTTGAATTCCAGATTAGTTTACAGGATTACCTGGGTATACAGAAATGGATCAACGCTGCACTATAGAAATATAAATAGAAGTCCAACAATTTGCTGCACAGGAGCGCAAAAAGCCGCGCCCCGTGAGCAACACGTTATGCATTATATAAGGATGTCTCCATGATATCTAAAATCGGAAAGTTTATTAAGAAAAACGCTCTTACTATAATACTGGCAATATTGCCGCCATTGGTAATCTGGTTATATTTTCAAAAGGAAAGCAGTGACATAAATGTTGCTGTAATTTCATCAGTCCCTGTAATTTCCCTTGAAAGCGAATTTTCTGAAGATGTTGTGGTCTTATACAAGAACAAGTCAGTTGAGTCTTTGTATGTAACTGATATCAGAATTACTAACAATGGCAACAAGCCTATTGATAAAACTGACTTTGATCACCCGCTACAAATAGATTTTAATGGTGAAGTTATCAGCCCTGTGGAGGTAGTTTCTACCATACCAAAAAATCTTCCTGTAAAAACTACCGTGTCCAAAGATACATTGACAATCTCTCCATTACTTCTGAATGCGGGAGATTCTTTTCTTTTAAGATCAAAAGTCGCAAGCCCAAAAGATAACAAACTATCCATTTCAGCAAGTGGTAGAATCAAAGGAATCCAAAAAATAGATTTTAAGCCTTTTAGTGAACAAGAAGGACTATGGCAATCGTTTGGTCTTGGCGTTCTTTCTTCTATTTTAGTAGCAATCAGTATCATAGCGTTTGCAACTCTATTCAGGAAATTCAAGTTAGTGAGCATCTCATTGCCTGGTATAACGTTAGATCTTTCACGGCAAATAGAATCAGAGGCCAAAATCTCGAAACGTGTTGAAGAACTTGCAGAGCGTTTGGAAATTTCACATTATGATTATAAAAGCAATGTTTTATTGTTACGCCTAAAAATAGAAAACCAATTACGTGAACTTGCTCGAAAAACCCAATTAGATACAAGAACCAATATCGGATCTATAGTGCAGCTGAGCAGAAAGCTATCATCTGCCAGAATTATTGATACGAAGATTGTGTCATTGATCCAAGATATTTCACCAGCCATGAATAGAGAGCTTCATGAATCAGAAAGCTATTTATCTGAATCGGAGTTTGAAGCTTTGCAGCATGCTGCTCTATCTGTTATTGCTGCAATAGAAAAAGCTGATGAGAATGTTTCTGGAAATGAAGAGAATGCATAACCTTGCCACTTCAGCCGACGCCAAAAAGTGGCGCGGCTGAGCGGCCCGTTGAGAATTGGGAGAATTGGGGTCGAACATGCGTAACTTGTTAGTAATAAACACATAACGTATATTTTATACCCTCTCACAGTGCTTAGAGGTCCAGTTTTTGGGGTAAAACTGGACCTCTAAGAAAATAATTCAGGGGACACCATACGTAATTCGGCCGCATCACAAGAGAGAATCAATAATAATTAAGTAAGGTGTCCCCGGAACTCCGACCTACCCTCTTTCCGACCTCGGCCGTGCCCCCCGCCGTCATCGATCGCGGATACAACTTCGGCATCCTTGCCCCCTACTTCTCATAAATACTTTACAAATAAAATGGGATGAAGTTCCGATTGCTCTTGCGAAAAATGGAGAGGGGAGATATAGTTACTCCTCTCCTGATAATCCTTTTAACCGATCAGAACGCTCCTTAAAATATGAAATATCGGTTCACAAAAAAAATTTGTTTAAATTTAATTACCCGCCCGTTTTTCCCGGCGGGTTTTTTGTTTTCTGAAGGGGACTCAGGGGAAGTTTTAAAGGATCCGGGGCGGATAGTTCTGGGGCTACCATAAATAATTCGGCAGCCTCACAAGCGAAAATCATTAATAATCAAGTAATATATCCCCGGGATTACCAAAATTTGAAAGACTAAATAGTCAAGATTAAAGATTTTACCCCAAATGCTCGGTCTTAGAGTGCCAGTTTTGGGGGTAAAACTGGCACTCTAAGGCCTTCTGAAGGCCAAAAATAAACCTAAAATATTTATTTGTAGACAGTTACGCAGGTCCGACCCTCTTTTCCATGGAGAGATTGCAAATCTTCTCTTGTTATATTTAATAAACACAATTTGAAATTTTCAGAAATTTTATCAAAAATTCCTGATTTATTAATAACTCATAGATTGTTTAAAAGAGATCTGGGTGTTGTCAGTGATGGTGAGTGGAGCTACGTTTATAGATCAGAAGAAGATGAAGCAAGATTAATACACCTGCGAGTCTTTCTGTTCAATATTTATCATAAGAAATATTTTTTCAACCAATCGCTCAAGCAGACCCCGAAAGCTTTCGTGGCCGCTTAGCTTTTCTTTAGAAGCTGAGGATGAATAATATGAGTAATAGTAAATTACAAAAATTTCTGGTACGTAATCTAATAACAATCATTTTGGCAATACTTATTCCAATTTTCACTCTACTCCTTTGGCATCTATTTCAACGTGAATATAAATCTCTAATAATTACAGTACGATCAGATGTTCCTATTATAACCGTTGAAGGGAAATATGCTGAAGATATTGAGTTGAAATATAAGTCCAAGCCAGTTTCTTCTCTCTATGTAGTTGATTTTGAGATTAAGAATGACGGGAATATTCCAATAAGGCAGAGCGATTTTGATGAATCAATTGAATTGCGATTCCCTGGCAAAATAATTGTTTCACCCGAAGTTGTAACAGCAATACCGAATACTATAGAACCTTCTATTTTACTGAAAGATTCATCTGCAATTCAAATTTCACCACTCCTTTTAAACCCCAATGATGCTTTTATCATCCGCATTTTCTTATCAAATCGTAATCAGGCAAATCCAATAACATCTGTCAAATCGAGAATTGCTGGTGTGAATAATGTCAAAATAATGAATTTGTCTGAAAATATTGAAAGCAGCAATTCATTCTGGTCAAACTCTATTAAAAATATTATTGCGATATTAGGCACCACTATCACTTTTATATTGATTGTTCGTTTAGCAAAGCGATTTAAATTACTCAATATCTTTGTACCTTCAGCAGTAGTTTCAGCTTTATCTGAACAGATTGAATCTAATCTAAATATTACTACACAAACCATGGAACTTGCTGATCAACTAGGCATTTCAAAACATAATTCTAAAAATAATCTACTTCTCATTCGCATTAAAATTGCTAACTTAATGAATGAAATTGCATCATTAGCCAATTTACGCATCTACCAAAAAAAGGGTCCCACTTCTTTATTCGCAACGGCATTGGAACGAAATAACCTCATTGATCATAAAGTTGCAGCAGCGATTAAAGATATTATGCCTGCAATGAATAGAGAGATTCATCAAGCAGAAGCATATCTAACTGATGAAGAATTTGCCGGATTTCAACGGTTAGGCCTTAACATTATTGCTTCTTTGGAACAAACCAAAATACAATTGAGTTCGAATGGGAAGAATGATTAATAGCTTCTAACAAGTCGCTACAACTGCCGGAAACCGCTTTGCGGTTTCCGGCAGTTGAGCTCGGCGTTATGATCATGAGATAGATGAAGGTTACAAATGCATCGAATAGATATTTTAAAAACCATCAAGATGATCGATTTCCCAGATGAAGTTTGGGAATGGATAGATTTATTTGGTGATATTATAGCCACCACCCAATCCGAAGCAATATATCAGAATAGGAGCTATATTGCAGATACTCCATATAAAAAGTTCCTTCTTTGCAATATCAATAAAGACTTATCAACATTAAATACAATATATTTCATTCTCCGTGGTGAGTTAATTCACCAAGCGTCTTCACATGTACGCCTCTTTTGTGAGAGTCTGATTACAATGAAATATATATCGCTTGATCCTGACAAAAGGGCAGAACTCTTTTGGGGCTACTCTGATATAGAATCTTATAAAATTACACAAGCGATTCTTGATTTCGAAAAGAACAAAGCAAAAGAATCATATGTACAGAAGGCCGAAAATCTTTTCAAAACGTTTCAAGAAAAGTACGACGACGTAAAACAAATTTATTCATACACCGATAAGAAAGATAGAATAAGGCCATTCAAGAACTGGTGTAATAAAACTATTGCGAGTCAAGCTTCTGAATGTGGTCCAGACTTCAAAAGACTGTACGGACTTGTTTATAGGCAAATGAGTTCTTATATCCACGGTTCTGCATGGTCCTTAAGAAGACAACTTTCGTATAGCAGAACACACTATGATTCCAATATTGTATTAATTGATATCGCAACAATTGTCAGAACTGCTTTAGTTGTATGGGTAGATTGGGCGAAATTTTGTTTTTTTGAGCTTGGCTGGAGACTTCATGGGGCACTGTCGAATTTACCCAAAAATATAAATGAGCTGGATGAAAAGCATTTTCCCCACTGAAAATAAAAGCATAACAACAGCGTGCTATCGGACTCGATCCGCTCGCCGCATACGCCGGCGTTATACATAGAAGAAAATAAAGGACAAAACCTGAATGGCTAAAAAAGCACAAAACAGAAATTTACATAAAGCGAAAAAAGCGAAAAAAGACGAGTTTTACACTCAACTTTCTGACATTGAAAAAGAGGTGAAGCATTACAAAAACCACTTTAAAAACAAAGTTGTTTTCTGCAATTGCGATGACCCTCGTGTGAGCAATTTCTTCCACTATTTTTCATACAATTTTGAAAAATTAGGGCTGAAAAAATTAATTACCACCTGTTATAAAAATCAGGATATGGATTTATTCAGTCAGCACAACACCGAAAAAGCAATCTATTTAGAATACGAAGGCGACAAAAATGGAAACAAAGTCCCCGACCCAGAAGAAATTGGCATTCAACATTTAAAAGGCGATGGCGATTTTCGTAGCAAAGAATGTATTGAACTGCTGAAACAAGCCGACATTGTCGTAACCAATCCGCCTTTTTCTTTGTTCAGAGAATATGTCGCACAACTTGTAGAATACGACAAAAAGTTTTTAATTATTGGAAATGTCAACGCCATAACATACAAAACAATATTCAAACTAATTATAGATAATAAATTGTGGTTAGGAGCAAGTATTCACAGCGGAGATAGAGAGTTTGGAGTACCTGATGATTATCCACTAGAAGCGGCGGGCTATAGAATTGATAGTGAAGGGAAAAAATATATTCGTGTTAAAGGAGTTCGTTGGTTTACAAACTTGGATTATCAGGGGCGCCACGAAGATTTAATTTTGTTCAAGAAATACAATCCCGAAGAATATTCCACATACGACAATTACGATGCAATCAATGTGAATAAAACAAAAGAAATACCTATGGATTATAATGGTGTAATGGGTGTGCCAATCACATTTCTAGACAAGCACAATCCCGATCAGTTTGAGATTGTCGGGATTACTAAAACCTGGTTCGGAGCCGCGACAAAGACCTATCCACCTCAAATACAAGTTAATGCAAATGGCCAGAGAAGCAATGTGACAAAGCTAAATGACGGGGCCACGCTGAAGTTAGACTCCCCTCCGCATAGCAAGACTTATTACATGGTCGAGAATGACTACTACATCCAACTGTATGCCCGCGTACTTGTCAGGCGAAAAGGGGGCCCAAAATGAAAATCAAATTCAAGGAAATCACCGTCCGTGAATTAGCAAACGGTTATGAGGATAACGCTGAAGGTGGTGTTGTTGGGTTTGGCGGTAAACTTGATATTCGTCCGCCTTACCAACGGGAAT
>Ga0222639_1000307_pt1 | contig 22927 bp, 23 predicted proteins | sample AntAcemetagen185_FD_179863 | JGI IMG/M metagenome (GOLD analysis project Ga0222639, IMG submission 179863) | Saline water microbial communities from Ace Lake, Antarctica - #185 | ecosystem: Environmental > Aquatic > Non-marine Saline and Alkaline > Saline | place: Antarctica: Ace Lake...
ATCCATTGAAGGCCCTGGAAAGAGAAAATCGGTTTGCCAAACTGGACCCGTTCTTTTGTGTATTGAATTGCATATTCGAGGGCACCCTGGGCGATACCCACCGCCTGCATTGCAACCGGGATCCTCGTAAGATCAAGGGTTTTCATGATGATCGGAAAGCCGAGCCCCTCCTGGCCCAGGATGTTTGCGGCCGGGACCCTGACATCTTCGAGGATTATCTCCACAGTCGAAGAAGCCCGAATGCCGAGCTTATTTTCGTGCTTCCCTATGCTAAATCCGGGAGTTCCTTTTTCCACGATGAAAATGCCGGTGCCCTTAGTAGCGGGCACGGATGTATCTGTTCTTGCTGCAATACAGATCACCTCAGAAACATCGGCATGGGATATGAACGTCTTGGTGCCGTTGATAACATAATCATCACCATCTTTGACGGCCTTTGTCTTAATACCGGAGACATCGGATCCCGCATTTGACTCTGTCAATCCAAAGGCCACAAGGTGTTCACCCGTTGCTAATTTTGGGAAATATTTTTCTTTTTGATCGTCGGTTCCGGCAAGCATGATCGGCATGGTTCCGAGTTCATGCACCATGAGTATCACGGAGGTGGATGCGCATACCTTGGCGATTTCCTCTATGATAAGACAGAGTGAGAAAAGGCCCATCTCAGAGCCCCCATATTTCTCCGGGAAATCAGCGCCAAACAAGGCGTTTTCCCTGAGGACCTCCACCATATCCCAGGGGAACTTTGCCTCTTCATCCCGCTTTTCAGCGCCCGGCGCAATCTGCTCTTTGGCTATGCGTGCAACAGTATCTTTGAGCATCTGTTGTTCTTCAGTAAGGTCGTATGACATTTTCAACTCCTTTCTCAAAACCATCAATAAGGTCCAGCACTCATCTTGTAAAATATTCTTAAGATCTTTTGCCTTAAACGTGCAGAAATGTCAACCTCACAACATAATGACCCCATCCCTCCTTTTCCCCCATCCTCATAGCTACTGGATGACTGAATCCAACTCCTGTTTTATGCCTTCCGCAAGCCAGTGTCGGATGAGTGTTTGATAGGGAATCGACTTCTTAGTGGAGAGCTTTTTGATAGCCATGATTTGAAGGGGATCAATTTTGATCGTGACATTTTTCAAGTTCCTTTTTCGCTTGCCCGATAAGATTTCTTGGCGAAGGCCCTCGGCAAGAACAAGATCGGCGGGGTCATCAGTAACCTCATTTAAGATATCCCTTTCCTCATAATACTTGATCCAGTCCTTATCCTTCTTTCCGTTTTTCATCTCCTAACCCCTATGCTCTTTATAGTATCGGATTTCTGCCCGGTCCATATCCAAGCCGGTTATGGGCCTGGCAACACCTCCGGATTTGAGTTTAAAAACAATTGTCAGATATCTCCCGCCCAGTGTCCTGCCAAAAACCGCATAGTGTCCCTTTTTGGTTTTTCTAAAAAACCGCTTGTCGGCAAAGATTTCTTCTACTTCTTCAGGTTCAACACCGTGACCGAACTGAAGATGTAGAGAATTGCCCTCGTCCCATTCGAAATCAGAAATTCTCAAAATAGGGCTCCTTTCTAAAAGTCCTACATAGTATGATGAAAGCCTCAACGAATGTCAACACCAATTAACCCCATCGAGTATAATTTGTTGTCTCTGAGGTAAAGGCTCTTGAAAGGAATATTCCTGGAGCAGCTTCAGGTATATCGAATGGTTGATTTCCCGGAGAGGACCTTGACCGTCCTTCGATCATCAAAACAAGTCAGATACTGACCATTTCCAAGGAAAGACTGGAAAAACGCCTTGGCAGCCTGAGCCAAAAGAGGATGGATGAAGTCGATGGGGCCATTAAACTGAGTCTCTCTTTGACGTGATGAACGAAGACAGCAGGAAAAAATGTGAAATCTCATTCATTCTTGACACCCGTTACGACATGGGTTACAATAACCATAATGATAACATCGTTTAAACATAAAGGGCTGAAGAGGCTATTTGAAACAGGAAGCCCTTCCGGGGTCAATCCACAGCACGTAGAGCGTCTTCGAAAAATTCTCGCACTTCTTGAGACATCCGAAACTATTGATGATATGGATTTGCCTGGTTTGAATTTGCACGGGCTAAAAGGTAGAAGAAAAAATACATTAGCTGTGAAGGTTAGCGGAAATTGGCGGGTGACCTCCAAGCTGGAAAAAGGAGATGTTTTACAAGTACATTATGAAGATTATCATTAAAGGAGTTTATTATGGGTATGCATAATCCACCTCATCCAGGTGAAATAATAAAGGAATTTTGCGTAGAGCCACTCAATTTGACCGTTACCAAAGTAGCGGAATCTTTAGGTGTTACCAGGAAGACTTTTTCAATGCTTTTGAACGGAAAGTCAGGCATTAGTCCTGAAATGGCTTTGAGACTTTCAAAGGTTTTCGGTCGTACCCCCGAAGGATGGCTAAGGCTTCAACTTCAATTTGATTTATGGAAAGCGAAACAAAACTTAGATGTCGCCCATCTTGAGCGGATAGCAGCCTGATTGTAGATTCGCGTTAAAAAGAGCGGCGCAACAGATGGCACAGATAGGAAGTTTTTTTATCCGGAAATTCCGAGTCCTCCGTGGTCAAAAACCTGACCCCCTCTTTTTTTCTCAGTCTCGGCATGACCCAATGTTACATCGGTTCAGATAACCCCAGTGTCCCCCACTCCAGAAATCGTAGAACAATTTGGATTGACCTATTCTTCGGTGACTCGGCGCGTGGACGTTTTGAAAAACCGATTAAGGAATGAGGACAAACTCAAGGGGAGGTATGAAGCGCTTAAATCACAAATCAAGGTTTGACCTTTTTTTTCATGGCCGTAAGGGAGCATTTCGTGACAAAAATCACATTTTACGTCCAAATAAAGTGAAGATGTCCACAAAATCAACCTGAAAGACTTGACGGTGACTCACATTTGTGACAGACTACCATACTATGAAAAGAGATATATATGAAAAATTGGTAACGTGGAAATCGTCTTCTCGGAGGAAGCCGCTTCTCTTGCAGGGTGCCAGACAAACAGGAAAGACGTTCATCCTGAAGGAGTTCGGCCAAAATGAATACCAAGGTGTCGTATACTGCAACTTTGAGGAAGATCCCGGTCTTGACCGACTTTTTCAACGCGATTTGAATCCGGAACGTATACTGGCAGAGCTCTCCATTTATATGAATTTGGAGATTAATCCAGGGTCCGATTTGGTGATCTTCGACGAGATCCAGGTTTCAAATGGTGCCTTGAATTCACTGAAGTATTTTGCTGAACAAAGACGCGATGTTCACATAGCGGCGGCAGGCTCTCTTCTTGGGGTGAAACTGTCCAGCCCAGGATCTTTTCCGGTGGGGAAAGTGAATTTTCTTCATCTCTATCCCATGACATTCTTGGAATTTTTAGATGCTATGGGGGAATCGAGATATAGAAAACTGATTGAAAATGTCGACCGGCTTGTTCCGATAACCGAAGCATTTCATTCACATCTAATCGATCTGCTTAGGTGCTATTATTTTGTTGGCGGTATGCCGGAACCTGTCAAGCATTTTGCCGAGACAGGCAATGGACGCGAGACCAGGGAGATTCAGGAAGAAATTATTAAGTCATATGTCCTGGATTTCGCCAAGTATGCCCCGTCAGCCGATATCCCCAAACTTACTCAGATCTGGGATTCCGTCCCAAAGCATTTGGCAAGGGAGAACAAGAAGTTCGTATTTTCTGCTCTCAGAAAAGGCGCCCGGGCCCGGGCCTATGAAAATGCACTGACCTGGCTTGAAGACGCGGGTCTCATCCACAGGGCAAATGCAATTGAGGCCAGTAAACATCCTCTCAAGCATTATGCGGACGTCAGTTGTTTCAAAATATATGCCCTGGATGTTGGGTTATTAGGGGCTATGGCCAAGTCTCCTGTTGAGCTGTTGGCACAAGGGGAGCGGCTCTTTAATGAGTATGAGGGTGCTTTTGTGGAAAATTATGTGGCCCAGCAACTGGTTTCGCATTTTCAGCAGGACCTCTACTACTGGCGAAGTAAAGGCGGAAAGGCGGAACTTGACTTTCTTTGTGAATTCGCAGATCGGATTTGTCCACTGGAGGTGAAAGCCGTGATTAATCCAAAAAGCAAGAGCTTGAAGTCTTATGATTTACAATTCAAACCGGGCCAGCTTGTGCGCACAAATCTGCTTAACTTCAAGAAGGATGGGAAAATCTGTAATTTGCCCCTTTACGCCGTATCGCTGCTGCCCCGTTTTGTTTCAAAGGCCCGATTGTAAAAAAGGTAACGAATTGGCCACAGGCTCACGTGGACGTACGCTGACAGATTGCGAATATACTCCCCCTTGATGCGCCTTGAATGCAGGCCAAACCCCGGCGTCGTGATCCTGGGGCCTTCGTTTTCTTCCATGACCGTATGAACGGGGATGAGACAAGGGGATTATAGAATGTCAACCTCAGATCTGAAGGTTGTTCATGGGCTATGATTACGTGTACAACAGGAAGAAAAAACGGTGGGTTAAGAATCTTCGTAACTATTCAGGTTGTTTAGTCTGTAGGTTATAAGGCTATTAGTTTTCGAAGCCTGTGCTTCGTATCTGTCTGCGTGAGGGCACGCACAGACAGATGATCACGCATGAGTCTCTCCTATAGGCTAAATACCTACAGCCTATCTACCTGAGCAGTTACAAATCTTCTACCTTTGTGCAAAACGATATAGAAGGGAACCTCGCAGGATCACAGCATCATCCGCACACATCTCGTGACAGCAGTAGCAGCGAATGCATTTCTCGTCGTCTATTTGGGCATAGGTTTTTTTTCGGCCTTTTACCATGGAAATGGCCTTCACAGGACAGGCCTCATGGCATGCGCCGCATGCAATGCACTTTTCCTTTGATATCCGGGGTTTCAGGGTCAGGCTGTCTTTGAAGAGCGGCTGTAAAGGCTTCTGCCACCAGGTCAGATGATCAGCAAAACCTGTACCCTGACAGATGGTGCGGGGAAGTTTGAAATCAGGGATTCGAAGCCCTGAGATATCTGCTCCGATGAGTTCCACCTGGTCAATGTGGTTGGGTTGCATGCCACGATTTTCCGCTTCTAACAGGATCGGATTGCTTTCCCGCGGCAGACCGATTATCTCACCGGCAACGACGTCTAGGGCAAGGGGGTTGGTGCCTCCTAAAAGCAGACCGACCTGTTTAGGATCGCCCCCACTGGGGCCGTCACCCTCCATGGCTATTACTGCATCCATGATAGAAATCCGGGATGAAACGATATTCATGAGATCAAGGAGCATATTTGCAAATCGGCCTGTATCCATAAGCTTGGCATGATAGCCCGGTTTGGCGAGACCCGGAATGACTCCAAAGTGGTTTTTAACAGCACCGGTCATGGAGGTGAAGGTGTGGGATTTGAGCTTACAGAGATTCAGTATCCCGTCTGCCCTCAGAATTGGCGTGATGATCTCAAAGCGCTTGATCAATTTCCCATCAGGAAAAGAAACAATCTCAAATGTGGTGTCAAAATTGAGTTTTGCGCCGGATTCATCTGCTGCCCTGGACATGCCGTTGGTATTATAGATCTTGGTCAGGACCTTTTCTGTAAATCGAAATCCAGCCCCTGGACTGTCTACAATGACCGGTTCAGCACCCGACTTCTTTACCATTCGGGCCACTGCCGATACTACGGCCGGATGCGTTGACACGGCCTCATCAGGTGTGCCGGCACGCAACAGATTCACTTTAAGGGCGATTGTCTCCCCCTTATTTACAAATGAGTTCATGCCCCCCATTAGATCTACAAGTTGCACAAGCCGTTCTTCAGCCTGACCGTAGTCCGGGCACTGAATCACATAAACCCTGTTATCCATCAATCTGCCTCATCATTCCATTTCTCAATATATGCTGGTGGCGAAAACTCAGGAAAAGCCCAAAAAACATCCATACTTTAAACAAAACCGATCATAGTTTCAAGCACAGAAAAGGGGTCAAACCTTGATTAGTGATTATGCTTGACACCTGGTATTCATTCTGGTAAGTCCCTATCATGGCACGACCTTGGCGAATCGAATATGAAGGCGCCCTGTATCACGTCTTTTCCCGGGGGAACCACCGAGAGGATATCTTTTTGATAGACGAGGATAGACGCTCATTTCTCATAGCCCTTGGTAAAATGTCGGAGAGGTTTGATGTTGATATTTTTTGTTACGTGCTGATGGGAAATCACTATCATCTACTACTCCGAACCAACCGGGCCAACCTGTCAAAGTGTATGCAATGGCTGGGTACAGCCTATACCACACGCTTCAATGGGAGACACTCGAGAAACGGCCATCTGTTTCAAGGCCGATATAAGAGCATACTTGTGGAGAACGATTCGTATCTCTTGCAGCTCTCCTATTATGTCCACAGAAATCCCCTTAGAGCTGGCCTCGTCAAACGCCTCATCGATTATAAATGGAGCAGTTATTCGGCGTATGCATATGACCGGAACCGACCAGAATGGCTCAAGACCGAGCTTATCCTTTCTCAATTTGATCAAACAGGTAAGCATCGGAGTTACAGAGAGAAAGTCCAGAAATATTCTGACGAAAAGAGACGCATCTGGGAGGATGTCCGCCACGGTCTGATCTATGGCACGCAAGCCTTTATTGACCATATCAAGGAGATACATCTTAAGGCGGAACCGATTCCAGATATACCTGAACAGAGAAAGATACTCAATGATCGCAAACCGGTTGAGTTGTTAAGACATCCAGCAGAAATCCTTGGGTGTGATCTAAGAAGGCTAAAGAGGGCACGCAGGGTAAGCCTTTCAGACAAAACGAACCGCGACTTTTTGATTTATTTGTTGTGGCAAACAGGTCGATTCAGCAACGCAGAAATCGGAGAACAATTCGGATTAACCTATTCTTCGGTGACCCGGCGCGTGGACGTTTTTACAAACCGATTAAAGGATGAGGACAAACTCAAGGGGTGGTATGAAGCGCTTAAATCACAAATCAAGGTTTGACCCCATTTTTAACACAAAAAAAGCGTCGTCCCTTATATTGGATGGGACGACGCCTTTAAAAAGACTCTGCAAGAAACGTTAGACTTCGGTTATTGTAATGGCATCCTGTTCACATACCTCTATACAGCTTTCGCATCCAAGGCACTCTTCAGCATTAACCGGCACAGATTTATCATCCACTAATTCATAAACATCCACTGGACAAACCTCTATGCACTCTTCGCATCCTTCACATTTTTCTGCATCAACAACAACTTCGTAGCCCATATGCCTAAACCTCCTGAATTATAATTAAAAAATGCCCAAATATATCCTTATGATTATCTGTCTGCTAACGGGTATAACACCCTTTTAGCCAATTCAGCGGCTTATTTATCAGACAAGTTTTTACCTGTCAAGCCTTTTTACTGACAATTTTTGAACCTTATCCATGCCTCCGGGACAAGTGGAAATAAAAGGGCCGACTCTATGTAGAAATCGGCCCCAGATCAAAAGATTTTGCAGGTCGGTTATGCGGCCACCTCTTCCTTCACGGAAATAGCAATCTTGTACAGAATGGTGAGTACGAAAAACCCTGTTGCCCAAACGCCTATGGTAATCAACATTTCCGGGGTAGTGGGCCAGTACTCGGTTACTGTGTGAAAGGGGGTGGGAGTAAAACCGCCAACAATCAGGCCCAACCCCTTATCAATCCATGTGGCAATAATAAGGATTATGCATGCCACGGTCAATGTGCCCTCATTCCGCCGGGTGGCAGGAACAATCAATAGTACGAGAGAGAGGACAGCAAACACGGCGGCGGTCCACATCCAGGGAACAAGGTTTCCATATCCCTGCAGCCCCTGAAAAAGAAACACAATTGGGTGCATATGCCCGGGTATCTGGCTGTAAAATGCGGTAAAGATCTCGAGCAGGAAGAAGAAGACATTGAATATCATGGCATATGTCACGATCCCGGCGAGAGTCCTGATCTGTTCTTTTCCAGGGTCAAACTTAGTCACCTTTCGGACTATCAAACATAATAGGATAAGAAGGGCAGGGCCGGCGCAGAATGCCGAAGAAAGAAAGCGAGCAGCCATAATAGCGGTCAACCAGTAATGCCTTCCGGGAATACCGGCGTAAAGAAACGCCGTGACCGTATGGATACTGAAGGCCCATGGAATGGAGATATAGATTAAGACCTTTATCCATTGCTGGTAATGAATCCCTTTCCGTTCTGCTGCCAAGACATTCCATCCAATGACAATGTTGAGCAGCATGTATACGTTCAAAACGATCATGTCCCAAAAAAGAATGGATCTGGGGGAGGGGTACAGAATGACGTTCATTATCCTGACCGGATTACCAAGGTCCACAAACACAAACAAAAGGCACATGATGATTGAGGCCACTGCCAAAAATTCGCCTAAAATAGTGATCTTCCCAAACGCCTTATAATCGTGTAAATAGCAGGGTAACACCACCATAACCCCGGAGGCGGCAACACCCACGAAATAGGTAAGTTGGCCGATATAGAGCCCCCATGAAACATCCCTGCTCATGCCTGTTACCTTCAGGCCTTCAAAGAACTGATAGAGATAGCATCCAAGACCCATCCCCATCAATGCGAGCAGAAAAATCAGCCATCCCCAGTATCCCGATGTTCCTTTTATAGCTCTTTCAAGCATAATGACCTCATATAATATAAAATAAGTTAGGTTCAGTGCCGAGAGCAGGTTTGCGTCTGATTGTATAATGCTCCCTGAGCAGTTTTCTTACATTCGACTCCGGATCATCAAGATCCCCGAAGTTCAATGCATGGACCTTAATCTTATCACATGCCTGCACACACGCGGGAAGCTCACCCTTGGCTACCAATTCCACACAGAAGTTGCACTTCTCAACGACTCCCTTTGATCTTTCCGGATAAGCCCGGTTGGTCGGGTAATCAGGATTCAGCTCCTTAGGCGCCTTTCGCGGGTCTCCCCAGTTAAAGCTCCTGGAGCCATAAGGGCAGGCCGCCATACAAAAACGGCACCCAATACAGCGATGCATATCCATGGCTACGATACCGTCAGACTCTCTCTTAAATGTAGCCTGTGTCGGACAAACCCTTACGCAGGGAGGATTTAAGCAGTGATTGCACATCAGGATGAAGGGTTTGTGCCTGACACCCTCGTCAATAAACTGATTGGGAGTGTCCGGAAATACATGCTCATATTTGTCCTGCCAGATCCATTTAATCGCATGTTTTGGATTGCCCCAGTCCGGCACATTATGCTCGCGGTGGCAGGCTATCATACACTCCTTGCACCCATCCTTGCCCGCTTCCTGCTGCTTCAGACACTTGCGCATATCGATCACCATGGACCACCGTTTCCCCTGGGTTAGGGGGATGCCCTGCATTGAGGCTTCCAGCTCCCCCGGGGCGAGTATGTCAATAGCCGCCTTGCCGCCGAGTCCAAAAAGGGCTGCATATCCGGCAATTTTCAGGAATTCTCTTCTGTCTACGCCCATCACTTTTTCTCCTCTGGCAGAATATGACAGTCCCAGCAATAGGGGTTTACGTCCACGTAGTCGTGGCATTGCTGACAAAATTTCGAGTAGTTTGAGTGGCAATCCAGGCACGTGACCTGGAGGCTCTTATAGTATTTCTTGCCGTCCGAGGCCGTATAGTACCGCTCCCCATCGCGGACAGAGGTGTGTCGCCATTCGTCTAAGAGGGTAAAGTGAGATTCCCTCATATACGACTTCTGTGCCACACAGACCTTGGCCTCCTTTGCCTTTGCTGTAAGCTCCGGGTCCGGGGCCTTGGCGGCCTTTCCTGCATTATAGAAGAAAGGGGAAAGAAACAGACCGATACCTATGATCAGGCCGATAATGATTTTACCTCCATCATACATCCTCTTCATCCTCCATTCCTGGTAGGGGTTCGGCACGCAGATCCGTGGTTCTCTTCTTCTCTCCATCAAATACCAGGGCATTTGCTACCATCTCGTGGATCCCGGTGACGTCTACTCCGGGAACCCAGTATTCCATCAAGTTCGGAAGCACGGCCCTGTCAATGGCACATATACAGGAAAGCATGTTTACACCATGCTTTTCATGAACATATTTTACTGCGTTTGCCCTTGGCAGGCCACCCCGCATCCTTAATTCCATGTTTTCCCCGGCATTGAGGCCTGAACCGCTCCCGCAGCAGAAGGTCTGTTCCCTGATGGTTTCAGGTGGCATTTCATAAAAATTATTACACACATTCTTTATAACATACCTCGGCTCCTCAAGAAAACCCATACCCCTCGCCGTGTTACAGGAGTCATGGAATGTGACCTTCAAATGATCATTCCTGCTTGGGTCTAACTTGAGCTTGTTATGTTTCATGAGATCCGCGGTAAATTCAATGATATGAATCATCTTTGTTGTCTTTGCATTTTCAAATTTGGTGCCGGTTATTGGCGAAACCGGTTCCTCCAAAAAGTCGGGAGGTCCATTAAAGGTGTCCATATACTGGTTCAGGACGCGCCACATGTGGCCGCACTCGCCGCCCAAGATCCATTTGACGCCGAGCCGCTTGGACTCGGCATACATCTTGGCATTGAGCCTCTTGGCCATCTCGTGGGAGGTAAAGTATCCGAAATTACCGCCCTCTGAGGCATAGGTGCTCCATGTGATGTCAAGACCCTGTTCCTTCAGATAATGGAAAAGCATCATGTAGCCCATACAGGTAAATGTCCCGGGGTCGGCAAACACATCACCCGAAGGCGTTACGAAAAGGATCTCGGCGCCCTTTCTGTTGAAATCCTGCTCCATGCGGATGCCGGTTATATCCTCTATTTCGTCGGTAAAAAACTCTAACATATCCTTAAAGGCGTGGGGCTGAATCCCGAGGTGGTTCCCCGTGCGGTAGCAATTTGCCACAGGCGCTGCGATCCAGTCGATGTTGAGTCCTAAGAGATTTATCAACTCTCTCCCCAAGATAGTAATCTCGGCCATATCAATCCCATAAGGGCAGAAAAGGGAGCAGCGCCGGCACTCAGTGCACTGGTAGAGATAGTACCACCACTCCTTGAGGACGTCTTCTGTAAGTTCTCTCGCGCCCGCGAAGAGCCCAAATATCTTTCCGCCTATGGTGTGGTTTTTCCTGTAAACCGACCTGAGAAGCTCTGCCCGCATTACCGGCATGTTTTTGGGATCGCCCGAACCGATAAAGAAATGGCACTTATCAGCACATGCCCCGCATCTGACACAGATATCCATAAAAAGTTTGAGAGACCTGAATTTGTCAAGACGATCCTTGAAACCCTCCTCTATGATCTCTTTCCAGTTTTCAGGCAGCTTCCAGTCTTCGTCTAAAGGATTCCATTCCTTTGGGTAGGGCATGCCCACATATTCAAGATTCTTTGGCTTTGAAGCATAACAATATATGCCGGGTTTTATTTCTACCTTTTTATTCATCCACCCCTTTTCAAAGGGGGATGGATAGTGATCAATTTTGGCTATTTCTGCTGGTTTCGGGGTATCTGCCATGGTTACTCCTTTTCTTCTGTTTCTGCTGTTGATTCGGCCCCTTTTTCTACGGGTAAGCCGGCCTCTATCATTTTATCCCTGAACTCATCCTCATATTCGTCATAGGTGTGAGTCTGGACAGGATAATTCCACGGATTCACATGCCTGACAAAGCGGCTGGTGTTGGCCAGATTCCTTGTGGGGCTGAGAAATATCCCGGCCAAATGCATCAGTTTGCTGAAGGGGAAATAGGCGATCAAAACAGAGAGGATGAATAGGTGGATATAAAAAATCACACCGATCCCTTCGGGCGAAACCGGGGAAAACTTGAACAGACCGATGGCGAGTTCCTTTACCGCTGTAACATCAACTCTAAAAAGGTACCGCATGAGCATACCCGAGAACCCGAGGGCAATAATCAGAAATAGAGGGAAATAGTCGGCGGGGAGGGAGATATAACGCATCTGGGAATAGAGAATCCTTCTCAAAAGGAGCCATGTGACCGCGGCCATAAGGAGCATATCGGTCAGATAAACACCGGGGAGGCCAAAACCGTTGAACGGCGCAGCGCCCATCTGCATAAACCCGTCAAGGTTTTGAAGCAGGGTTACAAACCCTGGCACGGGCTCGACGAAAAACCTGAAATGCCTCAAAACAATGACGAGAAAGGAATAATGGAAAAGGAGGGCGGCCACCCAGAGCCATTTTTCCCATTCATAATCTATCTTTGGAACGCCATCGATTCTCCTGTACTCGAGCCTGGTATTCCGGAACAGAGACCGGAATGTGAGTACCTCGAAAATCATTCTGATAACTACCCCCCCTGTGCCCTTTGGGTTGTCAATCGGGTTTGATTTAATCCAGGGGAAGGACCATTGCTGGCCTGCCGTGGTTGGGATCCTGAATGGTACGGGCGAGCGGCTCCAGTCAATAACACGGACCACAATACCCACAAAAAATGTGGCCATTGCCGCGTATGGGATAATAATCCCAAAAAGGATCCGCAGATCCAATGCCCCAACGCCTATCCAGGGGATCAGGACAACCACTATGACTGCGAAGGATGAAAACAGAATGCTCAATACGAAATTCATAGGCCATTACCTCATTTCAAATAACTGTCCCATTAGTGTCATCTCAAAGAGCCGGGTTCTGCTCCGGTATCTCACTGATGAGATTAGCTCTTTCCAATAATTTCCCCACTTGATTCTTGACCTCATTCACCCGAATGTCAGAGATCTTCTGACGACATGCAGAATAGACATCAAAGGCGAGGAGAGCAATTTCATCTATTCTGTTGTCAAGGATACCCGTTTCATTCGCGAGACCCTTTCCCAATTCTTCTTTTATGATCTGTTTCAGTTGAAGGACAAAGGCAACGGCCCGGGAAGGTTTAAAGTCCTGGACTGCCCTGATTCTAATAATACTGTCGAGGCAGGATGAAATTTTTTCGGTATTCTCACCTTTAATTATTTCATCATACAGGGTTTCAATCTCTTTTGATATGATAAGACCCACGGGGTTAGCGAATTGGCTCTTTTCTCTTTTCAGGAATCCCTGACTCCCTTCAGGATATGATTTGATGATTGCATCTCGCCATTTTTTGAGAATCTTAGATCTCTTTTCTGATAGGAGTTTATCTATGTTCATATTCGGGTACCAGATCCTTACTCTTAGTTAGGCAAATTCCTTTTGAGTGAAACCTATAGAAAAATTGTGTTTTTCTGTCAAGTAAAAAATGGAAGATTCGATTTTTCCTTGACAAAAACACGGGCTCAGGATTAGCATTCCGCAAAATCAATATGAACCTGCAATCTTAATCGGGGGTTAACGAATGGCCATCGATACCACTCTGTATGTTCGCTCTCCGGGTATTACTTCAGCACTTTTTGACTGGCTTCAGATGCTGACGGGAGCCGGGCTTATCCTGTTTATGTGGAGCCATATGATTCTTGTAGCCAGCGTCAATCTGGGGGCCGGGGCCATGAACACGCTGGCCTACTTTTTCGAGGCCACCTACATGGCCCAGGTGGGGGGGCCGCTCATCGGCGCGACGTTCCTCCTTCACTTTATCTTGGCCGCCCGCAAAGTCCCTTTCAGGGCGGAACAACAATCTACGATCTGGAAACACGCCCGTATGCTACACCATCTTGATACGTGGCTCTGGTTGATCCAGGCATTTACGGCCATGATTATTCTGATCATGGGATCGATTCACATGTGGACAGTACTGACCGACCTGCCGATCACAGCCGCCAAAAGCGCAGCGAGGATCCAGGGGGGATTCTGGTTGGTGTTCTACCTTATTCTTCTCCCCATGGTGGAGCTTCACGTGGGTATCGGATTCTATCGGATAGGAGTGAAATGGGGCTTTATCAAACGAAGCAACCGGAAAGGGCTTAAGAGATTTGAAAATATCCTTACGGGGATATTCATACTCATTGGCCTGATCACTATTATCCGTTTTATGACTTTAGCGATATAGTGGCCGTTTACGGGTTAAAATTCAGCGGTTCAAGATTAAGGGATGAGATAGCTTCCCTATTTCATAATCCTAATCTTGCTCAACACGATTATGATTAAGAGTACGATTAAGATTATGAAATTCCCGTAAAAGCCTCCAAGGCCGTCACTCCCGCGAACGCGGGGGTCCAGAAATGATTGATTTTACTGGATTCCCGCGTTCGCGGGAATGACGTTATTGAATCGCGGGAATGACGACACAGGGTGCTTTCCGGCTTTTTACGAGTTTGTCAATATTCAATTTCAAACGGGGTAACAGCGTTGGAAACCGAATTCAGTGATCTGTTGTGCATAGGAGCCGGATTAGCAGGGGAACGGGTTGCCATCGAGGCGGCGTCAAACGGATTTCAGACCATATGTCTGAGTATTGTGCCCCCCCGGCGGTCCCACTCCTCCGCTGCCCAGGGAGGGATGCAGGCCTCTTTGGGAAACTGCATCATGGGGGATGGTGATAACCCGGACATACACTTTGCAGATACGGTCAAGGGTTCGGACTGGGGCTGCGACCAGGAGGTGGCCCGGCTCTTTGTGGAAACCGCGCCCAGGGCAGTACGGGAAATGGCCCTTTGGGGGATTCCGTGGAATAGGGTTGTCCCTGGAAAATCCACCTATTTCAAAGGAGGAAAACAGTACGAAAAGGTTGAGGCCAAAGAGAAAGAAGGCCTGATTACTGCCAGATCTTTTGGTGGAACGGCCAAATGGAGGACCTGCTACACGTCGGACGGGACCGGGCATACACTCCTGTACACCATGGACAACAGGGTGGTGGAATTGGGCGTGAAGGTGCACGACCGGATGGAGGCCATATCCCTCATTCACGATGGCGAAACCTGTATGGGGGCGGTGGTGAGAGACCTTAAAACAGGAAAGCTGAAGGCCTACTTAGCCAAAGCCACACTTATAGCCACCGGCGGTTATGGACGTATATACCGTGAGACCACCAATGCGGTTATCAATGAAGGGAGTGGGGCCATCATTGCCCTTGATACCGGTATCGTTCCCGTTGGAAACCCTGAGGCTATCCAGTTTCATCCCACCGGCATCGTTCCCACGCACATCTTGGTGACCGAGGGATGCCGGGGTGATGGAGGCACGCTCTTAGATGTAAATGAAAATAGATTCATGCCCGAGTATGAGCCTGAAAAGGCGGAATTGGCATCCCGCGATGTGGTATCGAGGTGGATGACGCACCACATTCGAAGGGGTCTGGGGGTAAAAGGCCATTATGGGGATCATCTCTGGTTGGATATCCGGCACTTGGGGGCTCAACACATCAAGACCAAGCTCAGGGAAGTGGAGGAGATCTGTAATAATTTCTTGGGCATTGACCCTATTACCCAACTTATTCCGGTGCGTCCTGCCCAGCATTATACCATGGCAGGCGTGAGGACCAACAAAGATGGCGCGGCCTATGGGCTCAAAGGGCTTTTTGCCGCAGGCGAGGCGGCCTGTTGGGATCTACACGGTCTTAACCGTTTGGGCGGTAACTCCTTAGCCGAGACGATCGTTGCCGGGAAGATTATTGGGGAGAAGATTGCTGAGTTTTTAAAGGGATACGATGTCACCTTTGATACGGGTATTATAAAGGGTTGTATGGTCAGGGAACTGGAACGTATTGAACGGCTGGTATCGTGCAAGGACGGACACGAGGATGTCTTTAAGATTCGTAACGCAATGCAGGACGAGTTGATGGATCGGGTTGGAATTTTCAGAAACGGAAATGATCTCCAGAAGGCGGTTGACAACCTGCAGGAGATCTACGCCCGGGCTAAGAAGGTGGGTATCCGTTCCAACTGGCTCGGTGCCAGTCCGGAATTGGCCTTGGCCATCAAGATCCAGGGGATGGTTCGATTGGCGCTTTGTGTCGCATACGGGGCGCTTCAACGGACTGAAAGCCGGGGATGCCATGCCCGAGAAGATTATGATGCCAGAAACGATAAGGACTGGTTGAACCGAACCTTAGCGACCTGGGATGAAGGGAATACCCTCCCGACCCTTAATTACGAGCCTGCCTCTAAGGTCATGGAACTGCCGCCGGGGAGCAGGGGGTATGGGGCATCAAAGATTATCAACGCTGAGGGAGAAATTACAAAAAAAGAATCAGAACCTATGATGGGAGATTAAAATGGGCAGAAGTCTGAAATTCAATATTTTTCGCTACAACCCTTTGGATCGCAACTCTGTCCCTCACTCAGACACATTTTCTGTCGAAGAGACCGACAGCATGACCCTCTTTATAGCCCTGACACGGATCAGGGAAGAGCAGGACCCATCCCTTCAGTTCGATTTCTGCTGTCGCGCCGGGATTTGCGGATCTTGCGCAATGATAATAAACGGGAGACCCGATCTCGCATGTAAGACCCTCACCAAAGAACTCCCGACCGAGATTACTCTTATGCCACTCCCTGTCTTCAAATTGATAGGCGACCTCTCTGTAGACACAGGCACCTGGTTCAGGTCCATGAACGAAAAGATGGGTTCGTGGATTCACACCGACAAAACCCTGGATCCCAATGCCGAGGAAGAGAAGATGGATAATTCCTTGGCCGAGGAGATCTACGAATTGGAGCGTTGCGTGGAATGTGGTTGTTGTGTGGCATCATGCGGCACAGCCAACATGAGGGAGGATTTCGTTGGAGCCGTTGCCCTGAACCGTATTGCCCGCTTCATGTTAGACCCGAGAGATCAGCGGAAGGAGAGGGAATATTTCGAGGTTATCGGTACGGATGAGGGCATCTTTGGCTGTATGGGGCTCTTGGCCTGTGAGGATGTATGCCCAAAAGATCTCCCCCTGCAGGACCAGCTCGGTATTCTGCGTCGCAAGATGGGGTGGAGCGCCGTAAAGCATCTGTTCCGGTTTGGCTAAAAGCCTCTGATGGCAGCGTGATACCGCCACATAATTACATGGTGACGCCCCTCCTTTTCCCGGTCTTACATGGCCAAACACCAAACAAGCACGCCAGTTTAATAAAATCTTTCGATCTGTGCGGTGAAGTTCAAGCTATGTAGATTAAGAAGAGCCTGTATTAACCGCAGAGATTAATAATTTTCTCTTTGCCGTTGAGAGGCCCCGCAAGATCTGACGGGATTAGAAAACGGCAAAGAGAAGCTGCTCAATTTAGTTTATCGCATCAGCATCGCGGTCAGTTTAGCCTTAGATGCAGGTTTAATTCAAATATAGAGATATAAGGCAATATTGAATTATTTGAGCTTGTAGATGGCTACCTCTTTTTGTTTTTCGGCCTCTCAGCGAAAAACAAAAAAACTCTGCGAACTCTGCGTCTCTGCGGTGAAACGTCTACGTAACTCTTTTCCCGACAGCCGGCAACCTATGCAAATCAACGACAAAAAGGCAATTTTCGGATGGACCATGTATGACTGGGCCAATTCGGCCTTTGCCACCACCATTATGGCGGGATTCTTCCCGATTTTTTTTAAGCAGTTCTGGAGTGTCGGTGCTGATACCACATTGAGCACCGCCCGGTTAGGACTGGCAAATTCAGTTGCAGGTATCGTTGTAGCCCTGTGCGCACCCGTGTTGGGGGCAATTGCCGACAAGGGCAGCTCAAAAAAGAAGTTTCTCCTCTTTTTTGCGTTTATCGGCATCGTGATGACCTTAGCCCTATACATGGTTTCCAAGGGGAACTGGCCCACGGCCGTCCTGTTGTATGTCTTTGCAACTGTCGGGTTTTCAGGGGGGAACATCTTCTACGATGCACTTATCACGGGGGTAGCATCTGAAAAAAAACTGGATTTTATATCAGCGCTCGGTTTTTCTCTCGGCTATTTAGGCGGAGGCATCCTTTTCGCCGTGAATGTATGGATGACCTTGAGCCCCGCAACATTTGGATTTGCAGGTGCAGGGGAAGCGGTAAGATTCGCGTTTCTCACAGTAGGTATCTGGTGGGCGGTCTTCTCGATCCCGCTTATGCTGTTTGTCAGGGAACCGTCTGCCATAGAGGCAAGATCTGAAGTGAATGTGGTAAAGGCCGGGTTCAGTCAATTAAGGGAGACTTTTCAGGAGATCCGCTATCTTAAGACCATTTTCTTGTTCCTTGTGGCCTACTGGCTCTATATCGACGGTGTGAACACTGTCATACGTATGGCGGTCGATTACGGTATTTCCATCGGTTTTAAATCCAATGACTTAATCGTTGCCCTCCTCATTACTCAATTTGTCGGCTTTCCATCGGCAATGGGGTTCGGTTACTTTGGAGGTAGGTTTGGGGCCAAGAGGGCGATCTTTGTTGCCATCGCAGTTTACCTCTTTGTCTCCATATGGGCAGCTTTCATGAAGAGCAGCACGGAGTTCTATGTTCTTGCCATTATCGTGGGTCTGGTCCAGGGCGGTATCCAGGCCCTGAGCCGATCCTTTTTTGCTAAGATAATTCCCATTGACAAGTCTGCCGAGTATTTCGGTTTTTATAACATGGTAGGAAAGTTCGCTGCTGTTATCGGCCCGGTCTTCATCGGAGGGGTCGGCCTTCTGGTAAGGCAGATCGGGTATAGCAGTAATATGGCGTCGCGAATAAGCATTAGTTCTGTCTCCCTTTTCTTTATAGCGGGCGGGGTCCTGCTCTTTTTCGTCAATGAAGAGAGAGGTAAACAGGAGCTCAAATACCTGTCGAAGGGAAGTGCCTAAAGTTAGAGGAAGAGGAAACAGTTCACGGGTTCAAAGGTTCAGGGGTTCAAGGTTGACAACCTCGTAAAAAGTCTCCACAACCGTCACTCCCGCGAACGCGGGAGTCCAGAAGTGGTCAATTTCCCTGGATTCCCGCTTTCGCGGGAATGACGAAAACGGGTTATTTCTGACTTTTTACGTAGGCGTCATAATTTAACCGTTAAAAAAAATATCTTACTCTCAATTCCACTTTATAGTCATTCTGCTTTTCGCCGAATTCGGTATTCTTGCCTCCTATCAGAAGTCCGCCACGTAATCTTAATTGCAGGTTGGTTATGGGGTTGTACATAAGTTCCGGAGTTATAGACAGACTCCGATCGTTTAAATTGATTATCGAGAAAACTGCCGGGGTAAAGTAAAGGATATCGAATGGTTCGCTCCAACTGCCTCGAAAATAGAGGTAGTTGCGGAACGGTTTGAAGGTAGATAAAGATCCTTGAGATAACTTAGCTGCCTTGTTAAGGTCAGAACTGTTTCCGGTGGAAAGATACTTGTCGTATGCCCTGTCAACAAAACTGTAAAAATTGTCAGCGTCGTTGCTGTCAAGACCTGCGCCATTATGATAGTATTCAAGGATAAATGTCATATTGTTGGTGGTAAGATAGCGAATACCGAGAAGATACTTCATGATATCCGATTTTTGGGTGTAGAGACGCCCCTGGCTGTCTATGGATTTCTTATCAAACCCGGGGAGCCACGCAAACTCCCCATGAATCGCAAGGTTTTCTGTGATATTTCTGGCAAAATCCATACCGTAACGGGTGGTTCGGCTCTTCCCGGTGAAAAAAAGCAAGTCTATATCGGTGTCCCAGAGAAGGCCGTAAAGTTTGGCGGCAAAATTGATGTGGTCCGGTTCACCAAACTTGTCGTTTATGGATTCCGTGACCGGCAGGATTACCGGTGTGAAGGCCAGCGTTTTTAAGGGACCTCCAAAGCTCTTGATCCAGTCGGCAATGGCAAGATAATACCCCTCTACGGGCTCGGTTGGATCATCAGGGTCTTTGGGGCGTGAAACAAAATTTACGGTATTGAAGGCATAGCCTTTCCCCCATTGGGCGACTCTTTTGCCGGCCTCAAGAGCGAAACTCGGTCCTGGTTTTAGTGCAAGAAACCCTTCGAGAAGAGTAATGTCCCCGTCCCATCCCTCATAGCCGTACCAGAGGGTACTATCGGCTCTAAAAAAAGCGCCTACAATGCCCTTGTGATAGCTTCCCTCGAGGCGAAGACGAGAATTGTATTGTTCCAGGGTTGATCCCTCGTCTTTATCATAGAATTTGATCTTGTAAAAGGCAGAGTCCTTGTCCAGACCGAAAAGAACCGGTCTGAACTCAAGAAAACCGCCGATGTGGTATGGTTTTTTTTCGACCTCCTTTTCGATTTCCGACAGATCAAACCCATATTCATATTCGCCAAAAGCAGGTTGTAAAAAAGTTAAAAGCAGACACACTACATACACGCTAAAGGCGAACAGCGTTCTTTTCATCTCAAGCTTTCGACCCTGGAAAGGAAGTTAAGGGTAAAGGCTTCATCGGGAAGGTCTCTTTTCTTCATCTTGGCAAAAATCATGATCGATTTATATCCCTTATGCAGAGGGCTGTCCGTCTCAATCACGGCAGGGCGCACAATACCGTCGCCAAAATCCTTAACTTTCTTAAAATAAAGAGTCTTGATCAGCATTCCGGAAGAAGCAAAGCATTCGATTTTGGAAGGAAGAAGCTTTTTATCGTCCACCCACATTTTAAGGCTGTCATAGGCAACGGATCTGGTTTTGGCTTTTAAATGAAGTACCAAAAGGTCTTCTTGCTGCTCCATTTTTTCGCAATTGTATTCAGCGCTGTAGTCAAGCCGCATGATATCAGCGTTGTTGAACACTCCTCCGGTCACCGACTGGAGACTGGTGATGCGGATCGGTTTGCCCACATTCGGAATGTAAAGCCACATGTTCTCCCCCAACCGCAAAGTAGCCCGCCCTTTTTCACTGGCAGGGGATAAAAAAACGGATGCAATCCGGTCTCGACCTTTTTTAATTGTGAACATAATGAACTCTTTTTTCGAGCCGTCCGGTTCAAGATTGATCAGCTTGCGGTACATCTCAAAGACCTCGGGGTTCAGGTTGCGATCCACTTTTTTAAGGATTGCGTCCCCATCATCTGAATGGGCCGGTACGGCAAGGCACAGGCACATCAAAATCATCGATAGTAATTTTATCATTTTCTTCCTCCCTTATTAAACATGCCTCAGGGCATCTACCGGTTCCATCTTTGAGGCCTTATAGGCCGGCTCCAGGCTGGCAAAAACCGAAATAAGCAATACAATGGCAGCCAGCCAGAACAGTTCGGTAAAACTGATGGAGGGCTCTAAAAGCAGGTTGTCATTTCTGCCGAAAGCAAAGCGGATTTTATAGATATTCAGAATAAAAATCCCTGCAAGACCGATAATATTACCGGCCACGATACTGATCAACCCGAGAGTAAACCCCTCGGTCAGAAAGAGGGCCATGATTTTACCGGGCGTTGTTCCGATAGCAGACATGGTGCCGATCTCTCTAACCCGCTCATACACTGACATGATCATGACATTTAAAATACTGATGAGCACAATTGAAATCATAATCAGCTTCATGCTTACGGACATAAGATCAATCATTCTGGCAATATTATAAAAGGGAGAAAGTTTTTCCCAGGTGTGGATTTCAAAAACCGGTTTTCCTTTTTTGTTTTTAAATTTCGCCAATGCTGATTTGAGGTCCTCATAAACGGGGTCCAGCCTATCAAAATCATTCAGGCGTATGGCCACTTCCGTGATCTCCGGTTTTTCCATACGCAGCAGGTCACGGGCGTCTTTGATATGCATGTAGCCTTCTTTGCCCTGGGGACCGACAACGGTCTCAGTGATGCCCGCCACAGTGAAATTCAGGCCGTTTACAGAACCGTCCTTGTTGTTGGCAACCAGCACCACGGTGTCCCCGAGACCGATTTTCATCCCTTTGGCCAGTTTGTCCGGGAGAATGACCTCACCCGGACGGATCAATTCCTTCCGCTGGGCCTTTTCACCGAATGTCATCCGGTTCCCCACGGCCGGACACACCTTCACCTCTTTTTCCGGATCAATGGCGTTTAGCCGGAGGTTGGTGGTCTCTGAATAGTTACTCAGCATGCCGCCGAGTTTTATCCTCGGCGCCCAGGCTTCAACAGCCGGATGATTTTTTAAAACATCTTCGATTTTGGCGTATCCCTTAAGATTTAGATTGAGGTTCAAAGGGATTGAATCCATGGACGAGACATACCCCTTCTTATGAATCTGTATCTGGGCAAGGTTGGCATCTGTAATCTGGCCGATCATCATAGCCTTGAATGATCCGGACAGGCCTGAAAAAAGAATGACCATCAGTACTCCCAGGGTGATCAGGACAGAGGTGAGCAGGGTTCGTCTCTTGTAGCGCATCAGATTTCGAACGGCTATTTTAAATATTCGAATCATTTTTCCCCTCCCTTTCCACTTAATGGCTGTGGTGTAGAGTGAGTAAGTCGGCCATCTTCAAGAGTGTGGATGATCTCCGCCTCTTCCATAATGCCGGGATCATGGGTGGAGAAGATGAATGTCGTTTTGAATTTATCCCGCATGTCCCTCATAAGACGGATAACATTTACAGCAGTTTTGTGGTCAAGGTTTGCCGTGGGTTCATCGGCAAGTACCAGTTTTGGTTGGGTCACCAAGGCCCGCGCCACTGCGACCCGCTGTTTCTGGCCGCCTGAAATCTGATCGGGACGTTTATTTTGCTGATCGAGCATGCCCACGGCTTCAAGCACTTTCAGCACCTTTTCTTTGCGGTTTGATACCGGCTCATTTTTGATCATCACCAAGGGATATTCCACGTTTTCATAAACGCTCAGCACTGGAAAAAGGTTAAATGCCTGGAAGATAAACCCGAAAACAGAGCCTCTGAAATCTGCGCCCTGTTTGCGATCCAAATCATTTACCTGTCTTCCGTCTACGGCAATTTTTCCTTTCGTAGGTTTATCGAGACATCCAATGAGGTTCAGCATGGTGGTTTTCCCGCTCCCGGAAGGACCCACGAACGATACGAAGGCAGCCTCCTCAATAGAAAGGGTAACGTTGCTGAGAGCCTGAACCTGAACTTCACCCATCTGATAGTCTTTAGAAATATTATCGATTTCGACCAAAGGCATCATATCCTCCTTAATACTTTCATCCCGAATTCATC
>Ga0222639_1000309_pt1 | contig 22875 bp, 8 predicted proteins | sample AntAcemetagen185_FD_179863 | JGI IMG/M metagenome (GOLD analysis project Ga0222639, IMG submission 179863) | Saline water microbial communities from Ace Lake, Antarctica - #185 | ecosystem: Environmental > Aquatic > Non-marine Saline and Alkaline > Saline | place: Antarctica: Ace Lake | collected...
TTTCGGTAATTTTGATATTTGGGAAACGAATTATTTGAGTACTAATTCACTCTACGGCACTGTGGATCTTAGCGATAATCCACCGGATCTTTCAGGAACAATAGTTGCCGTCGGAAATGTTATTGATATAACAGATGTATTAGGTCAATATGAATTAAACGAGGTTCCTCAAGACACATTAACTTTTGTTGCCTTTAGGGCGGGATATGAACCTTTTGATACATTATTGGTAAACCCGAATGGAGAGCTTAATATCACGCTTTATCCCGGTTCGAATCCCACATCGTTTTTTGACAATTTTGAAGACGGTATGTGTAATTGGTACGGTAGTTGGTCATTAACAGATGAGACATCATACTCAGAAAGTCATAGCTTAACGGACTCTCCATATTCCGATTATCCTCCCAACCAAAATACGATCCAAACACTTGGTCAAGGTATTGATCTATCACAATTTCAATCTGCTGAAATTACATGCTGGACAAAATATGAACTCGAAGAAAGTTTTGATTATGTATATTTAGAGGCATCGGTAGATTCCGGTATCACATGGTCACAAATAGATGAGTTTAACGGAATACAGACTGCATGGACATTAGAAAATATCGATATTGGTTTTTTTGCCGGGAATGAAGATGTTTTATTTAGATTTAGACTCTATTCCGATGGTGCTATAGAATATGATGGAATTTATGTAGATGACTTTATGGTTCAAGGATCTTATGTTGATACGACACCACCCTTAATATTACATATTCCATATCCCGATACATTAAGCTGGCTTGAAGATGAAAATATAGTTATTTCAGCCGAAATCACTGACATATCGGGAGTACAAGAAGCAATTCTCTATTATTCTCTTGATAACGATCCATTGTTTATCGAAGTGTTGCCATTCGACATTGTTGGAGATATGTACTATTTCACGATACCATTTCAAGAAGCTGGCACATGGGTTGATTATTATATTAGCGCAACAGACAATGCAACTCCACCAAATAGTGGGGATAGTGAAACATTTGGTCATATATTTGGAATAATTCTTTATTATGATGATGATAATTTTGAATACATATATTCATTTTCTAGTACTGATAAAATTGCTGTACATTTTTCACCCGATGTCCAAAATTATCTTGCTAGTCTGTTTTTCAATTTCTATACTGATCCCTCCAATCCGTTAGATACAGTTGATGTTTATATTTGGAAAAATTTAAATGGAATGCCTACTACTGTAGAATTAGGACCAATACCGGTTTACCCAAGTAATACATCTAGTACTCCACATGCTTGGACATTAGTTGATTTGAGATCTTATCATTTTCAACTTAATGAAGATTTTCAAGCAGGTTGTGAATTCAGAAGCTCATATCCTGTTATCCTTGGCGACAGTCCCGGAATTACTGATCGTTCTCGTGTATGGTACGGAGCTACTTGGGAAGCTGCGGCGTGTGATTATTATATTAGAGCAGTCATAGGTCAATATGCAGTTTCAACTGATATTGGGAATGATCAAGCCTCTTTGTATAACCTTAGATTTTCCCCAAATCCCTTTAGAAATTCATGCCAAATATCATTTTCTCTATTTCAACCTGAAAAAGTTAAAATCTCCTTATATAATATTCGGGGACAGAAAGTGGCAACCATCATTGATGGCACGAAAGAAACCGGCATTCATACAGTACAATGGGATTCAACAAATCTGTCTAGTGGTGTGTATTTTCTGAAATTTAAAGCAGAGAATGAGTCACAAGAATACGACTCTATTAAAAAGATTTTGTTGTTGAAATAATAAAATTAACTTAAATATTAATGAAAACAAAAATGTTAATGTCGAAAATAGGTTACCAGCCTTTTTTTAGGATACAATTTTATATGGCTGGAGTTTTAATCCCGAAGCATACTCGGGATATCCATTATGTTACTTTCGTAAGTAGGGAACCTGGGATATAGTCTTATGGCAATCTCTCAGAATACTTGTTTTATTATATTTACTTATCAATTAATTAAAAAATTAATCCTTTTATTAGGAGGAAAACAATGAAAAAGGTTATTTTAATCTTTGTGATTATGTTATTAACTTTCTCAATCGCTAATGCAGAATGGGTCGTTGAAGAAGGTTTTGAAGGTACCTTTCCACCTACCGGATGGACTTTAGAATCTGCTTCAGCTAAAAATTGGGTACAAGATAATTGTGTCCTTCATGGACCTGGTTCTGCGTATGCAGGAACTTATGCGGCAATGTATAACAACTATAGCTACTCATCAGGTAGCTCAGGTTCAATGACTACAACTACCTTTGATGTTAGTACTCTTACATCTCCCCAATTAGATTTCTACTGGTGGAATGATGATTATGCCAGTAATCCTGCTAAACTAGTTCTTTATACTTCAAATGACGGTGCTACATTCACTCCTATTGATACTCTTGATGTATGTCAAAGTGGTGGTTGGGTTAATTATAATGTTGCCTTAGATGCTGCTGTTACACATATTAAGTTAACTGGTATTAGTGACTACGGTATACAAAATACCTTTATAGATAACTTCAAAGTTGGACAACCAGCTCCGTATGACGTTGCTGTTAATCAGCTTACACCGAATGCTGCAATTATTGAAGGTGAATCCTTTAATTATTTTATTGAAATTGTAAATGCTGGTTTGAATAATGATACTTATGATCTCACTGCAACGGGTGGAACATGGACTTATGAAATCCGTGATAATAATGATGTAGGTGTTATATCAAGTATTGCTATTAATGCAGGTGAAGCAGATACCGTTATTCTCAAAGTTACTGCTCCTGCTTCAAAAGATATTACTGATGTTGAAACATTTACTGCTACTTCACAAGCAGATCCAACAGTCTTTGACAGTATTGATGTAACGACAACCGCATATGCACCATTAGCGAATTTATTTGAAGATTTTGAAGGATGTGTTTCTCCTGACCTACCCGAAAAATGGTCAAAGATTGTAGAATCTACAAGTAATTCTGCACATGTGAAATCTTACAGCTCTGCTACTTATGCACATTCCGGAACTCAGATGGCTAAGATGTATAATTATAACGATACTGCTGCAGAACTTCTACTTATTACTCCCGCACTTGATTCCGGTACTCTTGGTGGTAAATTGAAATTCTGGGCACGCAGCGGTAGTACACAAAATTTAATTATTGGTACTATTACCGATCCTACCGATCCAACAACCTTTGTGCCAATTGAAACTTTCGAGGTTACCACTACGTATCAGCAGTTTGGGTATGACGTAAACCTTGCAAAAGGAACGGGTTACGTAGCATGGAAACATGCGCTGGATGGCACCTTTGACTCAGATTATATCGACGATGTTGAATGGTTTCAAACACTACCTTATAATGTTGCGTTAAATCAACTTACACCCGATGGCGTGATCATAGAAGGTAATTCATACAATTACTTTATGCAGATAAGCAATAATGGAATTAATGACGATACCTATGACCTTACCGTAACTGGTGGAGCATGGGCATATGAGATCAAAGATAAGGATGATCTTGGTGTTATTTCATTCATTGACATTACTGCTGGCGCAAGTGATACAGTAATCGTGAAAGTTACTGCCCCCTCAACAAAAGACATTTCTGATATGGTGACCTTTACTGCGACATCTCAGGGCGATCCCTTGATATTCGCTTGTGATGATATCACGACAAGCGCTTATATACCCTATCTTACACTCTTTGAGAACTTTGATGCATGTGTCGCACCTGCGCTTCCACCTAAATGGACAGCAATAGTGCAGACCACAAGCACCTATCCGTATGTGTACACGTATTCAAGTGCAACCTATGCCTATTCCGGCTTGATCAGTGTAAAGATGTACAATTCAAGCGATTCTGTTGCAGAACTACTCCTTGTTACTCCTGCTCTGCAAACAGGTGTATGGGGTAATATCATTACTGCAATGGTTCGCTCGAGCTCAGGTAATCAGGACATCTTGGTTGGAACGATGACAGATCCTAATGATCCTTCAACGTTCTCACTTGTCCAGAGTTTCCCTGTAACAGGCACGTACACAGAGATCGCATGCCAGATCGATTTTGCAAAATCGAGTGGTTATGTTGCTTTCAAGCATGCCAATAATGGAACCTATGATTACTACTATATCGATGATGTAGCTTGGGTTGAGATCATTCCAGAACCTTATATGGTCATTGACGAAACCGAACATGACTTTGGGATGGTTGATCAGGGTACGGTCGATACATGGGATGTAACGATTTATAATGATGGATATGGAACACTTTACTTCAATGGAGCAACAGTGAATCCGCCATTCTCAGTTACCTACCCCGACTCAATTGAACCTCTTTGCAATGATATTGCTACAGTTACACTTGATGCCACAACAATCGGTATGTATCTTGATGTTCTTGAATTCCATACCAACGCAATTCAGGACTCCACAATTGACCTGAGCGTTATCGTGAAAGGTGCTGATTATGTGATGGAAGGATTTGAAGCCCTGGAATTCCCACCATTTGGTTGGAGCAATCCAGACAATTATTGGAGGAGATTTACTAATAATGCTTACGAAGGTGATGGATATGCAAGAGTAAGTTGGTATCATGAAGATGATGCAATCCTTTACTCTCCTCACTTGATCATAGAAACAGGAGATATTATAAGCTTCTATTGGATTAATGCTAATCTCTATGATGGCAAGGATGGTAAAGTTAATGATGCTGACATTACTTATTTTGAAATATCCAATGACGGCACAAACTGGGAAGTATTGGCTACTTTGAATCCTGATGAAGTGATGACTGAATATGAATTTGTTTGTGTTGCTGTACCAGATGATTATATTGGTATTAATGCTGAAGTAAGATGGAGACATGTAACTGAGAATACTGGTGAATCCCGTGGTGTAGGGCTTGATAATGTGATGTTACCACCACCTTATCTTGCTGTAAACTTCGCACTTGATCCTTATTCTCAATCTGATTATAATTCTATAGGAGAAACTGTTGCATATGATATTGATGTTTATAATACAGGTATTCAAGCAGACCGCTATTACATTTCTCTTGTAGGTTCAAAAATCCGTGGTAAAGATGTAGAAGACTTTGAAAGTGATGACGGCGGATATGTTGGAACTGGTCTATGGCAATGGGGCAGCCCAACATCCGGTCCTGGAAATGCACATTCCGGTGTAAATGTTTGGGCTACTAATCTATCTGGCGATTATGAAGCTAGTTCAAATTATACCTTAGACAGCCCAGAAATTACAATTGGAAGTGATGATCCCACACTGTCATTCTGGCATTGGTATGATACTGAAGCGTCATTTGACGGTGGGAATGTAAAAATTTCTACTGATGGTGGTGCTACATGGATTGTTATCGAACCCGTTGGAGGATATCCTGGTACATCAAACTCATCTAATCCTTTGTACCCCGAACCTATATTCTGTGGACACGACCAAGGACTCTGGGAGCAGGTTACATTTGACCTTTCTACTTATGCTGGACAAACAGCTAGCTTCAGATGGCACTTAGGTTCTGATGGCTCTGTCCAGTATCCAGGCTGGTACATAGATGATGTAGATATAACAAGCGGTGGTAGTCCTCCTCCTCCTCCATCTGGTTGGCCTGTAACATTCTCCGACCCATACCTTGATATTAATCCCGGAGAAATGGGCACATTCACTGCTTCTGTAGAAATTCCAGATGATGGTAGTGTTATTGAAGATGATGTAAATACTTCTACTATCTATGTGGAATCCAGAGAAGATCCTTTAATAAACCATGAAGCAGATGTAGTTACAACTGCTCATCCGAAAGATCCGTATGAGCCGAATGATCTTATGGTAGATGCAACTCCTGCACACTTTGATTTTGTGTCAGAAGGTGCACAGATATACTACAACGCGGATTACAGAGACAAAGACCTTGATATCTATACAATTGATTGCTTAGAAGGCGATATTGTATGGTGTGCCTTTGAACTCCCTGTTGATGAAACTCAATTCGATGGAGCTATCAAGCTCGTTGATGCAGATTCCACGGAACTTGCCTGGGTAGACTCCTGGGTCGGCGGCGGTAGTGAATATCTGCAGTACAGAATTCTTGAAGATGGTGACTATTACTGGATACTTGGAAAATGGAACAATGTCCTTGAAGGAAAAGCTTCTAAGAAGGATGTAATCAGAGATGTAAATACGACATATTATGTAGTAACCTTTGATCTTATTCCTTCCCCCGAAGTTGATGTTGAACCGCCGGAACTTACTCTCGGTATGATAGCGGGTACAGGCGGCACAGTATCAGATGAACTTTATATCTCGAATATTGCTCCTGATGCTTTGGCAGAAAACCTCAACTGGGACATTCAAATCCAGATTCCTGGTGTTGAAACCCTTTACGAATCAGACTTTGGCGATGGTGCGGACTGGACAGTAACAGGTGGAACAAACTGGGGTATTAATAATTCCAGTTATGCCGGCGGAACTCCTCCGGAAGCGCGCTTCAACTGGAGTCCTAGCACTACAGCTCTTCAAAGAATAATAAGTCCTGTAATAAATACAGCAGGATATACAAGTGCTAATTTAACATTTAAACATTACGTAAATGATTATGCAGGTGGTTATACGATAGGTGTAGCCACAACGAGTGACGGCGGAACCACATGGAATACCGTATGGTCAACAATACCTACCGGTAGTATTGGTCCTGAGACTTTTGCAGTTACAGTTGATAATGCTGACATGGGTTCTGACCAGTTCCAGCTTTGCTGGTTCTTTGATGGCATTTCCTTCGATATCAATTACTGGTATGTTGACGATGTATATCTTGGTGTCGGTTCTTCATGGATAGATGTATCACCTGTTGCAGGTTCAATCGGTCAGGGTAATACCCAGACAGTGACCGTTACCTGTGATGGCGACGCACGTCTTGATCCAGGTGTTTATAACGCTGATCTTATCGTTCACAATGATGCATTGCTTTACGGCGTGTCAGACATAACAGTTCCTGTCACCTTCTACATCAGTGATGAAGCTGGTGGACTTCAAGGTACAGTGACCTTCAATGGCGAGCCGCTTGATAGTGTTATGGTCAAAGTTGGTAACTTCGTCACCTATACTGATGAATATGGTTACTATGAATTTGATGCAATAGCTTCCGGATTCTTTAATATCCTCTTCTACAAAGAAGGATTTGCTCCTTACTGGGCTTATGATGTATATCTTAATCCGGGCTGGACAGTACTTCTTGACGCAGAATTGATCTTCGACGGTCCTGTACCGGAAAATCTTTCAGCTACTGGTATTCAGGAAGCTGTAGATATTGATTGGGATAAGCCGCAAACCGGTGGTGGTGGCGGTGGAACCCAGGTCGATTACGTCCTCGATGACGGCACCTATGAAAATGGGTGGGCGATCAATCCTGCATACGAAGCATGGCTTGGTAATCAATTCCCGACTACTGATGGTGGCGAAATCGTCAGCTTCGAGCTTTACGGTGATGCAAATGCTGCAGCCGGTGGCGAGTCTGTGACAATCGATGTATATGACTCGGATCGCAACCTGGTTGGAACGACAGATCCATTTGTCATTCCAGCAGATGACTGGGTAACCGTACCTGCACCGAATATTCCATTTACCGGCGATTTCTATGCAATGGTTCACTGGGATATGCTTACTGGTAATACCAACTATATCGGATTTGACGAGAACGGTCCTAATGCAAACGCAGGTTATGACTGGTATCTTAGTGCTGGAACGTGGACACTTATTCACGTTGCTGCAGCATCCACACCTGGTGTATTCGGTATCCGAGCCACTGCAATGGTACGTGGAAAGAATATTGAACTTGCGTATGACACATATCAGCTTGGTAAAGAACCTGAAGTAAACTTCAGACAAGTTGACAATTCTGCATTTGATAAAGGACAAAGAGTTCTTAATAAAGTATTTGCCCAAAGTGGACATACAGTTGATAGCGGCAACTATGAAGTTTCTCACTACACCTTCAATGGTGATACTGAGCTTGGCTTCAGAATGCCGAGGGATATCACACTTCTTGGTTACAAAGTCTATGAACTTACCAAGGGATTGGTTGCCGATGTAGTAGGTCCTAACAACACATTCTTTACTGACGACATTGTCGCTGTTGGAACAGAATACACCTACTGGGTAACCGCAGTGTATGATGCCGGAGAATCCGGAGAGTCAAATACTGACACCGCGATTCCTCTTCCTCCAGGTGGCGGAATTTATCACGAGCCCTTTGATCTTAACTGGACTACAACCGGTTGGACAACAGCGGGTTCTCCTAACAACTGGACATGGGCTGCAGGTTATGCTTACCTGTACTGGAGTCCTTCAGTTGTTAACTATGATATGTCATTGATCTCACCTGATATATTACTTCCGGACAATCCTTTAGATATTTATGCTCTTACAGTAAGCATGTATGTTGATAACTATTCTACAGGTGATGGTGAAGTTTGGGAGATCTGGGTCATTCATGATGGTGGTGAAACTCTTCTCTGGTCATATGATGATCCCACAGCAAACTGGGGTGTTACAGGTGGAACCGATTGGATCTATAACGATTTGGATGTATACGCCGGACAAGAAATTCAACTCAAGTTCCGCTCACATGGTGCAACCACCTTTAACTTCAACAACTGGTATGTCTATGATGTGTTGATAGATGGTGCGATGCCACCTCCCGATTACGGTGCACTTGAAGGTATCGTAACCGATGGTGATGGTATTCCTTTGGAAGGTGTTGCAGTAACTGCAAATCCTTCAGACTACAACCCTGTCTACACAGATGATCTTGGTTTCTATCTCATCGATCCTATGGCAACTGGCTTCTATGATGTTCAGTATTATAAAGATGGCTACACAGAAATATGGTACTATGATGTTGAGATCGACAGTGGTGTCACTACTGTTCTTGATGTAGCGCTTGGCAATCCTACAATGGATATCACACCTACTTCGATCCCAGATGCAACAGTACCTGTAGGCGGTACATCTATACGAACTATTACTGTTACCAACAATGGTAATGCCCCGCTTGACTGGGGTGCAAGTTTAGAAAATCTTACTGATACTCAGTATACTATAAACTACGATCTACAAACTAATCCTCCTACTCCCGAGAACAGTGAAATGGCACCACTTGGTTCTGGAACCTACGAAGGTGATATCTCTGAAGACACATGGGATATTCTATTTAATTTCAATGCTACCGCAGCTTCAATGGTTGGAATAGAAACAGATGGTGTTAATATCTACACAACAACTTGGAATGCAGGCAACTTCTCTCGTTATGATATGACTGGTACTCCATTGGGTGATTTTACTATTGGAGGAGTATCTGCCATACGAGATATGGCATATGATGGAACTTACTTCTATGGAAGTCCTGCTACTATGTCCATTTATAAAATGGATCTTGCAAATGAGCAGCTTATTGGAACGATTCCAGTCTCCTGTTCCGGTGTTACCGGTGTTCGTCATATTGCCTATGATCCCGAACTTGATGGTGGTAATGGTGGTTTCTGGGTTGGAAATTGGGATGAACTTGGTGCAATTACAATGACCGGTTCGCAAATTTATAGCGCAAGTAGTGTTACATCAGTTTATGGTTCAGCTTATGATCAATATACAGATGGTGGACCATATCTATGGCTGTTTGCACAACCAGCGTCAAACGCAATTATGCAACAGTTTGACATAGCAACACAATCTCTTACCGGCGTAACTCATGATTGTTCTGATGCTCCTGGATTTAATGCAGGAATATCCGGCGGTGCTGCAACTTACTGTGCAGATGGCAAATTAATCCTTCTTGCTGATATTCAACAGGATCCGAACCTGATAGTTGCTTATGAATTAGCTCCATTCGCAACATGGATCACTATCGATCCTACTTCTGGCACAGTTCTTCCTTATGGAGGATTCGAAGAAGTAACAGTCACATTTGACGCTTGTGATGATCCTGCAGGTACAATTCATACCTGTGATATTGTCTTTGAATCAGCTCAAGGCGTACCTTCTGTGACAGTTCCTGTTACATTAATGGTTGGTAATCCTGAATATGGTGATCTTACCGGTACTGTTACTGCAGCAACTGGTGGAGTACTGATCGAAGGTGCTGAGATCATCGCGAACACCTATGTAACCTACACAAATGCTTTAGGTGTATACACAATTGAAGATATGCTGGTAGGTTACTACACGGTCGAATGTACAGCAGACGGTTATAACCCTCAGGTAGCGGATAATGTGCTGATTGTAGTTGATCAGACAACTACACAGAACTTCGCACTCACCGCTCCTGTTATGACGGTAAATCCTCTGGTGATCAATACATCAGTTGATCCAGCCACACCGATACAGGTTGATATTACGATCGATAACGATGGTGACGGTCCTCTGGAATGGGATGCAATGATAATTATACCTAGTCAGAACCCTATTTCATTACCTCCAGCATCTCCGGATTATCCTCGCGGAACAGATCCTATTTCCTTACTAAAAGACACTGATCCTACAGGTACTCCTTCCGCGTCTAATCCGATTCAGTTCCGTGGTTCTACAGCTTGGGGTGTTGATGCTACTGTCAATGAGCTTGTATCGTTCGATGTTGATGTTCCTGCTTCATTTACGACTCTTGGTTCAATCACAGCTGGATCATTCTTTGCAGGAGATTTTCTTGCAGGAGTAAATGATTTTATTACAACTGTGACTTATCAAACCAACTTATTTGGCACATTAGATGTTTCTAATGGGTCGTTTAGTCAGACTGGAACATTGCCACCAACTGGTGCTCAGATTTGGTCAGATTTCTCACGTGATCCTACAGATGGAACACTTTATGGTATCCAAACAGATGTCTATCAATCCAATCTTTATGTAATTGATCCTGATAATGTAACAGCTACACTTATTGGTCCTATCGGCTTTGATGGAATTATTGCAACAGCAATAGATGGTGCCGGTAATATGTGGGGTGTTGATATTGCTCTTGATGTGCTTGTTTCTATTGACAAGACAACTGGTGCCGGAACACAAGTTGGTCTTCTTGGATATGATGCAAACTATGCTCAAAGTGCAACCTGGGATCCTGCAAGTGGAAATTTATTACTCGCCGCTTATGGTACTTCGGGTGAGTTACGTATTGCGGATACTTCAACTGGAAATACGACGGTTGTGGGTCCATTAGGTCCACTTGGTCACGAGGTAACTGTCCTGGCTATTCCTGGTGATGTAACACAGCCATGGATCACAATAGATCCTACATTCGAGGTAGTACCTGCTGGTGGAACCTCAACACTGAGTGTGTTCCTTAACACAGTTGACTACCCCATTGGTGAGGTACTCTTTGCTAACATCGAGATCGAGTCTGATCCCGATGTCGGTACTGTGATCATACCGGTTACCGTTCTTGTCTCTGATACAGTCTCAAATGGTGAAATACCTGTTACAGAAACCAGTCTGTATGCTAACTTCCCGAACCCAATGCTTCACTCCACAACCTTCAACTTCAGTCTGAGAGAGAGGTCTCATGTAAAACTGTCTATTTACAACGTAAAAGGACAGTTGGTTGACATCATACTTGATGAAGATCTCGATCCTTGTGCTGAACATCCGGTTGTTTGGAATGGTACTGCGAACGGTAAGAAGCTTGCAAACGGTATCTACTTCTACAAACTTGAAACTGATAACAATACCTTCCTCAAAAAGATGATCTTGATGAAGTAACTCGCGTTGAAACTCATATAAATCAAGGGAAGAAGGTTCGCCTTCTTCCCTTTCTTTTTATTTATTTTTATATGTATATTATTATTAATAAAGTTTCCATATAAATAGTAAGGTTTAAAAAACTTGACTCAACCTCCTTTTGTTCCACGAAAGGAATAAAAAACTAAAATAATCAACGTCTTATAAATGGGAGGATTTGAAAGGATAAAAGATGAAAAAGGTAATGTCAGTTCTTGCTCTTTTCGTACTTGTGACCGGTATTGTGTTTGCAGAAGCTATTGAGGTTAAAGTACAGAATATTAATGAGCAACCTGTTCTCTTTGGAACTGATTCGCTAATGGTTCCAGCTACTGCTAAGAGCAGGGATTTGACTGATGTTTTCTTTGAAAAATTTGAATCAGGAGCCCCTGATTGGACTGCATGGGATGCAACAGCAACTCCTCCAATGTGGCATATTGATACCTATAACGCATATGGCGGCACCGGTATGTCCTGGTGGATGGGCGATCCAAATGTGAGTACGAATGGCGGTTATCTTGATAACTGGTATCAAGTCATGGATACACCACCCATCTATTTGCCTTCCGGTACAGACAATCTTCTTTATTTTGAACAATTTCGTGCAATCGAATCTCTTGGATCCAATGGTAACTTCAATGGTTGGGACGGCATGAACGTTAGAATTCGTCTTGCTACTGAAGAATATTCAGAAGCGGAAGTGCTCACTGATTGTAATCCTGCTTATAACAGTACAAGCATGTACAGTTTTGGTTATGAACACGGCGAATGTCCGACGGGTATTCCCGGTATTCCCGGCTGGGGTGGTTCAACCTCAGGATGGGAGTCAACAACGATTACAATACCTAGCGACTGGAATGGAGAAAATGTAATTATCAGCTTTGCCTTCGCATCAGATCCATCATATTGTACCGAAGACGATCCTGATCTGATCGGTGTGTTTGTTGATAATATCGCACTTGCAAATTTCTATAATGCTGGTGATGATACGACTGGTTTTGATATGTTTTCAAATGTTCCTGAGGGTGGGCAACTCTGGCATATCTATGATGATGCTGCTGCACCTTCACCCACTCATGCTGCCGGTTGTTTTGATCCCGGGACAGGAGTATATAATCCAAATATGGATAACTACTATATTTCGCCTGAGTTCGAGCTTCCGGAAGGTCTCGATATTGTATGGGATATGTATGTGCAAACAGAACTTGATGATGGTGAATTTCCTGATTGTGATTATATATATGTGCAAATTCGTTATAATGACGGTAATGGTTGGGGTAATTGGAACTCTGTAAGTAATCCGACAGGTGATCCAAATGGATCGGATTATGTTTTCACGGGAAGTATAACAGAATGGATACCTTTCTCAGAAGGATGGCCAGGTTATTCAGATATCTCTGCACTCAGCGGTTATACAGTTCAGTTTAGGGTAGGGTTACATAGCGATGGTGGTGAACCGAGTACCTTTGGATTTCATGTTGACAATTTTCAGGTTATGGAGACCCTTGATGTGCCCTCACCGTCGAACCTTACTGCAGAATATAGCGATCAAACCGGTTTTGTCGATCTTGCCTGGAATGCTCCTGCTGGAATGGGTGGAGCCATGCAATGGGATGATGGTTACTTCGAAAGTGCTATATCGTTCACAACAGGATCGGGGTATATGGGTACATCATTCCCGGTTAAGGGACAATGCCAGATATTAGAATTTACAGTTTTTGGTTCTTCTCTACTTGGGCAAACAACATTGGGTGTGTATGAAAAAGAGGGATTATCTTACTCAACCATACCTACCTATACGATGCAGATAACTACCTCAGCTACTGGCTCCACATATGATGTGTCAGAGAATAACTGGATTGTTGAAAATAGTTTTCTCCTTACGTTTGAATGTAACAGTCAGATTGACTGTGCGCTTGATGAGTCGTCAATTCCAAGTAAATATAGTTATATAAACACTGGTGCAACCTGGTCAAAATGGTCAGATGTTGCAGCAGTAAATGGTTTACAGGATGGGGAATGGGGAATTCGCTGTACTACAACCCATGCAATAGTTGATCCTCCTAATAGTTATAATATTTATCGCGGAGAGAAGACAGGCAGTTATAGCGATAATCCTATCGGAAATACTACAGATACACTATTTATAGACGAGACCGTTTTTCCTGGAAAATCATACTATTATACTGTTGCGGCAGTATATGATGAAGGTGAAAGTCCTTACTCGAATGAAGCATCAACTTTTGTTGAAATCGCTACTGCATTTGAGTGTATCTATGATGATGGAACAGTTGAATCGAGTTATTCAATTGGTACGCCAGGTAACTGTTTAGCGGTACGTGTGACGCCAGAGCACTATCCGGTTAAGCTTATCAGGATAAAATATTACTTCACAGAGATAAATCAAGATTTAATCCTATATGCTTGGGATGATGATGGCGTGAATGGCTCACCCGGAAAACCTCTTATCGATCTTGCCTATGTAGTTCCTGCTGAAAAACTTATTGCAAATGAATGGAATATTATCACACTACCGGGAAGTAAAAATTATAATGTTCTCATAGACAGCGGTGATTTTTTTATTGGTATGGTTGAAGGTTCCCGAAGTAATTATATTGGCGTTGACTCAGACGATTACCCCTATAACAGAAGCTGGCAGTATACAGCAGGTTCATGGTACAATTATTCGGCAGGAATTCCTCAGAATATAATGATAAGAGCTATCATAGATACTTTTCCAAAACTCAAAGCAGATTTTACTGCCGATACAGTTGATGGAACATTTCCTCATGAAGTACATTTTAAAGATCAATCTGCAAATGTCTTTTCTCAAATAGTAGAATGGAATTGGGATTTTGGAGACGAACAAGCATCCTCAGAAAAAGATCCAATACATACATACGTGAATCCCGGGAAATATTCGGTTTCCTTAACGGTTCGGGATGAAAACGACTCTACTTCCACAATAATTAAAGAAGATTATATTCATGTTTATCCACAAGTTTGGCCTGGCGATACTGATAATAACGGTATTGTGGATACACTTGATATTCTTCCCATTGGAATATATTTCCGCTCAACTGGAAATGCAAGAGAAAATATTTCCTATAATTGGACGGCTAACGAATTTCCTGCTTTATGGGAGGATGAGGCAGCAGCTCCAGCAGATTGTAATGGCGATGGAATTGTTAATATCAGCGATGTCCTTGCAATAGGATTGAATATGGGAAAACTCCATCAAGTAACGCTAAATAGTCAGAGTCAACCAATTGATCTTGAACCTTATAAAAGTAATTTTTATGAAATCTACAACTCTCTTGGCGAAAGTGAGACAGATATCCTCATTAAGAATTTTATCGCAAGAAGATTAGAGTTTCAGGTAGTTGAACCTGAGGGTGAAAACATACTCGGCGGAAGCTATCCCAATCCTTTCTCAGGATCAACATCAATTCAATTCTCGTTAAAAGATAATGTTCAATCCGGCAATATCAATATCTATAATGTAAAGGGACAGCTGGTAAAACAGTTCGAAATAGATACTAAAGATTCACACGAAAACAGAGTTTCCTGGGATGGATCTGACTTGAATAATAAGCAAGTGGGAAGTGGTATCTATTTTTATGTATTAATATTGAATGACCAAATAATTTCCACGAAACGAATGGTACTGATGAAATAATTTAAGGTAACAATGAAAAAATATCATATTATAATAGTGTCAATACTCGCATGTATTCTTATCTCGGCTTGTTCAGATTTAGAAGATACATCCAAAGAACTCTCAATTACAATAACTCCTGTTGAAAGTACTATCAGTATAAATGAAGAGATCCAACTTTTTGTGAATATCACGGATGTTTCGGATTTATTTGGAATCGCTATAGAAATAAAATTCGATGAAGATTTAATCGAAGCTGAGGATGAATATTTCACTCTTGGTAGTATCTGGGATGGGACACAGCCAATTACATATACAAATCAAGAAACAGGTCGTTTAAATATCGCAATTGTATTGGAAGATAACGTAAATGTTCAACCCATTTCCGGAAGTGGAAAATTGTTTTCTCTCTCATTTATAAGCGTGGCAGAAGGTGAATCAAATTTGTACATAGATAAGATTAATTTAATAAATCAAGCAGGAAATCCTGTTGAGGGTTTTGATGAGGTTGTGATCAAAAACGCAACAATTATAATTAGCAATATTACCCCATTGTGATGATTTCAAAACATATTTCACTTGACATGAGATTACGTACAAACTTAAAAAAGTTAAATGATTCAATATGAAAATTTTGAAAGGGTAAGTATCATTGCTCAGAAGATATATGAAAGGTAATTAAAGAAAGGAGATTATAACATGAAAAGAAATCTTACAATTACTATGTTGATGTTATTTGTTTTTCTATGTAGTTCTGTTGTTATTGCTCGCCCAGAAGCTCCTACACAATATGTTCCCATCAGTAATCAGAATGAATTGATTACGTCAGTTAGAGATTATGGATGGATTGAACAAGCATCTGGATTTATCGCTTCCTCGAGAGGTATACACTACATGTGTACTGTAGATGAAAATGTAGTTTGGGCAACTGCTTATGATGGAAGTGGTGCTGCAGCAGAAATTCAAGAATACACAAAGACCACGAACGGTGGTGAATTGTGGACACCTGGCGAGATTCCAAATGCCACAGGTTTAGAACTTGCTATGATTTTTGCTTTGGACGCAAATAAAGCATGGGCACCATTGTACAAAACATTAGGAACCAACCTTGCTGGTATTTATTACACATCTAATGGCGGCACGAACTGGATGCGTCAGGGAGATGCAAGCATGTATACGAATGCTGTCAGTTTTCCAAATGTTGTTCATTTTTGGAATGAAAACGATGGTTTTGCCCAAGGTGATCCTGTAGGTGGATATTATGAACTGTACACAACTACTAACGGTGGTGCAACATGGACTCGTGTTCCTTCCAGAGATATTCCGGATCCATTGACAGGTGAGTTTGGCATTGTCGGTTACTACGATGTAGTTGGGGATACAATCTGGTGGGGAACTAATAATGGTCGTGTCTTTAAATCTACTAACAAAGGTTTTAACTGGACTGTTTGCAATCCTGTAGGTTCTCTAACTTATGTAAACATCTGGTTCAAAGATTCTATGAACGGTTTATTACAGGATAAGGGTCAATACAGTACTGGCACACTATATGAAACTTCTGATGGTGGAGTGAACTGGTCGTTAGTTACTTTTACTGGAACGGTTTATACTAACGATATGGCTTATGTCCCGGGAACTACTAATATGTATGTCAGCACAGGTGCTGCTACCGGAGCTTCAGGGGCTTCATATAGTCTTGACGGTGGACATACCTGGGAGATATATGCTGGAACAGACGGAACACAATTCCTGGCAACAGACTGGTCTAATGATGAATGTGGATATGCCGGAGCTTTCAATACAGATCAGGACTTTGGTGGAATGTTCAAATATACGTATATTTCAGCTCCTGTACTCCCGCCTGAGAACCTTGTTGCCGAAGCCCAAACAGATTTAACTGTTGATCTGCATTGGAGTCCTCCGCCAAGTGGTATGGAAGGTTGGATAAGATGGGATAATGGTACTAATGCTGGTTCTCTTGGATTGCAAGCTCCTGGTGAATGGAATATGGCCAGTAAGTTCAGTCCCACGGAGATGCTTCCCTATGACGGTGGACAGATCACGAGGATAAATTTTTATCCAACTTCAGAGACAACGACGTATACTCTGGCAATTTGGACAGGTACAAACGGTACTACAGTAGCGATGCAACAAGCTATTACAAGTTTTACCGTTGATACATGGAATGAAATTGTCCTTACTACCCCTGTCGATGTTGACGGTTCTGAGACATACTGGATTGGTTTAATGATGAATCAGGTCGATGTTGGTGCACCTAACGGATATCCTGCTGCGTATGACGCTGGCCCTTCCCAAAATGGCTTATGGTTGAGTCAGGGAGCTTGGCAAGATCTTTCTTCAGACTTTAATTATAATTGGAACGTTGCCGGTTATGTTCAAAATTCCGATGGAGATGTTGTTCCTTTAACACACCAAAGAGACATTACAGAATATAAAGTCTATCACTCATTAAATTCTGGTGGTCCGTATGATTATATAGGATCATCTGTAGGAACCGATACAACATACACTCATGAATTTCCTGCTACAGGTACAATGAACTATTATGTAGTCACTGCCGTGTATGACTTGCTGGATGAAAGTGATTATTCAAACGAAGCTTCGGCGTATGTTGAGATTGCAACTGCTGTAGAATATGCATATGATGACGGTACTTCAGAAATGGGTTACCACGCAGGTGCAGCCACAAACTGTCTTGCAGTGAGAATCACTCCCGATCAGTATCCTGTTAAGCTTATCAGAATTAAGTATTATCTCACCCAAGTAAATCAACAGATGATCGTATATGCATGGGATGACGACGGTGTGGATGGTCAACCCGGAACTCAGCTTATTGATCCTTTCTATATAGTCCAGACAGCAGATCTCGTTGCTGGTGACTGGAATGTTATAACTCTTCCAGAAAGTACTTATGATATTGTGATTCAAAACGGAGATTTCTATGTTGGCTGGTTCGAAGCTTCAGACGCCAGTATGATCGGTGTTGACACCGATGGTACTATCTATAACAGAAGCTGGCAATATACCGGTGGTACTTGGTGGGATTACAACGCGGGTATCCCTCAAAATATGATGATCCGTGCAGTTGTCGATACTAATGTTATTGTTGGTGTTGATGACGACCCTATTGGCGGAACCTATCTGCTTCAGAACTATCCAAATCCTGTAAAGGGTTCAACCCAGATCAAATATGGAATTCAGAATCACAATGGACCTGTTGAGATAGATATATACAACATACTCGGTCAAAAAGTTGATTCTATTCAGGGAGAAAAAGGTATCGCAAAATGGAATCCTGGCGAACTTCCAAGCGGAATTTATTTCTATAAGCTTGAAACAGCCAATTTCACTCAGACACGTAAGTTGTTACTTATTAAATAATAACCCTGTAACAGATATAATAAAGTCCCAATCGTTCATTCGGTTGGGACTTTTTTTATCAAGACTTGATTTAAGAATCCGTTAGCGGAGAATTGAATTAAGGATTGGTGGATATGTCTCGTTTTTCGTTACAAGAACCCCGATAAGACTCAGTTGCAAGCACACTTTCATTTCGTCGTAGCAAGTTGAAATAATACACAAAAAAAATATTCTTAATTCTTTCCTTTGCGTCTCTGCGTTTCTTCACCTTTGCGCCTTTGCGTGAATCTTTTATTAGTCGTTCTTAACTCAACCGCCTTCGGGTTCAGGTTCAACGAATATTCGATGAAGGTTTGCAATCAGCTTTGAGGGAGTGATCGATGCCTCTTCATATTCTTCCAGCAGAATATCAGCAACCTCACCATGTATGAATGCACCCACGCGAGCAGCATCGTAGGGAGAAAATCTCTGCCCGAGCAAAGATACAATAATACCGGTGAGTACATCACCGCTTCCTCCGGTTGACATGCCCGGATTACCGGTAACATTGAAAGTTGTATTTCCTTCAGGATCAGCAATTATTGAAGTGCTTCCCTTAAGAAGAAGAGTGAGTTTGTGATCATGTGTGAACTCTTTCACCTGTGCCAGCATATCGTTCTTTATCTCTTCAATAGTATGACCGCACAAACGGGAAAATTCCATTATATGCGGGGTGAAAATATAGGGCTTTCCAGCAAGCTGCTTTAAGGCGAGTTTATCCTTCTCAAAGGCATTGATCGCATCAGCATCGATTATTGCAGGTATATTGTTCCGTGCAAGGAATTCGCGGACAAATTCAGCAGTCTCTTCATTTCTGGAAATGCCCGGTCCGATTGCTACCGCATCACAGAATTCGACAAAATCCAGAACCTCATCAAGCGCATCGAGAGAAAATGTTTGCTGCTTTGTCTCTGTTACTCCTCTTGTCATCACTTCGAGCAGACTGACTTCAAATATAGTCCCCAAACTTTTTGGATGAAGGAGAGTTATCAAACCGGAACCCATTTCAAGTGCAGCTTCGGACGCCATAATACCTGCTCCGGTCAAACCCGGTGAACCGGCAAGAATTGCAATTTTACCGTAGTCACCTTTGTGAGTATTATTTCTTCTAAGAGGAAAATAGTGGAGCACATCGGGTAAAATTTCTGCAATATGAGGATTTTCTTCATAGGCAAGCGCAGGGATGCCGATATCAACGATATACATTTCTCCACAAAGGTCACGTCCGGGATACAGCAAGTGGCCGTATTTCATATTTGCCATTGTGATAGTTACATCTGCCTGGATCGCCACATTTGCAACAGTACCCTTCTCAGCATCGAGACCGGAGGGTATATCAATTGACACTATGATCTCATCAAGCTCGTTAATTATTTCTATAAGATTTTTTCTGTAGCCCTTAACTTCACCCTTGAGTCCTACACCGAAAAGTGCATCAATGATCACATCAAAATCATAGAACTGATCAATGATCTTATCAAGATCTTCCTTGCTGGATATATATTGAAGCTCGCAATGCATTTTCTGCAGGATCGAATGGTTTCTTTCTGCGAGAAGAGAAAATTTATCTTTATCACCTACAATATAGCAGCTTACATCGAAGCCGTGATTATATAGCCATCGAGCGATGACCATGCCGTCTCCTCCGTTGTTGCCTGTGCCGCAGATAACTGCTACAGAGTCCATGTCTTCCATCACTTCCATCTCTATGATCTCGGCGCTTTTCTTTCCTGCGTTTTCCATTAAAATGATTGGTTCAATACCGAATTGCTCCTGCGCAGTCTTATCAAAGTATCTTATTTCTTCAGGACTTAAAATATACATGTGCACCTCATTTATTCTTTTTTGTGAGCATTATTTCTATGGTAGTTCCCTCATTCGGCTCGCTTTTTGATACATATATCTTGCCGTGATGAAACTCTTCAATGATTCTTTTTGTTAAAGCAAGTCCCAAACCCCACCCGCGATTTTTTGTAGTAAATCCCGTATCAAAGATCAGCTTCTGCGCTTTTTTGGGAATGCCGCAACCTTCATCCTTGACCTGAATATAAAATTTATTACCTTTATCATAGGTAATAATGAAAATATTCCCGGACTTATCCTTCAAAGCATCTATGGCATTCTTGATCAGATTTTCAAGCGCCCATTTGATGAGATCGGGATCAAAGCAGATGACTTTGTCTTCTGCATGATTTATGTAGTTAAGATTTATCTGGTTATTTGAGCGGGGAATTCGTTCTCGGAAATAATCGAGTGCTTCGTAAATGGTTGCTTCGATATTTGCTTGTTTTATCTGAATGTCAGAACCAACTTTACCAAATCTGGATGCGATTTTCTCAAGATGGCATACATCCTCTTTCATATTTTGAACAATATCATCAATTTGCTGAGTATCTTTGTATCCTTCAACTTTTGATTTGAGAACTTCCAACCATCCAAGTAGAGATGTGATAGGTGTTCCAAATTGATGAGCTGTTTCTTTTGCCAAAGCCACCCACAAAGATTCCTTTTCCTGTTTTTTCATTATGGAAAGACCCGAAATTCCAACTGCAATGAATAAAATGACAATGAAGAATTCAACGTAGGGCAGGAACTTCAATCTTTTTATTGTATGAGAGGAACTATACATAATTTTCGAGATCACCTCACCGGTTTGCGGTTCTTTTAGGAGGATAAATGTCTCATTCCTCTCCATTTCAAAAGCGATCTCTTTTAATTTTTCAGGACTTATTTCCTGATCGGAGGTATTCGATTCAATATTTTTCCAATATTTCGGATTGTTCTGCACATCGGTGACAATGATCGGGAAGTTGATCTTTTGAATGACCTCTGTCAGTATAATTTCCAGTAGTTCGCTTTCAATATTATCTTTTGTTGAAACCTCTGCAAATCTTCCATATATCTTTGGAAAAACCTCGAGTTCCTTTCGAACTTGATGAAGCAGGTTGTTCGAGTAGATCACAAAAGATAAAATAATAATTATGCTTCCTATAATGAAGTAGGACTTAATAAAGGTCAGGTTTTTATTGTTATTCTTCATCTTTGTCCTTTGCTTTTTGCCAGTAAAATTCCATTTCATCGAGATCAGCAGAGAAAATTTTGTCCTTGAGTTCATCCTCGATGAAGTTGAAACGTTTTATAAATTTCTTGATTGTCCTGTCCAGTGCAAATTCAGAATCGATGTCCAGGCGTCGTGCAAGGTTAACCAGGGCAAAAAGAATGTCTCCCAGCTCATCCTTCATTTTTTCATGATCTTTTGATTTATATTCTTCCTCAAATTCCTGAATTTCTTCCTTTAACTTATCAAATATCAGATCAACTTCATCCCAGTCAAAGCCCACGGTTGCAGCTTTTGCCTGAATTCTCCGGGCTTTAATAAGTGCGGGAAGAGATTTCGGGAGTCCTTCCAGAATTGATTTTCTGTTTTTTTTCTCTTTTTTCTTTATTTTTTCCCAGTTGTGCTCAACTTCCTGATGATCCTTTACAGAAATGTTTCCAAAAATATGCGGATGCCGCCTTTCCATTTTTTCATTTATGGAATTGAGAATGTCCGGCATGGCAAAGCGACCTTCTTCTTCAGCAAGTTGTGCCTGAAATACTATATGAAGCAACAGGTCACCAAGCTCTTCTTTCATGTGCATATCATCTTTATGATCAATTGCTTCGGACAACTCATAGACCTCTTCTATCATATGAGGACGCAGCGTTTCATGTGTTTGCAACTTATCCCACGGACAGCCCTTTTCGGGATCTCGAAGCGTTTTCATGATCTTAACGAGTTCATCAAATTCTTTCATTAAATACCCCAGATTCCTAAATACCAGCTTATAAGTTCATTGCCTGTCATTATGCTCACGAACATAGCTATAACGATGAATGATCCGAAGGGTATCAGTATTGTGTGCCGGACTTTTGAAAAAGCATAGAGGATCATTCCGATCATCGAACTGAGAAATATTGTTAAAAAAGTGAGTTTGAATCCTAAAGACAAACCAATCATGGCTATAAGC
>Ga0222639_1000313_pt1 | contig 22742 bp, 21 predicted proteins | sample AntAcemetagen185_FD_179863 | JGI IMG/M metagenome (GOLD analysis project Ga0222639, IMG submission 179863) | Saline water microbial communities from Ace Lake, Antarctica - #185 | ecosystem: Environmental > Aquatic > Non-marine Saline and Alkaline > Saline | place: Antarctica: Ace Lake...
CGACTAGTGCAAACTTGATTTTTTTCAAAAAACCTCCAACATTATATTTTTATTTCTTGATTATTCATAAAATTATCATGACATTAAAACTTTGTAAAGTTTAAATAATTTCTTTTCTTCATTTTTCCAATTATATTCATTGAGGACAGCTCTTCGGCCATTTTCACCCATCTCTTTACACACCATAGGATTATCCATCAGATATGTAATAGCATTTTGGATAGCTCCTATATTCATAGGATCGACACATATTCCACAATGGTGTTTATTTATTATAGATTCAATTTTGGGAAATTTTGATGCAATAATGGGCAGACCAGCAATCATATATTCAAACATTTTAACCGGAAGAATTTCCATATAACATTTATCTGGTCTCAGTATAACCATTCCAATCTTTGATCGAGACAGAAGATTATTAATTTGCTCTCTGTTTATAAATCCCCAATATTTTGTTTTATTCCATCCTTCTGAATTTATGAGTTCTGTCTTAAAGCTCTCTGGATAAATTTTTCCTGCAAGATTAAACCTTACATCTAATTTCGATATTGCCTTTAAAATCTCTAAAGTACCGCGTAATTTGAATACTACTCCAATATACACAATTTCATTTTTTTTCTTTTCCCAGTCGTCGTGAAATTTAATATCATTTAAAAGAGGATAATTTCTAATTATATCAATATTGCGTACACGAAATCTATTGAATATTTCAATGGTAGTAACAATGAGAGCATCCATGAGATATGAAGTAATAGCTTCAAACATTTCAAAAATCATAGATATTGGTTTAATTATTTTCTTATTGATGTATGGCTTAGTTAGTATCTGCCTTGGAACATCTTCATGAATATCATAAATGATTTTTGCTTGTCTGAAAAGTTTCAGAATTATTGCAAGAGGAATTAATTCGGGATCATGGAAATGAAAAATGAAATTTCTTTTTCTAATAGCCCTCTGAAATATTATTTTTCTACTCAACTTACGATCTTTTACTAACCTCCATTGAGGTAAACCATAGACATGAACATTATCAACTTTTTTATATTTGAAATCAGCTGGAGCATGTAGTTCGACAGAATACTTCTTTGCTAATGATCTTGCCTCTTTTAGAAACACTCTAGGGTCATTCCACGGGTGAGCGGACGAAGCTATAAATATGTCTTTCATAGTTTATTATAACAATCCAACAATTTATTTTCTTCTAGTTTCCAGTTATGATCTGAAAACAAGGCAGCAAATTGAAATTCTTTTGAATATCTTTGATAATTTTGATTAATTTTATTTATTGACGACGCTATGAGATTAGGAGTATTTTCACTGAACAACTCTCCAATCTGATATTTTGTTAATACATTTCTTATTTCAGGAAAATCTGAACCAGCAACAGGGATACCAACCGATGCATACTCATATAATTTATTTGGTGCACACAAATAGTTATTTTTTGAACAATTATCATAAATAACAATACCTATGTGTGCCTTTTGTGTGATTGAAACGAGTTCAAGCTGAGGTACAGAATCAAGAATTACTACATTATTATTAAATCCAGATTTGATTAGTCTTTCAATTTTATCGCGATATTTATTTGATGAGAATTTTCCTATTAATACTAGAACTAGATCGTGATTAAAATATTCACTCGACATAATAAGGTTCTCGATATTTCTATATTCATTTATCATCCCCTGATATAATACAATCTTTCGTTCGTCGTTAGGCAGAAAATCTTTAGAAATAAATTTTTCTTTAAAATTCTGTCCAATAAACCGAGCTGGAATATTTAACAAGCTCATCGGTCTTTTCTTTGCTCGATATTCTTTAAACATAATATCAGCACGAGACTCATTAGCAGAAAAGACTAAGTCAACTTTATTAATTAGAAATTTTTCAATTGAAGCCCAACTTTTATTTACTATATTGTTATTTTTGCCCGCCATTTCTGTAAATAATTCATGTGAATCGTAAATGATTTTTTTTCTAAATAATTTGGATTGGAAAAAAATAGGGAATAAGGCATCAAGATTATGTGCATGCACGATTTGAAAATTATTAAATAATAATTTAATATTTAATCTTATACATAATTCAACATATTTTACTAGCCACCCAAGAGTATTCTTAGGTAATATTTCTTTAGTTAGTATTTTTACTAATCGAATCTTAATATCGTTGATATAAAATCTATTTCTGTCATTCTTCTTCTGCTTTATGCCCAAAATTTCTAACTGGAAATTCGCATTTTGTAAAGATTGTGCTTCTCTTATGACTCTTGGATCATAAATAACATTATTTAATACAATCATTAATACTTTTATTTTTTTCATCTGTGAAATACTTTGAATACAATATTCTGAATCCTGCTTTTCTCGGTAAAATAGATATATGCTCCCCAAATTACAATTGAGCAAGAAGCGGATATAAATTTATTATTCATTATTAACATTAAACCGATGTATGAAAACGCTATAAGAAATCCTCCCATTAAATTAAATTTTATATTCTCATAAAAATGGATGATTTTCATCCCTATTAAATCCAAATCTATCTTTAGCCGAACTAATCTAATTACGACATCGGCTAAAATGAATAATAATATAGAACCCTTGAATCCATAGAGCGAAAAACCAACATAAATAGCAGTCATTCTAAAAATAAACAATGACATGGAATAAATTAATATAATTTGAGGCTTTTCTTTTATAGCTGCAATGGATGTAAATGGATTGTTCAATACATTTACAAAAACCATTATTGGGAAAAATCTAATTGCAAATGATGCATTAATCCAGCTCTTTTCGAAAATTAATGATACAATTTCATTATGGAAAATCGATATATATATCAAAATCGGAACCAAGATTAAAGTAAGCACGAATTCGATGGACATGAATGTTTTCCTCATTAATCTATCGTCTCTTATTTCTGACATATAAGGAAAAATGACTTTAGCAACCGAAAGCATAATTAAAGAAGCAGGTACATTAATTGCGTAGAACGGTAATTGAAATTCAGGAGCTAGATTCTTACCCATAACGTAGATAACAAATATTGATGGAAAATGTAAAGCTAAGACATTAAAAATCTGTTCTCCCCCCATAAATAGAATAAATTTTTTTGAGACATTATCTAAATACAATTTAATATTTTTATATGGAAGAAAACGAATTTTTGTTTTTATTGAAAAATAAATTAATAATGACAGTTCAAGTATTTCACTTAAAATTAATATGATTATTAGAATATTTGAAATTGTTGGTACTAATGAGAAAATAATTACTGCGGAATAAAATATAAACTGCTTGATCATAAGAGCTAATGAGATGCTCTTGAAATCCATCTTGTCCATTAGAGAGGTAAGAAGCAAAGTCTTTATTGTAAATAAAATGATAATAAATGTAAAAGTATAATTGGTCAGAAATTTATATTTATCACCAAGTAAATTTAGTAGCAAATTTTTATCAATATTCACAAATAATATCATTATCAATGAGATAGTTATAGATACATAAAAAGCAACATTCCATCTCTCGAGTTTTTTATTCTTAGGTGAACTTATAAATAAATGTTTAGTGCCAAAAGGTATTGTAGCAATCAATATTGCAATCAAAGCTTGAAATGCTTTAAATAATGATATATCACCTCTTGTAAAATTTCTAACAATAAAAGGATATGTTAGAAGACTCAGGGCTCTTATAGAAAAATTAGCGATAAAATTCCAAATACTTGCTGAAATAAATTTATGCATTCAATATAAATTCCTTACGATATAAATAATCAGTTATTGCAATTAATGAAGCCCAAATAAAGTTAAAATAATATAATGTCATTACTACACATGCTAATCCATTTATCATCTGCCCTAATATTATTGAGAATATCGCTATGCTATAAATTTTATTCAATCTAATGTTAGATTTAATGATGATTTTCAACAATTGTGAAATAAAATGAACGTAAATTAATACCCATGCTAAAAATCCAATTAATCCAAATTTCCACAAAATTACCAAATAACTATTATCTACTGCTCCAATCTCCCTCTGATTAAGATAAGGAGTAATAATTGCATCACCCATTCCTTTACCAATGACTGGATTTTGAGAGAATAAACGCCATGCGTGCAAATATGATAATAACCTTACACCAACGCTGAAATCATTCGCCTTTTGCTCAACAACTTCTGTTCTTTCCTCTAGAATTTCTTTATCTATAGCTATATATTTATAAATATTATATGATCCGATTATTAGTACTAACAAAATAAAAAAAATCAAAATACCTTTTGTTTTTTTCTTCTCTACTTTCAATTGAATTAAAATTAAAAATAATATTATCGAGATAAGAAAACCAACCCACAATGAACGTTGCATCATTATTATTGTAGATAATAAATAAATAATTAATGATAGAATAAGGAAAATTTTACTAATAATATTTTTTGAATAGAATAATAGATAAACAAGCGCGGAAATAAATGAGATTAATAGCAAATTTGTTTGTCTGGTTATTACTCTTTTGCCCAAAGTAACATTAAAATAATAAAACAAGATTTCAATAGAAATGATTAGTCCCATAACAATGAAGAAAATTAAAATTGTTTTCAGATAATCATAATCATATTTATCGTCATTAAAAAGAGAATAAGTAAAATAAAAACCTATTGGATAAAAAAGATATTTTATAGTTTCAGTAAATACATAATATCTATTATAACCTAAATTCCATCCTCTGAAAAATTGAAAGCAAATATACAATATAAAAAATAGAAATAAGAAATTATATGAATTATCTAATCTCAATTTCGTGATTGAGAAACAGAAAATTAAGATTAATATTGGTAATGCAATATTCCAAGATAAGATCGGAAGCACATCATATCTATTTAGTTGTGGAAGAATGAAAAAAGGTGCTAAAGCAACAAAAAAAAAGATCTTTCTATTTAATATTGATATGGGTGTAAGTAGAATAATAAAAACAAATATTAATAAAAAAAAAAATCTAAAATCTATTGCAAAGATCAAGGATAAACATGCAATTACAACAGTAAATATAATTTTCAAAAGGTTCATTTGCGTTTTGAAAATAAATTGTTTTTAATTTGATCAATTATTTCTTTATGATCTGTATCCTTCATATAATCATTCATCAATTCAATAATTATACTACCAAGGATTGAAAGCATAAAAGCTAAAAAGAAAGTAATTATGCATATCATAGCACGTTTGGGTTTTGCTCTTTGACCAGCAGGAACTGCCTTATCAATAATTTCTATAGAATAAATCTCTCTTAATTCCTCGATTTTTGCCGTTTCATACTGTGGATATAAAAATTCATATACAGCTGTAAGTACTTCAATATTCATTCTAATATTAGATAATTTCAACATTAATGCTGGGATGTTATCCATTTTCAAAATATATTTTGAAACATCATTGTCCAAATACTCCATCTCCTTTATCTTGTCATTGTATGCGTCAATTTCGCGATTTAATTTAACTATATCTGGTGAATTCTCACTTTTTTGTTGTTTAGTAATTTCTAGATTTAGTTCACTAATCATTTTTTGCGAAATAATCTCTGAATAAATCTCAATTATTTGTTGAGTTTGAATGTTTACATCTAGCACATTATATTTTTCTTGAAATTGCTTTAATGCCATGGAAAGAGAATCAATTTCGGTCTCTATACTTCTGATTCTATTTTCTAAAAATACTCTAGTCCGCTTGCTTTTTGTTGTTCTGATTTCTCGATTATATTCAGATAGTATTACACAATAATAATTCGCAATTTGGGCAGAGAGAAATTTATCCTTTGTAAGAGCGCTAACAGAAATCAGACCCGTTTCCTCGTCTAAAGAAAATTTCATAATTTTAGTATGTAAATCTTCAATTGCTTTATCACGAACCTTCAAAGAGTCAGGATCTTTAAGTTTAAAATATTCTGTTAGGTTAAACTTCTTAATAACCTTATTGCTAAATCTATTACTTTTCATCAACATGATAAGTTCAGAACTAGCTGGTTGAACCCCAGTATCAAAAAGGGAACTTCGCAAATCGCTGATGGAACCCATGCTCATTAAATTGTCGGCTTCTGAAGGTAAAAAAGTTACATTTGATCTCCAATATTGAGTAACTAGTAGACTATATATTACAGCAGCAAGTGAAGCTATAATCACCGTGAAAAGGACAAATTTCTTATGCCTTGATATAAATAATAACAATTCGGTGAATCCGAGATTTTTTCTTTTCATAGGTTCTCCAACACTAAATTATAACAAATTTTATAATTTTTTAATTAAAATTCAATATATTCAATTTTTATTTCGCTACATTCTGTATCACAATGATCACTGTCGCTATTTGTGCAGCAATGGTCATTATATCTTTTGTTAAAACCCAGTAATCTATATCTGGTTTTTCGGGAATGAAAACCATATCACCAACTTCTACTGGAGTATTCTCATTAGGTTTCAACCACTCACCTGTATTTGCTTTGATAAGTCTAATTTTACCTTTTCGAGCTCGCCAGGCAAATCCACCTGCCTTATCAACATAATAGAGATAATTATTACCCTCTACATAAGTGACCAAGCCGGGATTTTTTACCTGTCCAGATATTGTAACTGTCACGGTTTTGTCCGGAATATAGATGTAATCACCTGTCTTTAGCAGGAAATTGAACTCGGGATCATTCTCAAACCAGAGTTTTTGAAAATTTGTTGCAAACTTACCCCTTTTCTCCCTGGATTTTGTTTTAAAATACTCATATTCAAGAGGGGTCATATCTTCAACAAGCATTAATTTCAATCGTTCAAATTCAGGATCAACGACATCTTCGCTACTCCTTCTTTGAAGAAATGCATTTTGAAGGTCAGCTTTTTGCGTAGTACCGCCAGCTTCTACCAAGACGTCGAGAAGAGTTGTTTTTCCATCTTCAATAGCATATGTCCCTGGAAACTTTACCTCTCCCATTATTGAAATATTAAATTGTCTATGATATTCAGGAATTGATTTAATAAAAATTCTATCATCATTCTCGAGTAGTAAATTATCTGGGAATTCAGGATTTTCAATAACCTTATTAAGATCAATATTTATGATTCTTGTCGAATCAGAATCATTAATAAATCTTACTACCTCTGCTTTATCTAAATAGGCATCATCACTTAATCCTCCTGCAACAGCAATTGCATCGTATAGTCTATATCCTTCTGTTAAATCAAATTCACCTCCATTAATAACAGCTCCAAAAACAGATACGCTTAATTGTTTTCTCTTATGATATTCAGGAATTGATTTAATAAAAATTCTATCATCATTCTCTAAAAATAAATTTTCCTCACTTGCGGGATTATTAAGTATTTCAAATAAATTAACTTCAATAATTTCAGTTGAATCACTTTGGTTAATAAATCTTACTACTTCCGCCTTATTCAAATAGGCATTGTCGGATAATCCCATCGAAAGCATTATAATATCCATAATGCGATCGTTTTTTACGAGCTCGAACTCGCCCCCCCTATTCACTGAACCTGATATTGTAACCTTTTGCTCGATTGCAGGAACGACAATGATATCTCCATCCTGCACATAAGGATTATTTTTTTCATCACCATAACGCAGAAACCGCTCCAGGTCTACATGAATATTTTCATTCTTCCTTTTGAGTGTAATATTTCTTGTTGAAGAATTGTTCAATAGCGCTATTACTCCTGCTGAAATTGAATCGGTGGGAATAGAATTCGCTACATGAATTGCGTCCGAAATTCTTTTAATAGGTGATAAAGAATAAGTTCCGGGATTGACTACATTACCAACAACTGACACATTGTACTGAATCATCTGATAAGACGAGTTGGTCAAATCCATTTTCGATTGAGCTACAAGAATTACTGGCAGAAGCATGATTAAAATTACGATAAAAATATGTTTTTTCATAGTTGATAATCCATTTAGTTTTTTATTATTTTTCCTTTTTTGATCACAGTTTCCACTGTATTGCTTCCAAGGTGATATGGCAAATATTGATAGGTCGGAATGTCCAGAATAATAACATCTGCCTGTTTGCCAACCTCAAGTGAGCCAATAAGTTTACCCCTTTCCAGGGAGTGAGCTGCATTGATAGTGATTGCATTTATAGCTTCTGCAGGAAGCATTTTCATCTGAAGACAAGCTAAACTCGTGACGAATTGCTGAGAGTCACAATTACAGGAACCGGGATTGAAATCTGTGGAAAGTGCTATTGGTAAACCAGCATCTATCATCTTTCGCGCCGGTGCGTAATGTTCAAGACCAAGACTGAACGTAGTTGCTGGAAGAAGAATCGGGATAACACCAGCTTCTTTCAAACTCTGTATTCCCTTATCAGAAATAGCAACAAGATGATCCGCAGAAACAGCATTCACTTCTGCTGCTAATTCAGCTCCCCCAATTGGTTCAAGTTCATCTGCATGAAATCGGATTTTGAAACCAAGTTCCTTTGCAGCATTCAGAATTCTTCGAGATTCACTTACTGTAAAAACATGTTCTTCGCAGAAAATATCACAATATTCAGCTAAACTCTGCTCTTTAACTTCAGGAAGCATCTCATTAATCAAGATTTCAATATATTTCTCATGATCATCTTTATATTCTTCAGGATACTCATGAGCCCCAAGAAAAGTTGGTATGATCTCCATATCTGACATTTCATTGATCATTTTTATCGCATTAAGCATTTTGATCTCTGATTCTGTGGTAAGCCCATACCCACTTTTGGCTTCAATTGTGGTTGTGCCCATTGTAAGCATTTTATTGATACGTCTAACTCCAAGATCAACAAGTTCTTCTAAAGATGCATTTCTCACATCTTGAATACTGGCTCGTATTCCTCCACCAGTTTGTGAAATCTCTTTATATGATTTCCCGTGCAATCGCATCTCCAATTCATTTTCACGGGTTTTCACAAAGATTGGATGAGTATGTGGATCAACAAAACCGGGCATGACAACTTTCTGAGAGGCATCCATAATTGTATCTGCAGTGAAGGTTTTAAGAATTTCTTCTGTATTCCCCACACAAGAAATCATTCCATCTGCAATACCTATAGCACCGCCTTCAATGATACCTAAATTCTGCAATGCTGATCCGGTTTTAGGTATATTCGAGGTTGCCGTTACAATCTGACTTGCATTTTTTATTATTATATCTAAATGCTTATTCTTTATCATATATTAGATTCTTCAATTAAACATACAGCGAAAACCTTTATGCCTTCGCCATTTCCGACAAATCCCATCCCCTCTTCTCGAGTAGCTTTAATCGAGATTTGTGTGCTTGCTATGTCAAGTTTGTCAGCAATAATTTCCTTCATATCAACAATATAGGCAGTCAACTTCGGTTTTTCCAGAACAATAGTTGCGTCGATATTTATAATTTTATATCTGGATTTTTGAAGTAATAATTTTGTTTTCTCTAGAAGTATTGCGCTAGATATGTTTTTATATGCTTCATCAGTATCAGGAAAATGTATGCCAATATCTCCAAGATTTGCAGCGCCGAGAAGGCTATCGATGATAGCGTGAATGAGCGCATCTGCATCAGAATGACCGATTAAACCTTTATTAAATGGAATGTGTATCCCACCCAGTATGAGTTTTCTCCCCTTAGCTAATTTATGTACATCATATCCAAAACCTATCTTCATTTTTTACCTCCTAAATGGTATGCAGATTCCAAACGAGCATGTAAAGCACACTGTATCCCCTATCAAAGATTGGAATAGAACTTGTGGAATTCTTACACAAATGCAGAAGCTTACAGAGAATGCTATTCATAGAGATCCTTAAATAATTTTTCTGCCAGCATGAGATCAAAGTGATCGGTGATTTTTATATTATGAGATGAACCCTCGAGAACATGAACCGGGTACCCCATTTTTTCTATTAACTCAGCATCATCACGCACAGTAATATTTTCAGATTCAGCCCTTTCATGAGCTTCTTTGATAAGCATAAAGGCAAAAGTTTGTGGGGTATAAATTTCCCATAAGCTCTTTCTGTCCAAAGTTTTGAGAACCTTATTGTTCTTAACCTGCTTTATCGTATTTTTTACAGAATGAGCAAGGATTACTGCTTCATATTTTTTGGCTAATTCAACACTCTGCAGTATCTCTGAAATCTTCACAAAAGGACGGACACTATCGTGGATTGCAACGATCTCTGTTGTTTCATCAATTATTTTCAACGCATTATACACGGAATCCTGACGTCTTTTTCCGCCTGAGATTATTGAGATTTGGCCGGGATTATAATCAAATTTACTAAAAAGCAGGTTTTTCAAAAATACAATATCCGATGCTGGGCAGGTTATGACTATTTTTTCGAAGCACAGCGCTTTTATGAATTTATCAAGGGTATGAAGAAGAATTGGTTTGCCGGCAATTTCAATAAATTGCTTCTTCTTCGAGGAGGGCATCCGTTGCCCACTCCCGGCAGCAGTTAGTATTGCGCAATTACTCATTGTTTAATTTCCCAATAATTTTACGAGCATATATTTCATCATTTCTGATCTGACCAACCAGAGCATCTATTGATTCAAATTCAACTTCATCACGAATTTTCTGAACAAAAAATAATTCAATTTCCTTTTCGTAGATGTGCTCATTAAAATCTAAAATGTGTGTCTCAACATTTTTCTGTCGATTATTTTTATCAATAGTAGGTCTTGTACCCACATTGGTGAGACCCCAGAACATCTCATGCGCATATTTTATCTTCGTAAGATACACTCCGATAGCAGGATACAATTTCCTGATCTCAGCGGGTTTGAGATTAATCGTCGGGTATCCGAATCCGGTGCCTATATGATCACCTTTTTCCACAGTTCCTATAATACAATAATTCCGTCCCAGCATTCTATTCGCTCGTTGAATATTACCTTCGCTTAGATATTTCCGAATGGCTGTGCTGGAGACGATCTCATTATCGATCAAAACTTCATTGACCATCTCAACATGAAAATTAAGCTCCTGCTCCATTTTTTTTAGAAGATGGTAATCTCCGGCACGGTTCTTACCAAAGTGCCAGTCATATCCAATAATTATCTCTTTTGTTCCGAGTTGATTGTATAGATAATCCCTCACAAATTCTTCCGGAGTAAGGTGAGCAAGATCCATATCAAAATCAAGCCAAAGTACGTAGTCAACGCCGATTGCTTTCATGAATTGCTCTTTCTTTATCTTTTCTGTAAGAAGGAAAGGATATACTTTTTTCTTCAAAATCTCAATCGGATGAGGATGATATGTGATAACAATTGAGATACCATGTAGTGCTTTTTTTCGCTCCACGACTCTCTCAAGCAAAGCTTTATGACCAATATGCACTCCATCAAAAGTGCCAAGAGTGACAACAGGATTTATCAGATGCTTCTTAATCTTATGAAGATTTTTCATTTTTATATTCCTGCACCGTTGCAATAATTTCTTCAATAGGTCGTATTGAGTTTTCAAGAATTTCTTTGTTTATATTTCCCAAACTCAGTGCATTTTTAACTGAGAATGGACCAATAAAATCTCTCCTCAATTCTGTGAGATGCCCCACAGTACCGAGCTTGGCAGCAATATCCTCACCTAATGACCGAATGTATGTGCCTTTGGATACAGTTGATCTGAAATCAAGATAAGGTTTTTGATAATTCATAAATGAGAGAGAATGGATATAAACTTTTCTTGGTTCGACTTCAACCTGGATACCTTTTCTTGCAGTTTTATACAACCGGACTCCATTTTTCTTTATTGCTGAAAACTGAGGTGGTATCTGATCGATCTCACCCAACGAAGAAGTGAATACATCATCAATATTCTGTTCAACATTATCCGGTATATCCTTAATTTCGATTATTTTTCCTTCAATATCAGCAGTGTCAGTCTTTTCACCGAGTTTCAACACAGCAGTATACGTCTTATTTAAATGAGCAAATTCATCAATAAATTTCGTTGCCTGCCTGCTTATGCAAACTATTAACAAACCTGTTGCAAAAGGGTCTAACGTGCCTGCGTGCCCAATTTTGCGAATCTGTGTGATACTTCGCAGACGTTTGATCACATCAAAAGATGTCATTCCTGCTGGTTTATCAATAAAAACTACACCGTGCATATTTAATATCTTATTTTAATAGAGATAATAGTTCGGATTTTAGATCAGTTAATTTCATTTTTACACGAAAACCCGATGCCAGAATATGTCCACCGCCATCAAAATGTTCAGCGATTTTTTGGACATCCCTGTGGTCCGAGCGAAGGGAAACACGATAAGTATTTTTTCCGGTTTCGCGTATATAAACTACAACTTCTCTTCCATTTGTCGGCTTGACATCCTTAGAGAAACCTTCTGTTGCCTCTATCGGAAGCTCAGACTCCTCAAGCATTTTTTGGGTAGTAAAATACAGAACAACCTTTCCATCATAGAATTCTTCGATACTGCTAAGAGTAAGTCCGAGGAGCTGCAATTCCTTAGTTTTTCTATTTTCAAAAAGTTTCTTATATGCGAGATGATTATCAGCACCGTAAGCATTGAGTTGAGCACACACTTCAAATGTTCTGGGAGATACATTTTTATTTGCAAAATTATTCGTATCAAAGATAATGCCGCTGTAAAGTGCAAGAGCTATCTGTTTTTGCACTTCTTCAGGAAAATGAGAAAGCTCATCCTCAATAATGTTAAACACGAGTTCGCAAGTGGAAGAAGCTGTATCATCAATATATGAAATGCAATTCGACATTGTCTCCGGTTTCTTGTGATGATCGGTCCTTACGATCTGGTTGCCCGATGTAAACAATGGAATTAATCTTTTCCCAACTCTATTTATCTCGTTGAAGTCAAGCATAAAGACAATATCATTTGTATCAAGAGTTTCTATCCGGGTATGGACCTTATTTCCAATATGAAAAAACTCACATTCAGATGACGGCTTATCATTATTTATCATTCTCACGTTTTTTCCGAACATTTCAAGATAAAGATAGATTGCATACTCCGCGCCAACACCATCAGCATCTGAATTTTCATGAGTGGTAAGGATGAAAGTATCGTAGCTTCCGATCAATTTTGAAAGGGTTTCTTTGAATTCATTCAGATTCATTTCTTTTTCTCTCTTTCTTAATTATATCCTCAATATGCTGCGCTTTGGATTCCTGCGTATCAAATTTGAAATGCAGTCTTGGTGTGAAGCGCAGGTTTAATGAATCAGCAAGCTTCTTTCTTATCACTTTACTTGCATTGTTCAAACCGGCGAGTGCCACGAATTTTTTTTCTTCATCCAAAACAGAAAAAAAAACTGTTGCATCCCGCATATCAGAAGATACAATTACATACTCAACATTTATATTCTCCACTCGACGATCACAAAGTTCAAAACCAATAATATTTGAGAGGGTTTGGTGAAGAAGTTTATTCAATCTTTCTGCTCTATGCTGCTGCATTATTCGTAATCCTGAACTCCCATTACCTGAACATCGGTATAGTTCGTTTCGATAAAAGTTATGATCTCTGAATACATCTTATCAATAATAATCGAGTCATTTGAGATAATCGAAATGCCCACACCTGCATACTGCCATTTATCCAGTCCGTTAATCTCTGAAACTGATGCATTATAGCGATTTTTTAGTTTTTTTATAATACTCTGTATAATATTTCGTTTATTTTTTAGCGAATGTGATGTAGGAAGATACAAATTTACAAGCACGCTTTTTACAGGCATAGATTATAATTCTAATTTTTTCTTTTCCTCGATTTTAATATATGCATCAATAACATCGTTGACCTTGATATCATTGAAACCAACAATCGAAATTCCGCATTCCTGACCCTCAGACACTTCTTTGACTTCATCCTTGAACCGTTTAAGACTTTCAACAGTCCCTTCATAGACTTTAATATCATCATGGAAGAGTCTCAGAAACGCATTACTTGTGATCTTTCCATTTGTAACCATACATCCGGCAATAGTGCCGACTTTGGAAATTTTAAAGATTTCCTTTACCTCTGCTGTTCCAAGATGTTCTTCTCTTATCGTCGGACTAAGCAATCCTTCAAGAGATTTCTTCACTTCGTCAATGGCTTCATAAATGATATCATACAATCGTATATCAACCCGGTTGATTTCTGCCGCAGATCGGGCTTCCGCATTAGGTCTTACATGGAATCCTATAATAATAGCTTTCGATGCAGTTGCAAGGTTAATATCAGCTTCGACAATACCCCCTATGCCGCGATGAACTACATCAACTCCAACTTCTTCATTGCGAATTTTCTGGAGTGCATCACAAAGCGCCTCGACTGAGCCGTCAGTGTCACCTTTTACTATTAGATTAAGAGAAGTAATCTCGCTTTCCTGGATTTTATCAAAGATATTATCGAGCGTAACTCCCTTCCCTGTCGCGATCTGTCTCTGTCTTATCACTTGTTGTCTTTTTGAACAGATATCTTTTGCTTTACGTTCATCATCAACGACATTGAGTGTATCACCTGCCTGTGGGACACCATTTAAACCAAGAATTTGTGCAACGCCTGATGGAGGACATTCCTTAACTTCCTTTTGTCTTTCATCGAGCATCAACCGAACTCGACCGTATTGAGCTCCGCATATGATTATGTCACCCGGTTTGAGTACTCCGTTTCGAATCAGTACAGTCGCAAGCGGTCCTTTGCCTTTATCAAGCTTAGATTCAATGACTGTTCCTTCTGCTTTCTGACCATATTTTGCTGTAAGTTCTTCAACTTCGGAAACCAGCAATATTGTATCCAGCAGTTCTCCAATACCTTCACCTGTCTTTGCTGAACACGAGACAGATTCAATATCGCCGCCCCATCCTTGAAGAAGGATGTTTTTCTGAGAAAGTTGGACTTTCACTTTCTCGGGATCAGCAGCAGGTTTATCAATTTTATTTATAGCAAAAATAAGTGGAATTCCCGCAGCTTTCGCATGATCTATTGCTTCCATAGTTTGCGGCATGACTCCATCATCAGCAGCAATAACGATAACTGCAATGTCAGTGACATCAGCACCTCGTGCTCGCATGGCTGTGAATGCCTCATGACCAGGAGTATCAATAAATGTGACTTTTCTGCCATTATGTTCAACCTGATATGCACCAATATGCTGCGTGATACCCCCTGCTTCGCCTGCGATAACATTCTCTTCACGGATATAGTCCAAAATTGATGTTTTGCCATGGTCAACATGACCCATAACTACCACAATTGGAGGTCTTTCTGTATTTTCATACTGATCGCCATCTTCTACATTAATCTCAAGAATATCTTTCCCGTACTGGTCTTCAAACTCAACATCAAAGTTGAATTCATCACAGATCATAATAAGAGATTCATTATCCAAACGCTGGTTGATTGTAACCATCTTTCCTATTTCCATGAACTTCGCAACAATCGCTGTGGGATTTTTGTCCATGATCTTTGCTAGTTCGGATACTGAGGTGAATTCACTGATGACGATCTTGGTGATTTCTTCTTCAACTTCGGTTTTTTCTTTTTTATATTTCTTTCGTTTAGGATCTTTGGTAAGCGTCGCTTTTATATTACCCTTGATCTTTTGTTGATTAAAAAACCTCTTCTGCTTTTCTTCAAGAATTTTCTGCTTTTTGTCTTTATATGCTTTTTCTCTTTGCTTTTCTTTTTCTTTCGCCGAAATTATTTTTGGTTTTACGGCCACGGTTTTTTCTTTTTCTTTCGGCTTTTTTTCCTGGACTGATTTTTTTTGAGGATATTTTGGTTTTTCGTGCTGTCTTTCAGGTTTTTTCTTTGGCTCTTCTCTTTTTTGAGTTTGCTTCTTTTCTTCTTTTTTCAGTTTTTCAAGACGTTTCTGTCGCTGCTCCTTCTGGTAATTTTTTCTCTGCTTCTGTCGTGCTTTTGCGGCATCTAACTGGTCTTGAAACATCTGCTTCACTTTAGTAACATTATCATCTTCAAGATAGCTCATATGGCTTTTAACTTTCACCTTGAGACTCCTCAAAATTGAGATGAGCGCCTGAGGTGAGATCTTCAGTTCGCGAGCCAGTTCATACACTCTAATTTGATCCATATATATCCTTTAATTTTCTAAAATCACATTTATGCCCTTTGTGAAGTTCTTGTCAACTACTGCCACAAGGGTCAGTTTCTGCCGTCCAAAAATAGTACATAATTCGCTATCATCAAAAAGATGGGAGATCTTTATCCCTTTTGATGCACAGTCCTCTGCTCGTTTTCTCATGAAATTATTTTCTTTCTTACCTGCAAAAATGAGCTTAGTTTCACTCTTTTTGATACTTCTTTCAACAGCGATCCTGCCGACTGAAACAGCTTTTGCTTTTCTTGCAAGCCGGAGCATATTTGCTACTTTTTCTTTGCTTTCTTTAACCATGAGTCTAACGAAGCTCTGCATTTTCCCTTATCACAGAAATAATATCCTCTGCCGTCGAGAATATTTTTCTCATCAAAGAGGATAGCACTTTTCTGTATCACAAATCTATGCATCGAGCACTTCGAACCTTTTTCTTTGCATATCACACATGTTCGAATAGGTATATGACCTTTATTCGAAGCTTTATTGGGCATTAAAAATATTTTGCAGATTCTTTGATCTTTTGGGCAGTTTTTACACCAACACCTTCAATATGAGTCAACTCTTCCACCGTTGCAAGATGGATATCCTGCACCGAAGTGTATCCGGCTTCATGAAGGATCTTACCAACTTTTTCATGGACTCCGTCAAGGTCGAAGATTTGACTTGTAATACGGCGCTCATTTGCTGCGATCTCTTCATACTCTTCTTCAAGAAGAACATCGAGTTTGTAATTGGTCAGTTTTGCAGCAAGCTTGATATTTTTACCGCCTTTTCCAATCGCAATATTTTTATTATCTTCATTAACAATGATCTGGGCAAATCGTCCTTTATCAGCGAGATAAACACGCTTCACAAGTTCGGGACCAACAGCATTTCGTATAAAATCTTCAGGGTTATCACTCCATAGAGCAATATCAACCTGCTCCCCGTTAAGCTCTTTGCGGATCTCACTTATTCGAATTCCTTTCGGACCGATACAGCTTCCATAGGGATCGACATTCTCATCATTGCTTATTACAGCAACCTTTGTTCTAAAACCCGGTTCACGGACAATTTTTTTGATCATTACAATGCCATCTGCAATTTCGGGTATCTCGTTTTCGAAAAGTTTTATTATAAATTCGGGACGTTTTCTGGAAAGGATAACGCGCACGCCTTTTTTTGACTGACGAATACTTGCCACATAAGCTTTCAGGAAATCATTGGCTTTATAAAATTCTGTTTCCACCTGCTCTTCAGTTGGTAGGAGCGCGTCGGTAAATCCAATATCAATTATGTACCCATTATATTCTACCTTTTTCACCGCACCGGAAACAATCTCTCCTTTTTGCTTTTCATAGTCCACTTTGACCTTTTCGGTCTCGGATTCTCTGAACCTATTTATTATTGCCTGTCGTGCAGACTGTATCGTCTTGCGTCCGAAATCAGACACCAGCATTTCAAGGGGTATAATATCACCAAGTTCGGCTTCAGGATTAATCTTATGGGCGTCTTCAAGCACTATTTCGTCGAGGAAACCGGTAGTTTCCTCAACAACTACAGCATCAAATTTTGCGACCACTTCACTTTCATCAAAATTAATCTCAACTGCAAGTTCAGTCTCTTCAGACAACTTTTTTTGAAGGGCGGATTCCAGGCTTTCTTTGATTATCTCAGCAATTTTTTCTCTGTCGATCTGCTTCAGTCTGGAAAATTCTTCAATAATAGAAATCAAATTAAATGCCATAATAACCTCTATACCTTTTTAGTTTTTGATGATGCGTTCGGCCACACAAATACAGTTTTTGCCTTTTGAACATCGGATATATTGATCAATCTATCTTCGTCGTCTTCGCTTATGAGAGTGAGCATCTGCCCATTTACATTCGAGATTTTTCCACGAATCGTTTCGTGATTACGTTCATCATTGAGAAAAGTAATTTTCACAAATTCGCCAACTGCTCCGAGAAAATGCCCTTGTGTAAGAAGCGGGCGACTTAATCCCGGGGAGGACACTTCAAGATAATATCGGGTTTCGATAACATCATGCATATCAAGTTCATCACCGAGCATTCTGCTATAAACCTCGCAATCATACAGGGACAAACCCTCCGGTTTTGTAATATATATAACAAGATTATGGGCGCTACCTCTCCGCTTCAGTTGCCAGTCATAAAGCTGAAAACCTGTTTCATCGCAGATGCGATCAATACTTTTCTTAAGTGCATTTTTGTCTATCATACTCTCATTTCTAAATACAAAAAATGCTGGTTGGGAGAACCAGCGACGAACTACATGAATTTTGTTAAAAGTTGTAATACCTTGTTTTCTTGTCAAATATTATACAAATAACAGAATATAAATAAGTTATTGTAAATAAAGGAAAAAAAAGCCCTCAAAAATAATAAATTGAGGGCATATGAAAAATGAGTTAATTCGGTTACTTGATGTATATCATTTTATGAACGCCACTATCCGTTCCCTGGAATTTGTAAAAATATATTCCATTAGAAACTTTATTTCCGAAATGGTCAGAGCCATCCCAGATAATAGTACCATCCTGTTGCAATGAGGAAAATTCCTTAACTTTCCTTCCTTTGATATCAAAGATTTCAAGAGAGATATTATTGTGATGAGTTGGGATTGAGAAGGATATCAAAGTAGAAGCTGAAAATGGATTAGGATAATTTTTCAGAACGATTTCATTTGATGGTGAACTTGGCGGATCGACACTGACAGGCGGGATTTTCAGGAATGAATAATACCGTGACAGGAGAAACGCTTTGTTATTGATTCCAGAACCATCGATTATAGAGCCAAAAAGTATAGAACTCATCATAGCTCTGTATGTACCGTCTGGACCATCCCAATAAGTAACTCTACCTTTTGTATCCTGGGATTGAATACATATTCCTGCAGAAGCTGCACCAAGCTCATCCACACCGTAATCAGATTCTGAAAAGTACTGATAATCAACCACAATAGGATCGGCAAAAGTGCCCGGTACACCGGCAAGATCTTGTACATTCATATCGTCACCTTCGCCATTAAAAGTATTTCCAAAGTAGGAAAAAAGCGACGTTCCCTGCAAACCCGAAGCAACATCAGTGCCTTCTATATACACTGATTTTCCTTCAGTAATAAAATCGATAATCATCTGCTGTTCGATTGAGCCAACCTGGCCCGGAGGAGTGGATCCTCAATCAAAGCACCAGTGTCCGAGTGTAATGAACAACATGTCATAATCGTCCAGATTTGTGGGCAGATAACTTAAGGTGGTGTAAGATAAACTCATATTATTGAATGCTTTTTCAAGCGAGTATTCACACCCGACATATCCTGCGCCTTCGGGATCGTTTATCGTTGAATAATTGTCATTATCCCAGAGTAATATTTCTGCTGAAAGTGACATGGTAGAAAGAGCTATGAGCATTAATGCTAATGCAACAATTCTCGTAATATATTTTTTACTATTCATTGTACCTCCGAATAATAAAATAGGATATGATTTACAAATGGTATGTCAAGCAAGCTTTTTCCTCGTTACCAAGTCCATGGAAGCGGATAAGTTCATATTGCGCTCCCAAAGAGGGTTTTGGGAACGAGAATTTATTCTTATTTCTTAACATTTATGGGGAAAAATATCTTTTTATTTGAAGCTTTTATTAATAAGTATTTATACCATTCAATATTATCCCAAATTTTAATATATTATTTTCTTTCTCGGTGCTCTCGGTGGTGAATTCTTTTTGGCTCAGTTTATCCAGCTTAAGTCACTTTGATGAACTGAGAATCTTTATTTATAATCTTTCCGATGATTTCTGCTTTTTGAATCCCGACTTTATATAGTTGCTTCAAAATAATTTGTGCACTTTCTTCCGGAACTGAAACCAGCAATCCTCCTGATGTCTGAGCATCGCACAGGATAATTTTCTGGATCTGTGAAATGTTCGAACTCCACTTAACAAAATTATCAACATACTTCATATTCGAGAGTGTTCCACCAGGAATAACATTCCCGGCTGCAAATTCAAGAGCACCTTCAATAAAGGGAACAGTGTCAGCTATGATCTCAACCGCTACTTTGCTTCCCCGCACCATTTCCATAAGATGCCCGAGAAGCCCGAAACCCGTCACATCAGTGCAGGCATGAACTTTGAAATTGTGTAGAATTTCTGCCGCTTTCTTATTCAATTTAGTCATTGTTGAAATCAAAACATCTTTTTGCGTTTCTTCGAGCAAACCTCTTTTTAATGCAGTTGAAAGAATACCTGTCCCGATCGGTTTGGTAAGGATAAGCACATCTCCTTTTTGCAATCCGATATTCTTCCAGATTTTTTCCGGGTGAACTTGCCCGACTACTACCATTCCATATTTGGGCTCTGTATCCTCGATCGTATGTCCGCCGATCACGAAAATGCCTGCTTCCTGAGCTTTATCCTGCGCTCCCTGCAGAATTTTTTCCAACACGGACATAGGCAATCTATTTGAGGGAAATCCAACAATGTTCAGTCCGAATAAAGGGGTTGCACCCATTGCGTAAACATCGCTTAATGCATTTGCAGCAGCGATTGCACCGAAATCATACGGATCGTCAGCAATCGGTGTGAAAAAATCGAGCGTTACTACAAGTGCGGTTTCAGCATTAATTTTATACACTGCTGCATCATCAGCAGTTTGTGTGCCTACTAAAATTTTTGGATCGTCAGGTATAGGAAGTTTTTTTAGTATCTCCTCTAGTAATGCCGGTTCTATCTTGCAGGCACACCCCATACCGTGAGTAAAATGTGTGAGCTTGATCTCAGCATCTTTCTGATGAGATACTTCTACTTTTTTATCCTGGAATTTGCCGATAACTTTTATGATATAATCCGCTGCTTGATTAATATCTTCTTTTGTTGTGAATCGACCTGTGGAAAAACGAATTGTGCCCATTGCATATTCGACAGGCACATTCATTGCTTCCAGTACAGCCGACACATCGATCTGATCGGAATGGCAGGCAGCACCTGCTGAAGCTGCAACTTCGGAAAGTTCGGAAAGAACTGTATTCGCTTCCACATTTCGGAAAGAAAGACTGAGTGTGTTCGGCAACCTTTTTTCAGGATGTCCGTTCAATATGAAATCGAGTCCCGAGTCCTCCAACTTCTTATGAAGCAGATCCCTCATTTCTTTCATGTGTTGCATATTTTTTTCCAAATGTTGACCCGCAATTTCACATGCTTTTCCCAGACCGACATCACAAAGAATATTCTCCGTACCGGCTCGTAAATTCTGCTCGTGATCCGCGCCGTGAATAATTTTTTCGAGTTTCACTCCTCTTCGAATATACAGCGCACCTATTCCTTTTGGTCCATAAAGCTTGTGCCCTGCAATAGATAGCAGATCGACACCGAGTTCGTCGACATGTACTGGAATTTTCCCTGTGGATTGGGCAGCATCCGTGTGCATGACGATATCATGCTTATGCGCAATTGCTGAGATTTCCCCTATCGGTTGGATAGTGCCAACTTCATTATTTGCATGCATTATTGTGATAAGTATTGTTTGCGGAGTGATCGCTTTTTCTACATCACCTGGATCGACCATGCCATATTCATCGACAGGAAGATAGGTTATTTCAAATCCCTGTGTCTTGAGGTATTCGCAAACTTCGACAACAGCAGGATGTTCCACAGATGAAGTAATAATGTGGTTTCCCTGCGATCTCTTTGCAAAAGCAATGCCTTTTATTGCAAAGTTATTGGATTCCGAGCCGCCGCTTGTAAAAATGATCTCATCCGGGTTGGCATGAATGAGTGCTGCCACTTGTGCGCGTGCTTTTTCCACTGCTTTTCTTGTCTGCACGCCATACCAGTGCGCACTTGAAGGATTGCCGAAATACTCTTCCAGGAAGGGCTTCATTGCGTCTGCCACTTCCGGCGCAAGAGGTGTGGTTGCATTATAGTCGAGGTATATAGGTTTCATAATTATTGACAAAAATTATGAGCTAACATTTCTGTCAATATTGCTATCTCATAACAGAAATTGATCAGAAATGTAGATATCAAAGACAGGAAACTTCAGTTTAACTGATTTTACTTACTAGACAGGGACCTCACACTACCTCACATTACAGTTTAACAGACTAAGATTTTATAAGAAGTATGATGTATCCTTAGTATGAAACTTTATTCATAGGAGGTATAAAGGCTATGAAAAAAATAACTATTACAATCATCGTTCTCGTATCTCTACTTTTCACAGAATCTATATTATTCGCACAGTTAGACAGTTTATCTCAGGATGATCGTATTCGTTTAACCGCATCAGAATATTTCATTCAGCGTATTGATTGCAAATTTGATAAAATACAATCTGATTCTCTCTTCATTAGTATGCATTCAGAGAAATTTATTATTCCTGTTCAACATGTTCAGAAAATTGAATTATGGAAAGGCAAAAAACGAAACACATTTACAGGAGCACTTGTTGGTGTAGTTATTGGATTAGTTTTGGGTGTTACACTAGCACTTGTCGATCCTCAAGATTCTGATGATAATGGGTTCCAGTTCCACCTTGATCTTAAAACTAAATTGTTGATTGGTTCTCTAGCGGGACCACTCATCTTTGGAAGTACTGGTGCTTTAATCGGTACTTTTATTCAATCTGATAGAT
>Ga0222639_1000314_pt1 | contig 22711 bp, 20 predicted proteins | sample AntAcemetagen185_FD_179863 | JGI IMG/M metagenome (GOLD analysis project Ga0222639, IMG submission 179863) | Saline water microbial communities from Ace Lake, Antarctica - #185 | ecosystem: Environmental > Aquatic > Non-marine Saline and Alkaline > Saline | place: Antarctica: Ace Lake...
TGGTACACACGCAACGCACCGACAAAAAGCTGGCTGTAATGTTCCTCGACCTGGATAATTTCAAGGACATAAACGATTCATGGGGACACACTGTGGGAGACGAGTTATTACAGTCCATAAGCATACGCCTCACTGATTCATTGCGAAGAAGCGATACAGTTGCCCGGATGGGTGGAGATGAATTTCTAATACTGCTGCCCGAAATAGAGACGGCAGAGGACGCGCACAAAATCGCCCTGAAAATACTTGATGCCTTTAAGAAACCTTTTCCAACAAGGACAAAGAAACTCCATATAGGCACCAGCATAGGTATTGCCGTCTACCCGGATGCCGGAACCAACGCCGGGATGCTGAAAAAGAGTGCCGATCTGGCCATGTACAGCGTAAAAGAGAAGGGCCGTAATGCCTGTAAACTGTACGAACCGGACATGGATATAAAAGTTCAAAAAAAGCGTGACTCGAAGAAATAAACCAAGCCGTTTGAAAATGATGTTGACATTGACAAAAACATCAAGAGCACACCAACGTAAAACGTCCCCCCTCCTCGCCATAGTGGTCTTACATTCCCTGACCCCACACGGCATTTCCCTAAAAACATTTCCAAAAAGATATATTGACAGTGGTATGGTTTTAAACTACTATCCCGCTTAAATTCGACTGATAAACAGTAAAGTCATCAGGTTGTCCAGCAATCTTAATATACGCTCAGGAGAAAAAAGTGAATGAAGCTTTGGCCGTAACTTCAGCAGATATTGGAAGCCATTTCCATGGAAACGTACTCAGCATGATACTGGATTCCGGACCCATGGTCCAATTTGTGCTTCTGTTGCTCCTTTTCTTTTCAGTGGTCTCCTGGGCAATTATTCTGATGAAGTACAGGTTTGTAAAAAGATCCAGAAGAGAAAATGACATGTTTCTGGACAAATACATGAAATTTAATAAATTATCTGATGTCTTCCCCGAATCGAAAAAGTTCAGGTACTCTCAGTTTGCCGAGGTATTCAGGGCGGGTTACACGGAACTTGTAAAAGTTGCCGGGATCAGAAGAGAAACCCTTTCAGATAAGGACTCAGAGGGGTCGATGGAGATGAGAGGGGTCGATAACATTGAAAGGACTCTGAACAGGGCATGTGATTCTGAAACGGCGAAGCTTGAAAGCTCTCTGGGATTTCTCGCTACCGCGGGAAGCTCGTGTCCTTTCATAGGACTTTTCGGGACTGTCTGGGGAATAATGAATGCCTTCAAGGGAATCGGGGTAAAGGGTTCCGCCACACTGGCGGTAGTCGCTCCGGGAATATCCGAGGCCCTGATAGCCACCGCTGCCGGCCTTGCAGCGGCTATACCCGCAGTTATTTTCTATAACTACTATATAAATCAGGTAAAGACCATAACGATGGAGATAGATAGTTTCTCTTCGGAATTTCTCAACATAGTTGAAAGGTATTACACAAAGAGCGCCCGCAAATGAGATATCCAAGAAATCGAAGAAACACTTCGTCACGGCCTATGTCAGATATAAATGTCACGCCACTTGTCGACGTTGTACTGGTCCTGTTGATAGTTTTTATGGTTACCGCCCCCATGTTGCAGATGGGGATAGACGTCAACTTACCCCGGGTTAAGGCCAGGACCGTGGATGTCGGTGAGGAAAAGCTCATATTGACGATAAACAACAAGGAAGAGATATTTATAAACAAGTACGAGACCACTATAACAGACCTGAAAACCAAGCTGGAAAACATCTTCTCTTCCCGGATAGACAGAGAGATATTCATGCGTGCAGATAAAACGATCCCTTACGGGTTTGTTGTTCGTGTTATGTCTGAGGTGAGGAAGGCCGGGGTCGATAAACTGGGAATGATTACAGAATCTCCGAAGGAATGATCGTGTTGATTTATAAGGATTTTCGTTCAAGATCAAGGCATGCGAAAAAAATAACCGCAGGCATATAGTTGGTATTTCGAGGATTGTTTTTTTAGCAGAACACAGAGATTGGGCGAAAAGACCATTAATCAGCAGGATCAGGAATGAGTATGACTTTTTTATCGGAAGCGAATCATGGAGACACGTTGAGTTTGGACAACATGGTCGTACTCTCTTTTCTACTCCATGCCCTTATCCTTTCAATTATATTCTTTTCCCCATCTCTGCCAAGCCCGCGATGGACATTTGGACCATCGTACACTGTAGATCTCGTGAGTTCCCCCTTAAGCTCCGTTGAGGTCAGATCTTCGGAGGCAATCTCGAGAGAAGCCGTCAGCATGAATCACAGAAATCAATCGATGGTAATGAAGAAAGAAGTTGAAAGGGGCCTGAGTGCTCCCGTCCGGAAAACGGAGATCCTCAGGAAAAGCCCGACTGGAAATGTCGATACGGCGATAGAGGGTATAAAAAAGAGGGTCGAATCGGCCACAAATGATTCCCGTCCGTCAACCGCTCGTGGTAATTCCGAGATAAATTTGAAGATGAGGGTATATTACTCAGTGGTCTGGTCCATGATAAAAGAACAATGGGCTCTGCCCAAAAGCATATTACCCGATGACAATCTTGAAGCAATCGTTGAAACAAATATCTTGAGAAATGGCACTGTGTCCAACTTGACTTTTGAAAAGAGGTCCGGAAACAGGTATTTCGATGAATCCGTAATCAAGGCGATCAAGAAGGCAGACCCCTTTCCTCCTCTCCCAGAATGGCTGGACAAACGATATATAACTCTTGGAGTAAGATTTCACTCATCTGAACTATAGGGGTCAATGGTCTGAGATCAGGGGCCAGGGACCACCCCGTAATCTCAAATGAAATCCGGTTCGAATTGTAAAAGAGACAATGCGTAAAACAACAAGCTTCCTCATTTTCTTACTGATCTTATTGTGGGGTTCCACGGCCTGCGGGAAGGTGTATATCGACATAAACTCTCCCGCATTCCAGAAGTTCCCCGTGGCAATACCGGAATTCAAAAACATAGGAAAGCCAGGGACTGAGAAGAATTATCCCGCATGGTTTGCGGATCAATTGTCCCGTACCCTGAAGATTACCGGGTTCTTCAAGTTGATCAGCAAAGACGCATTCCTCGAAAATCAGGATAATACAAATCTGACTGCCGAAGAAATCGACTTCTCAAACTGGTCCAGTATCGGTTCCGACTTCCTGATAAAGGGAGGATTCAGTTACGATGGCAGCAGGCTATCCGTTGAATTTCGCCTCTTCGATACCATTGAGGGAAAGCTTGTCACAGGCAAGAAATACTGGGGTAAACCCGATGAAAAAAAGATCATGGTTCTCAGATTTGCAGACGAAATACTGATGGCTCTCACCGGCAAGGCCGGCGTATTCGATACAAAAATAGCCTTTATCGGGAAAAAAGGCAACAGCTCTGAAGTATATACAGTAAATTTTGACGGTTCTGATCTCGATAGAATAACAGACTTTAACTCTCTCACACTCCTGCCACACTGGTCACCAGACGGATCAGAGATTTCCTTTACCTCGTATAAAAACGGAAATCCGGATTGCTACATCATCAATCCGGCAAAAAGAAAGACACGAAGGATATCCTCTTTCAGTGGGCTGAATCTACTCACGTCCTGGTCCTCTAACGGCAAACAAGCCTTGATTGTCCTCAGCAGGGATGGAAACGAAGAGATCTACATCAAGTACCTCCGTAGTGGCAAGCTTCAGCGCCTGACAAGGGCTCACGCCATAGATGTGTCTCCAGCATGGTCACCAGACGGGCAAAAAATTGCTTTCGTCTCGAACCGTTCCGGGTCTCCTCAGATATTTATCATGGATTCAGAAGGAAAAAAAACAAAAAGATTAACATTTGAGGGATACTACAACTCATCGCCATGCTGGTCACCGGACGGAACAAGAATAGCCTATGCGGGATCATCAAACGGCCAATTCCAGATATTTACCATCGGAGAAAACGGGGACAAGCTCATGCAGCTTACATTCGAAGCGGGCGGCGGAGAATCGCCTTCCTGGTCACCGGATGGAAGGTATCTGGTTTTTTCTTCGAAGAAAAACGGGCAAGGCAGGATATGTGTTATAAATTCCAATGGCTTGAGTCTGCGAGTGTTACCCGGAATAAATGGAGTAAAAACATACCAGAGTCCATCCTGGTCCCGACACCTAAATTTATATTGAATTTACAATTATTATGTGTTTAAACTACGAAAAGTCATCATAAATTTTCTGAAGGAGGAATGTCCAATGAGAAGAAATTTGATATCGGTAGTGCTGGTGTTGATATGCAGTTTCGCGCTGGTCTGCCTTGCTGGGTGTCCCAGCGGACAGGCGGTTAAGAGCGATTCCGAATTGACAACACAGGATCAACTGGCAGCAGAAGAAGCGACTGCCCTGGCAGAGGAAACAGCAAGGGAGCAGGCCTTGCTTGAAGAGTTATTAGCCGAAGCCGATTCTTTCAACAATATACATTTTGCATTTGATAAATATGATCTAAACCTCGAGTCCAGAAATGTGCTGGGACTGCTTGCCGAATGGCTGCAGGAGCACACTGACTTCAATGTAACCATCGAAGGTCACTGTGATGACAGGGGAACAATAGCATATAACCTGGCGCTGGGTGAAAGACGCGCAGATGCGGCCAAGGCATATCTCGTAAATCTTGGCGTCACAGGGGGCAAAATAGCCACCATCAGCTATGGAGAGGAACTGCCTGTAGATCCCAGAAATACTCCGGCTGCTTGGGCAAAAAACAGGAGAGATCACTTCATCGTATTCCCCCAGAAACAGTAATCGCAAAGGGGTATTCTCTTGAAGAACATAGCAATATTTTTCCTTGCCCTGGTGTTCATGTGCACCGGGTGTGTAAAACAAGAGGACCTTCTCCGTGTTGAGGAGGGCCTCGGAATAAAGATTGCCGCCCTTCAAAAAGATACCTCAGCCCTCATGGACTCTATAAAATCGACGCGAAAGCGTCAGGCAAATGTCGATGCCGATTCAATTGATTTGAGGAAGAGCGTACAGAGTTTACGCGGTGCCACAGAAAAATTGACCGTATCTGTCGTTGAATCCAAGGAACAATTGATCGATCTGCACACCGGTCTGAAAGATATCTCCAGCAGATTGACATACATTGAAAAATCCATGGGCATCACGGACATAGCCAAGTCACAGGGTTCAACAGAAAAAGGCAAAAATGAGGGGGCTGTTCCTGACCCTGCCAAAAAGGGTATATCGGCGGACAAGGAGAAGAGTTACTCAAGCGCATACAGTAAATTTAAGGAAGGAAAATACGGCGCGGCGAAAGAGGCTTTTCGGAAATTCCTGAAATCATTTCCCGACACAGAGTATTCGGATAACGCCCAATTCTGGATCGGGGAATGTGAGTATTTTGAGGGGAGATACGAAGAGGCAATCGTGGAGTACGAGGGGGTGATTCGTGACTTCCCTAAGGGGAATAAAGTTCCCAATGCCTTTCTAAAGCAGGCCTATTCTTTTCTAAATCTCGGCGATAAAGCCAGCGCCAAGCTTTTGCTTCAAAGAGTTATTAATGACTACCCCAGCACAACTCCTGCAACTGTGGCCAGAAAAAAGCTGATCGATATTAAGTAGATTTACTGCCGATTGGCGTGGTTGTTATGAACACACCAATCGGCAGTAACCTGTCAGTCTGTAATTACAGTGGTAACACCCGGTGGCGTTTGCAGGTCGAAAACCGCGGCATCTTTTTCGCGTGAGATTTCCATATCGAGATACTGTACATTTATGTTTGCCCTTTCAGGTTCATGCACCGCAATATCTATCCTTTCCGGATATGGTGTCCCGCCGATGACAATATGGTCCCTGAATGTAGCCCTGTATATAACCCTGCCATTATCGACCTCTTCAATCCTTGTTAATGTATAGTCATCGGGATTAACCCACAGTGACAGCTTCCGCTTTGCTGATCTGACATCCACACGATATAATCTTCCTTCCACATATTCTGAGAGGTCTTCGTCCAATATCTGTGGGGGTAATCCGGCAAGAATGGAAACCATGTCGCCAGGGGGAAGAGAAACCTTGAAGAACAAAAAGAGGTTTTCTCTTGTTGCTTTACCCACATAGAATTTCCCTTCACCAGGGAAGAACACCTTCAGAGATTTCTCGTTCGCAGACAGAAAAAAGTCCGCCGGGCCAAAGACCGGCAACGTTTCAACGCGAAGACAGGAAGGCATCTTGAGCAAGAGAGCTACCTTCCTTGAATATCTCCCTTCCGAAGACTTTATCGTGAGTTTCGCAGTGGCCTTTATTATCTCACCACTGGCCGGCACTGCGATCTTTCCAAGGACATCATATGGGAGGTCCACCGGGGCTTTAGTTGACTCCGGAATTTTCACAGAGATACACCCGGAGAGCATAAAGAAAATAAAACAGGCTAAAACAATATAGTTTTTATTCACTTGGTATCCGTATGTATTTAATCTTTTTCTTAAGTTTTTCGTTACCGGGATTAAGGCCCAGTGCTCGTTCGTATACATTTAGCGCCTCTTTCTTGCGACCATCCATTTCGTAGGCATCGCCAAGGTGACCGGCAATTACAGGGTCCTCGGGGAGAAGTTCCCAGGCCCTTTTCAGATACTTTATCGCCAGTTTCACCTTGTTCTGCTTAAAGTAAACCCAGCCAAGGCTATCCATAATATAGCCTTTGTCCGGTTTCAAACTAAGGGCGCGTTGAACCAGCTTTTCGGCTTCATCAAGCCTGATACCCCTATCCGCATAACTGTAACCAATGAAATTTATTGCATCAGCATTATACGGGTCAAGTTTGAGTACTGTCTCCATTTCTTCTATACTTTCCCGATACTCGTGTCTCCTGCCATATAGCATGCCCAGACTGTAATGCAACCCGATATCCTGTGGTAAAAGTGTCAGGCCTTTTGTTAAGATATCCTCCGCGTCCTTAAACCGGCCTGCTTCCTCATAGACAGCGGCCAGAAATCTGTATAACTCAATATCTTTATTCTTCTTTTCTATCTCTACCCTGATTAATTTTATCGCCGCGCTGGTGTTGCCTTCATCTTTAAGGATAAATCCCATCCTGATGCGGGCGGCTGTGTACAGAGTCGATTTCTCAGGTATGGTTTCGAGTTCCTTCATTGCATCTGCGTATTGTTCTTTCTCTTCGTACACAGTAGCAAGAAAATAGATGGCCCGGTAATGATCTGGACGTAATTCAAGCACAGTAAGGAATTCCCCAATAGCCCTGTTTCCCTGTTTTTCTCCGAAAAGATATGCAAGCCCCAGTGAGAAATGCACATCAACAAGAGAGTTGTCCATTTTCAGTATCTTCTCAAATTCTTCAGCGGCCGCATCATATCTCTTTAATCTCATGAGGGTGTTCCCCATCTCAAATCTTATCTCGCTGTTGGACGGATTAGCCCTGAGAAAATCGCTGTAAAGCTCCAACTCCTTGTCATTTTTATTCTGAGACCTGTACACAACCCCCAGGCCCATCAATGCCGGTCTGAACGCAGGCTTTATTTCCAGGGTTTCTTGGAACCAGATCTCAGCCTCATCATAATTCATCATCGCGGCATATACCTTGGCAAGATAGTAACAACCCATCAGATTGCGCGAATCAATCTTCATAAGGTTGCCAAGCACATCTATCGCTTTGTCATAATTTCTGTTTTGATGGTAGAGCCGGCTGAGAAAGAGATACGCTTCCAGATTTTCAGGATCTATCTCAATGACCTTGTTGTATTCTCTTAGGGCATCATCGTATTTACCGAGGTTGCCGTAGAGGCTGCCCAGGAGGATATGAGAATCAATATGTTCAGGGTTACTTGTAACAGACTTCTCCAGGAGCCTGACCGCCGCATCGACCTCACCCTTTTTTATGTAAAGCGCGGCCAGTTCACTCAGGAGACAGGCGGATTCCGGGTCAAACCACAAGGCTTTCTCATACTCTTCGACGGCCTTGTCAATCTCACCATCGAGCATAAAAAGTACGCCGCAGGAGTAGTGATAGTATCCATTGATTAAAGGACCACCTGCTCTGCCCTGCCTACTGGTTTCTCCGTGCTGAAATGGTGCACATGCCGTGATAAGAGAAAAGAGAATGGCAATAACAATAATGGAAGTGTTCGTGATAACGTTTACAGTTTTCATATCTAATTTTGATTCAACCGGAAAAAATCCTTCTAACTCTCATTGGACCAGATCGGATAATGGCACAAGGTGTATCCCCTTATCACGAAATATGGGCAGAGCCTGCCTGATTGCCTGAATTGTACTTTTATGTGGATGTCCAATGATTACGATCGTTTTCCAGCTATTCTTTCTCTTCGCAATACGAATTAATATATCAAGCGCCTCGTCAAAATCACAATCGTTATCAAGGAAAATATCTCTTCCAACGTGCCGCAATCCTATTTTCTTCGCAATTTGTATCCCCTTTGAATTTCTCGTTGTCAAGCTGTCCAGAAAAAAAAGTCCTTTTTGCTTCAGTTGATTCAGAACTATTTCTACCTTCTCCTCATCTTCCATAAATTTAGAACCCATATGGTTATTGACACCCGATATATGGGGAACGTCCATGATATTTTCTTCCAGCTGATCTATTATTTCATCTCTATCCATCCGCAGAAGAAGCGCCCCACTGCCTGGATGTCTAGCTGGATAGCCATCCGGTTCCATGGGCAGGTGCAGAATTACCTCCCTTCCCGCCATGTTCGCCTTCCGGGAAACCTCTACAGAATGAGCAAGGTGAGGAAGAATGGAGATCGTTATGGGTGCATCCGTGTTAAGAATTTCATCCAGAATCTGTAAATCATATCCCATATCGTCGATAACTATGGCAACCCTGTTCCCCTCATCGGCACCGCTGCTTGCCTTGACCTGCGGCTTTCCGCGATCACGTCTCTCCAGGTTGTCTGCAACCTTTACGTTTTCCTCCGGCGGGATAAACATCGTTGCGGTATCGGTGCAAGTCAGGCGATACAACGAATATCCCGCGACTATCACAGCGGCAAACAGGAGCAGTATGAATATCCATCTTCCGAAAGATATTCTCTTCGAATGTGAACCCCTTTTCTTCGATTTTTTCTTTGAATATTTTATCTTTTTTTTCACCCTTATATCGCACAGACACCCGATAACCCGCGCTTACGCAAAAACGGCTCTATTAGTCGACTTCTCATGTTTTCATATCTTCTTGAAGATATTCCAGCTTTTCAACAGATCTATCGCGCTTTTCAGCTGATTGTCCTTCCTGAAATCGTCCATCTCTTTATCGGCCTTGTCGTCTCCTCCCTGCTCTTTTTCACCCTCAATATGCCCCTTCAGATCCTTCTCCCTGAGCTCTTTGCGTTTGCCTTCAACGGCAACAACGGGTTTTGCATATTCAACAACAACGTCAGGCATAATACCTCTGGCCTGAATGGATTCCCCATCCGGGGTATAATATCTTGCGATTGTCAGCTTGAGTGCTGAGCCATCCTTCATCGGGACAATAGTCTGTACTGATCCCTTCCCAAAGGTCCGGGTGCCAAGGAGTATTGCTCTTTTGTTGTCACGAAGCGCGCCTGATACAATCTCCGCGGCGCTGGCGGTTCCACCGTTGATCAGAATAACCATTGGGCATTCCGGTTCATTACCATCATCCCTGGCCTCATATACACTCTCGCTGCCTCTTGTTCTTCCTCTCGATGATACAATTGTCCCTGATTTGAGCAATGCATCCGACACCTTCACTGACTGACCCAGCAACCCCCCGGGATTATTCCTCAAGTCCAGGACCATCCCTTTTAGAGGTACATCTCCGGCGGTTATCTCCTCAATAGCCTTATCAAGTTCATCCGCAGTTGTTTCCTGAAAATTCGAAATTCTGATGTAACCGATATCCCCGGAATATGTCTTCTGCTTTACACTTTTAATTTCTATAATATCCCTTACGATATCATAATCAATGGGGTTCTTTTCGTCATCGCGAACGATTGTTATGGTTACCTTTGTTCCCTTCTTACCACGAAGACGGTGTACCGCGTCCATTATGCTGAAATCTTTTGTCGTCTTACCGTCTATACTGATTATCTTGTCACCCGCCTTAACACCGGCAATAAATGCCGGTTTATCCTCTATAGGCGATACAACGGTGACCATATCATCCTGCATAGTGATAACAATGCCCAAACCGCTAAAGGCCCCTTTTGTATCAACCTTCAGATCATGATACTGTTCGGCAGTCATAAAAGCGCTGTGTGGATCCAGAGATTTTATCATTCCATTTATGGCACCATGAATAACATTTTTTGGATCAACCTCCTCAACATAGTTCTCCTCCACCAGCTTAAGCACTTCATTGAACAGCTTAAGATTTTTGTAGGTTTCACTGTCCGTCGCAAGGGCGGCATTGTAGCCGGCTAATGAGATTAATACAGCGAAGGCCAGGAGCGCTGACAGGAAAAGACCTCTCTTTTTATTATTGAAATTCATCTTTATCTAAACCTCCAATGTATTATAGACGAAATTAGAACCCTCAGATCAGCAGCTTTTGTGCCACTTCTTTTGCTGCCGGAAATATTTCAAGATTACTTACAAAGCCTCCCCCCGTACGACATTCCGCAACGGTTTTCACACCACCTGGTGCATCACTGTACAGGGCGCATATACCGGCGGCTAATCGCAGATCACCTTTTTCGCACCCATTTGGTACCAGCACCGTGGGTCCGGGGAAATCTCTGACCATGATTACAATGTCCCGATCTAATGACATCATGTCGATAACCTCATTCTCAACCTTTTTCCGACCCGCAATTATCTTTGTTTTATCATTCAGACGTAAGTGTCTTCCAACCTTGAGGAATTCCAGATCCCTGATTTCCAGATCACTACAGTGCGCAAAGAGATCTCTCAATCTCCGTGCAAATCCAGGATCTGTAAGAAGACATCCGCCAGCCGGTGTGGCATATTCGGTTATTCGGTACCTGTCGGCCATCTCCATCTGGCGCTTTCTACCCCTTCCCTGAATGTCCAGCATCCTGGGCCTGTCAAGCTTCCCTTCCCTTTCAGGTTTCGTCTCCGGCAAAAGTCTGGCGCTCAATGGACGAACAATAAAGTCCTGATAGCCTGACCTCTTTGCAACAACATGGAGAGACTGTTTTCCCTGAGACATGGGGCGCTGTCCCATCACTTCTCCCGTAATAATAAAGTCGGCCCCTTGCGCTTCCATCATCTCACCGGCCTTCCTGAGCATCATTATGTGGCAGTCAATGCATGGGTTCATATTCCTTCCATATCCATACCTCGGCGCCCTGAGCATAACAAGGTGGTCACTCGTAATATCCGCCACAGTCAGGGGAATGTCTATCTTGTTGCATGCATCTACTGCACTCTGGACGCTAAAAAAAGGGGTTTCGAAGGCAATGCCTTCAACCTCAACCCCCTGTTCCTGTATAACCTTCACGGCGAGTATGCTGTCAAGACCGCCTGAGACCAGTGCTATCGCTCTTATTTTCAATACCTTACCAGTGTCACTTTCCATTCTTTATTAAGCAATTCATATATGCCATTGTCGATATCATAATCTACGAGATAGAATATCTCGTCATTCCTCATCTGCAAGGCGGGAAAGGATATATCCCCGCATTCTTTTTCGTTATGTCCGGAAAGGTGAAACTTAAAATTGCCATTGCAAAATGGGATTTTCATGACACGCATAATATCCTCAAGAATCTCTTTTCTATCCTCCATCTTCGATATGAAGATAACCTTGTCGCCTTTTTTCTGCAGGATATTCATTACCTCATCAGGAAAACTGCTTGAGGTGATAATTATGCGTCCTCCATCAGTATTCAACAACAGATCCGCCTTCACGGACAATGTGAGTCCCTCTCCGATGAAAATATCAACCCCTGAATCTTTCACCGGAGAATATCCCAGCATATCAAGCAGCGATTCAGCCAGCTCGATGCCGCTGCCGGATTCCAGAAAATGCATGGGACAGGGCTGATATCCCTTCTCATCAGCTGCCATGCCGAGACCATCCATTACCTCAATTATCTCAAGTCCATTTCTCCCGGCATAAGCCCTTACAGGAAGCGGCACCAGCTGAGAAGATTTGCTGATAAAATTTATCGCGAAACTTCCGATTCTAGTTCCCTTGAACCGCGGTTTTTTTGACGCGAGAAATTCAACAAATACCTTTACTGCTGGAATATTACCAATCTCTTCGTACCGGTTGACTTTTTCGATCTCATATACTCCGGAGGTATTTATTATCCGCTCAAGCATATGGGATATCTCTTCCCCTTTTTGCGCACTAATCACATAATAGTTTTCCCACGTTGCTTCTATAACCTTTTTCAGGTCCTCGGGGATCCGGTTCGACAGGTCAAGCAGGATTATGTTACCATTTTCTATCTCTACCACAGGAACCCTGGAACAATCGATCTTCACTTCACTGGAAGGAGGCACCGGGATACAGTAGTTCCCGTCTGATATTATCTCGCCATACATCATGTTAATAATATGATGTATTACAGGCAGCATCTTGTGTCGGGGTATGGTGACATCTTTGTATTCAGGTATGGGTGCGGATACATCTCCACTTCCAGTCGGGAGAAGTGTATCACCGGGAGATGTACCCGGAAACATAATGATCTGTCCGGGATATATCATATCGAAGTTTTGAATCTTCGGATTGATACGCTTTACAATTTCCAATACCTTGTAGGTCTCCTCATAAGAGTTGCCAAATCCATGGATAATGCCAGAGATAGTGTCGCCCCTCTTCACGACATATTTCAGGATAACCTTTCTCTTTTGTTTCTCAGCCAACACATTCGAGGATGAACGCACCGCGTCGGCAGTTTCTGGAGGTCTCTTTCGGGGAAGGAGTAATTTCTGCCCGGGATATATAACATTCAAATCCTTCAGTTGAGGGTTAAAATATTTCACAAGCTCCAGTATCCTGTGCCACTCTTTCTTTGAGACCTCATATTTCTTTTTGATTATCTTAAACAGACAGTCATTTTTCTTGACCATATAGACGTCTGCCTGATGCCTTGAAACGCCAACCCTGTTGAGTGAGATATAGGCCGTGTCTTCTTTCGAGAGCGCAATGAGTGGATCAGTCAGCACAAAAACAGATATGATTACAAGAAAACAACTGAATAAGCCCCATCTGGTCATTAAAGTTTCCTCCAAGTAAGATAGGTTTTATATATACATAACGAGTTATTGTCAAATGTTGTGTATGGCCCCAATCCACCACCTGATTTTATGAATTCCTTTATTACTAAGGTTTTGCAGCAGTTTTGCCTGCACCTGAGCAACTGCAAATAAAACATTATAAACCCAGGCTTCACAAGGGTTCACCGATTTTGACGGCGAATCAGGTTATCCAGATTATCTTTAAAACCGGAACTGTTAATTTGACACTCTCCAGAACTTCATATAAACAGATGTTCTGTTATATTCGCCACAACAGATTTTCCAATACTCAATAATATGGAGTCGACAATGCATGGAATAAAATTTGGTCGTCTTACCTTCATAGAGGGACAGATGGGAGGAAGATACCCTTTTTGTAACTCTCTGTTAATTGATGACAGAGAAAAGGTAGTTATAGATCCCAGTTCTGATGAAAAACTGTTGAAGAAATTTGACATGGAAAAAGGGATTGATATCATTATGAATTCGCATTATCATGAAGATCACACCTCCTTCAATTACCTCTTTCCTGAAGCAAAGCTTTATGTGCCGAGGGATGATGCTCCCTGTTTCAGGTCCCTTGAGACACTTCTCGATTTCTATGGTCTTCCGGAAACTAAGATGAAAGACACGTGGCGTAATCTCCTCGTGAACCATTTTAACTTCAGGGAACGGATACCGGACCTCGAATTCAAAGATGGAGATCTTCTTAACTTCGGCGACACAACCGTTGAGGTAGTCCATACACCCGGCCACACGATAGGACACTCAAGTTTCTTCTTTCCAGATGAGGAGGCGCTCTTTCTGGGAGACCTGGATTTGACCGCATTTGGTCCATGGTATGGTGACAGGGTCTCCGACATTGACCAGACCATAGATTCCCTTCACAAATTATTGATGATCCCCGCGAAAATATTCATTACTTCTCACGAGGCTGGTATAATTGAGGGAGACATTACGGAACTGGCAGAGAAATATCTCGCAATAATCAATCAGAGAGAAGACACTTTGTTGAATTTTCTTGAGAAATCAAGATCATTGGATGAAATCGTCAATCAATGGATTATCTACAGGAAACCGAGGGAACCGAAGGATTTTTTTGAATTCGGCGAACGGGGGATGATTAAGAAACATCTCGACCGCCTGACAAAGAATGGAATTGTAAGCATTGAAAATGACAGATATTATCTGTTATAACCACTGTTGCAACTAAGGCTCAAATGATATATGGTCAGTTACTGTAAATAGCCCCCGAAAGAAGGAGGGAATTTAACATGCTTGATCCTGAGTTGTTGAAGGAATTTCAAAAGAAGGTTGAAAAGAAGATAAGAGAAAACGAGATATCCGTGGTCCAGTACTGGCACGAGCGGCTCGGCAGATTAGTGTCCATGAAACCTGACGGTATCGCATCCCTCCAGCTGGAGATAAAAAAGATATACGATATGATGGAGAACAGGATCAAGACACTTAAAAAGGATTGATATGAAAGACATAGCAAATTTTCTGTTCGAAACAGGAATGCTGCAAAAGACACCGAGGTCCGGCTTTCAGTTTCTGGGTTCAGGATGCGAATCAGTTGCGGAGCATACACTTCGAACAATCTTTATCGGCTATGCCCTGTGTAAACTGGATCCCGAGGTGGATGAATCAAGGGTTATGAAATTGTGCCTGATTCACGATCTTCCGGAAACGAGAACAGGCGACATGAACTACGTCAATAAAAAATATGTAGATGTGGATGAAAATAAAGCGGTTAATGAGCTTGCTAAAACCCTCTTCTTTGGAGAAGAGCTCAGATGCGCCATAAATGAATTCAACGAAAAAAAAACCAGAGAGTCCATTATGGCACACGACGCCGATCAGCTGGCGTTGATCCTTCAGCTTAAGGAATATGGCGATCTTGGCAACAAGTACAGCAAAGAATGGATAGACTTCGCCGTAAAAAGACTCTGCACAGACACCGCGAAAACGCTGGCAACAGCCATAACCGAAACCGATTCATCCGAGTGGTGGTTCAAGGATAAAAGTGACTGGTGGGTAAATGCAGGCAACAAATAGTTAAGGACTGTCTTATGAAGAACAAACCATTTATATGCTTGATTCTTTTATCAATGATAATTTCCATGATATTTCTTTCAGGTTGCGCCACCAGCCGCCAGGACAGAGAACGGGCATCCTCACACGTCAACATGGGCGCCGCCTATCTTAAATCGGGCCAGTTTTCCCCTGCCCTGAGGGAATTCCTTGCTGCGCAAGGTCTTTCCCCGGATGATCCCGAAATACGCTACTACACAGGTCTTTCGTATTATGGGATCGGCATGAAAGAAGAGGCAAAAAGAGAATTCCTCAAGGCCATATCAATAAAACCGGATTATTCGGAGGCGCACAACTATATGGGAACCATATATCTCGAAGAGGGGTTTTATGACAAGGCAATAGAAGAATTTGACCTCGCCCTTTCCAATCTGTTCTATGAAACCCCGGCCATAGCACTGAACAACATCGGCTGGGCATACTACAAGAAAAAAGATTGCAAATCAGCGCTTACAAAGTACGAAACAGCTCTCAAGAGAGAGCCGGATACGATCATACTTCCACTCATCCAGAAAAACATGGGGATTGCGTATCTTGCTGATCACTCCGTCAACAAGGCAATATACCATCTGAAAAAGGCAATCGATATGGCTCCCGGTATGATTGAATCACGATACTGGCTGGGAATATGCTATTTCGAGTGGGGAAACATGGAAAAGGCAGTTGAAGAGTTGCGAGCCGTAATCGCGGCCAACCCGGAATCAGCACTCGGTTTAAAGGCAAGGGAGAAGCTGGACTATATTTCACCCTAAATCCGAGCCCGGCCAAAATTCCAAATGCGAAACATCTCGTGAACCGTCGCATCCAAAAGTATTGTTTAGCATCAACCTAATCCGGCTAAAATATCAACCATTTGGAACGGTTAATCCACTCCCGGTTTTCTTGCCTTGACAACGGCTGAATTTTACCTTAGATTTGGCCCACTTTTCAACAGAGGGATAGACTTATTATGGGATCCAAAAGAAAAACCAAATTCAGACAGATAAAGGCAAAGCAAAAAAAGAAGAATACCAGGACATTTTATCTCTTGTTAATCACCATGATTGGCGTGGGTTTTCTTGTTTTCTTTTTTCTCTCACTGTTCGATTATATATATCCACCAGCTGACGGCAAGAGAGTTTCTGTGGCCAAGCAGGAAAAGCATGAAGTGAAACTGTATTTTTCTGATCTCAACGAACGATTCCTTATCCCTGAAAACCGGCACATCGCAAAGATGAAATCACCTGCCGACAATGTCAGGGAACTGGTAGTTACTCTCATTGGCGGACCCAACACCGATCTGATTGCGACATTCCCGAAGGATACAGATCTCAGAAAAGTCAACGTGAAGAATGGAATAGCCTATATAGATTTCGGAAAAAATCTGATTGACCTTCATCCCGGAGGAAGCGCCAGTGAGATGATGACCATATATTCACTGACCAATACAATCACCACTAATGTGCCGTCCGTCAAGAAGGTCAAACTACTTGTAGATGGCAAAGACCTGGAAACGATAAAAGGTCACATAGACACTATCAACCCGTTCGAGCTAAACCGGGAATTAATAGTAGGAAATCGTCCCTGACGACACGATATTATGGCTGCCTCAAGACTCTCAAAAATTCGTAATATTGGAATAGTTGCCCACATCGACGCAGGAAAGACAACTGTAACGGAGAGGATTCTCTATTACACCGGCAAGACCTACAAGCTGGGCGAAGTACATGACGGTGAGGCGGTTATGGACTGGATGGCTCAGGAGCAGGAAAGAGGAATAACCATTACCTCTGCGGTCACTACCTGCCATTGGAAAGATAATGAAATACATATAATTGATACCCCTGGACATGTAGACTTCACCATAGAGGTTGAACGATCTCTTAGGGTTCTGGATGGGGTCCTGGCTGTATTCTGCGCTGTCGGAGGAGTCGAACCTCAATCGGAAGCAGTATGGCGACAGGCGGATAAATATGGCGTTCCCAAGATTGCATTCATCAACAAGATGGACAGGGTGGGTGCGGATTATTACGGGACGATAAATATAATGGGAGAAAGATTCAATTCCATCCCCCTTCCGATTCAGATACCCTATATTAAGAATGAAACATTCCTTGGAGTGATTGATCTCATCGGGCAGAAACTGATCACCTGGGATGAGGACAGCCTTGGTCTGTCGTATGACACTTCTGACATTCCCTCCGATATCCTGACCGAGGCAGGACAATACCGCGAGAAACTGATAGAAACACTCGCCGAAATCGACGACGTCATCGCTGAGAAATATCTCGAAGGGAGCATCATTACTGAAGGAGAGATTATTAAATCGATCAGAAATGCCGCCATTTCGCTTAGGGTGGTTCCTGTAATGTGCGGCACTGCCCTGCGAAACAAGGGGGTCCAGCTAATACTGGATTCCATTACCAATTTCCTGCCATCACCCGAGGACCTTCCCCCCGTCAAAGGCATCAATCCTGAAACCAATACTGTTGAAACGCGTCGAAGCAATACAAAAGACCCGCTCTCTGCCCTCGCATTTAAGGTAATGCTGGACGAAGGAAGAAAAATTACTTATATCAGAGTCTATTCCGGCAAAATCAAGACCGGGGAAGACATATATAACGCTAACAATAAGAAAAAAGAAAAGGTCTCCAGGCTTCTCAAAATGCACTCAAATAAGAGAGAACGCGTCAGCGAGGCTTGCGCCGGAGATATAATTGCAGCTATAGGCCTCAAGAATACCTCCACAGGGGATACCATCTGCGATGAATCCGATCCAATAATACTCGAATCGATTGAATTCTACGAACCTGTAATCAGCCAGGCAATCGAAGCCCGGACCCCGGGTGATCAGGAAAAGCTCTCATCCGCTCTCGAAAAACTGGCAAGTGAAGACCCCACACTTAAGATCAAATATGATGACGAAACGGCCCAGACTATAATCTCCGGAATGGGAGAGCTTCATCTTGAGATCATTATCGACAGGCTCATAAGAGAATTTAACACCAATGTCAACATCGGCAAACCCAAGGTTGTCTACAGAGAAACTATTGAAGATACAACCGATATCGAAGAGATATTCGACAGGAAGCTTGGTGACGCGAAACACTTCGGTCACGTTAACCTGCATCTGGAACCCAACGAACGTGGAGGCGGACTGATATTGATTAATGAGGTCAGCGATGAAGTGATTCCCTGTGAGTTTCACCCCGTAATGGAAGAAAGCATCAGAGATGCCGCCCTGAGCGGCGTTGTGGCAGGTTACCCTGTTGTAGATGTTATCGTAAAAATTACCGGTGGATCCTTCAAAGAGTCTGATTCGACTGAACTGGGTTACAGGATAGCCGCATCAACAGCCTTCTTAAACGGGTGCTCATGCGCAAAACCTGTTTTGCTTGAGCCCATAGTCACTGTGGATATAATAACACCGGGTGAATTCATGGGCGAAGTCATCGGAAATATCAACTCGAGAAAGGGGGAAGTGAAATGCATAAACCATAAAGATCACGTCAGTGAAATAAAGGCCCGCGTTCCCCTGAATCAGATGTTCGGATATTCAACTGACCTGCGCTCCGTCACACAGGGAAGGGGAACCTTTTCAATGCAGTTCCTGAAATATGATAATTCATAAATTATTTTCCTGATAAATGGTTTTCCTTTATGAGTCCTGATTTTTTTTACTCCACCGAGCGCATCCTCGGATGCTTTTACCGTATAGGCACCCTGATCACATCTCCGCTCAGTTATGACGATGTCCTTCAGAAGATTTTAGATGAAGCGGTGGACACAATGGGGTTTCACAGAGGGGTAATATGTCTGCTGGATGAAGAAAAGGGAGATCTGGTCACAAAGGTCGTCAAAAATTACAATCCCGTGGAAGCGCAGAGGGCATTCTCCGGGAACCTGAACATGAATAGGCACGACTGTCTCGCAACTAAGGTTGCGAGATCAGGCACCCATATCGTCCTTGAGGACTCTGAAACAGATCCCCGGATTACACCAACGGATCGTAAAATCACAAGCTTCTATGAAGGAGGGAGCGGTTTTTACTCTGCCTTTTGCGGCCCGCTAAAGATACAAGACGATGTCATCGGTATAATCGCAATGTGGTACGAAAAGAAGACCACATTTCCCCCGGAAGTGATAAGCACCCTTCTGACCTTCGCAAATCATATAAGCGTAATAATCCACAATCTAAGGCTGTTTGAAGATAACAACAAAAAAATTCAGCGCCTGTTAATATTACAGGAGGCAGTATCCAGGCTAAATTCAAGCTATGTACTGGATGAGATACACAAGACCGTTATAAACTTCGCCCTCAAAATAGGAAACGCGGACAGGGCGCTGCTCTGCTTCATGGATACAATAAAAGGCCGATGCCTGATAAGCACAGGGAATGATGTATTTCTGGATGAAGAAAATATTTATCATCCCAGGATAGCGCAAAGCATCATAAAAAAGGCCCTCGATTCCGAAACTATCGTTTTTCAATCTCGACTCCAGGAACAGGGCGCAACTCCCATATTCGATGGCTTTCCTTCTGAAATAGCTATCCCTTTGATGATACAGAATAAATTTAAAGGCATACTCTATCTTGGAAAAAAACAGGGGGATTACTCAAAGGGTCAGAGAAGCATCCTTGATATACTCAACATCAACGCCGCTATTTCATACGATAGCGCAATCATACATTCTCAGCTTTCCATTGAGGCAAAATCTCTGAAAACAGAAGTTGAAGTTCTCAAGGAAAAAGAAAACAAGTTGCTGGGTTTCCATGATATCATAGGAAATTCCAAAAAGATGCTGGATATATTTCAGATGATAAACGATGTGGCCAGACATGACACGAGCGTACTGATACAGGGTGAGAGCGGTACTGGAAAAGAATTGATTGCCAGGGCGGTACACAGACAGAGCACCAGAAAATCAAAACGCTTTGTGGAGGTAAATTGCGCGGCGATACCAGGGACTCTGCTGGAAAGTGAACTCTTCGGCTACGAGGCCGGAGCTTTCACCGATGCCAGGAAGAGAAAGATAGGGCTCATTGAATACGCAAGTGGAGGAACGTTTCTCCTGGATGAAATTGGTGAAATGAATTCCTCCATACAGGCAAAGTTTCTCAGGATGCTCGAAGACAAGCACATCCGACGGCTTGGTGGCACAGAAAATATCCCCTTCGATGTCCGATTTATATTTTCCACAAACAGAGACCTGAACCATATGGTAAGTGAAGGCACATTCCGCGAAGATCTTTTCTACAGAATAAGCGTCGTCCCGATTATCATACCGCCCCTGAGAGATAGAATCGAAGATATAGCGCCACTCGCATATCACTACCTTGGAGAGTTCAATACAAAACTGAACAAGAACGTAAGAGGCTTTACAACCGATGCGGAAAAAATTCTTAAAAAATACCACTGGCCTGGAAATGTACGAGAACTGAAGAATATTATCGAAAGGGTCATGATACTTCAAAGTATAGGAACCCTTATCACATCTGATAATATTCCCTCGGAGATCAGGGTTGCGGCACCCCATGCACCGGCATTGCGTACCGGCGAACCTTCCTCACCTGATTTACTTTGCCAGGCAGACTACAGAAGTACGATAGATGAACTGACAAACAAGATCAAACAGGAGATCCTTGGAAAAGCGCTTGAGGCCAGCCGCGGCAATAAGGCGGCCGCCGCAAGACAGCTCGGCATTTCACGCTATACCCTCATACGTGAACTCAGGAAGATGGAAAACAACAATCCTTCAGATACCCCCACTTAATAGTGCGATATCCGAACTATACGTTCAGTATCTGCACGTTTCGTATGGTTTTATATCCCCCGGTGGACGAGATATTGTGCGAGAATGGCACGCTTTCTCGTGGATTATTAATCCAAATAGCTACACAATCCCCCTAATCAATACTACGCAGGCCTCATTCCCTCAAACCAATTCCACAACCAGCTTAATTCTTTAGGCAATTTAAGTATCAAATTTTTATTGTCCTGCATTATTCTGGCACTCTTTTTGCATTAACAGTTGGCAAGATCTTTAAATTGTCATGAATGGATAATTAGAGCCGCATGCATCATAAAACGAAGAAAAATAGCCCTGCTATCAATCTGGAATCTGAGAATGACCGGCATGAGGAATCGATAATTTCAACGTCGCCGGACAAGAAGAACGCGGATTCTACAGGCGAAAGACCGGTGGATGCTGCCTTGAGCGAAGAATTTTTCCTCTCTGATTTCCCTGATGAATAGAGTTTTTGCCGGTGAGTGGTTTTAGTCCCTCCTTTCCGCTCACCGGCCCCCCCCCCTTTTTTTTTGAATCTGAGAGAACTGCTGTCTCTCTGTTTATATATCGGGTGGCCGAACGTCCTCAAAAGACTTTTGCCACCCGCACCACTTTTATCTATAAATCAAACTGTACTGCTTCACCGTCAGACTTTAAACCTGAAGTACACTATATCTCCATCAAGGATTACATAATTTCTTCCCTCTATACGAACAAGCCCCTTCTCTCTTGCGGCGGAAATGCTCCCCACTGTCACAAAATCTTCATAATTAAGAGCCTCTGCTCTTATAAACCCTCTTTCCATATCAGTATGTATCTTTCCGGCAGCCTGAGATGCCTTTGTGCCAGAAGGTATTGTCCAGGCGCGAAGCTCTTCTCCAGCCGCAGTATAGAAGGTAATAAGGCCCAGCAGGCCGTAACCTTCCCTGGTCAGCTTCTCAAGCCCTGATTCATTCAGACCAAGATCGTCAAGGAATTCCCGTCTGTCGTCCTCAGGCAGAACCGCAACCTCCGCCTCAATATCACCACAAATAATAATGGCCTTTGATCCGTCCGATTTTGCAATCTTTTCAACTGATTTTGTATATCCCCCCCTCTCCCTCAGCTCAGATTCACTGACATTGGCAACATACAAAACTTTCTTCGCCGTAATAAGATTGAGCTCTTTCAGGATTGTTTCCTCTTCGGAACTCAGCTCAATATTTCTTACAGGTACATTCTTACCGAGCATTGCGCGTATCGTGTGATAAAGATCCAGCTCACCATGACGCGACCTGCTTCCCCCTCTGGCAGATTTCTCCATCTTGTCAATTCTCTTTTCAACGGTCTCAAGATCTGCCAGGATCAACTCTACATTGACGACCTCAATGTCATCGGCAGGAGCCACAGCACCATGGACATGCGCAACATCAGGATCGTCGAAACAACGGACGATATGGACAATCGCATCAACATCCCGTATATTCCCAAGAAATCTGTTCCCAAGACCCTCCCCCCTGCTCGCACCTTTCACCAGGCCGGCAATATCCACAAACTCTATAGTGGTAAATGTAAACTTCGGGGGATTTAGGATTTTTGCTATGTTTTCAAGCCTTGGATCAGGAACAGGGACAATGCCGATGTTGGGATCAATAGTACAGAACGGATAGTTCGCAACATCGGCAGCCGCGGCGGTGAGGGCGTTAAA